>VYMG01000091.1_pt1 | contig 63663 bp, 55 predicted proteins | sample 5115261 | NCBI WGS metagenome assembly VYMG01 (sample SAMN12291781, study PRJNA351875) | freshwater metagenome | isolation source: freshwater lake | place: USA: Michigan, Wintergreen Lake | collected 2013-08-08
GTATTTGGGTATTTCAGGTAGTTATGATAACCATCCTTAAACATAGATTTATTTAAAAAATGAGTATTTTTGCCTGTAAATTACTCTAAGGAATATCGTATGCGTATGTATTTGATGGTACTCTCTGTCTTTATCAGCTTTTTCTTTCTCTCTTGCGGTGACGATGCCGTGCAACCGCAACTTAATGATAAGGAGCGTACTTTAGTCAATGGCAATTGGAAAGGTGTGTGGCGTATAGACGGCGACGAAGGAAGTTTTTTTGCCCAACATATGCGATTTGGTGCCGATAAGCAAGGTGATATGCAAAGCTGTGGAAAAAAATCTTCATTTTCATGGTCAATTATTCAAGATACTACCATAGGTACGAAAAAATATCGAGGTACATATTTGCAGCTTTTCTTGAAAGATGTATTCCCGCAACAGCGTATGTATAAAATAACAAAGTTGACACCAGACTCTTTAGCCTTTTATGATGAAATATCATTTAATATCTCAAGTTATATTCTTATGATTCATAATTTCAGCGGATATCAGGATATTCAAATAACTCGTACCGATATTGTTGGTAATATTCTCGGTACATTCGGTTTATGTGATAATAGTACAGGAAGTAAGGCAGAAATACCGGACTATGGATTTCGCTTTTATTGTGCTCCTAATCCTTGTTCATTTGCTACACGAATACAATTTACTTGTGGAGTTGCTGCCCAAGTAAAAATTACCTTTGACGGAGGACCTGCAACCCAACAACGAGTGCTTTTTGATGCGATGTTAAATGCCGGAGATTATTCGGTTGATATTAATCCCGAAAATTGGCAAGAGAAAAATTGGGCAGAGGGCATAGGGAAAATCACGGTGACAGTGACACCGACGGGTCAAAGTCCACGTACAACATTTTTGTATTTGGGTATTTCAGAAACATATGCAGTGCCTGGTTAAAGCAATAGAAAATAAATACTTTAAGGCGGTTCCCGAAAAGCCATAGTATAAGAGTAGGGGTCATATATTTTGTTGTTGATTATGCAATTACAAACATCCTCATTGGGAAAAAGATGTATTGATTTCTTTCATACAAATCTATGGAAGAAGTATCTGATACTCTGTGTGCTTTCTCTTTTTGTTGTTTTAGACACAGGTTATGCTCAGTCAGATAAAGAAAATTGCAAAGAACACATCATTATTCCATCACGAATTCCTGATTATTATATAGGCAATTGTGATGTCAATGAATTTTCTTCACATACAGTATTCACTAAAAAAGGTGAAAAGATTGTTGAAGGGAAAAAGACAGTTCTTGAATACTTTATCAAAGAAGGCGGTAAGAGTGTCAGCGAAGTTTTTGTACGTAAAAATTATATGGAAGCAATCAAAAAGCAAGGAGCAAAAATTGAATATGAAAGTGCGGGGCGGGGCGTTGGAGTAATTAAACAAGCCGATGGTACTATGTTTTGGGTAGATGTAGCAGGATATATTGGTATCGGCAGCCCTGAACAAACCGGACAATATATAGTAACAATTGTTGAAATTGCTTCTATGGAACAAGTAATTACTGCCACATCACTTGGTGATGATTTACAACAAACGGGACGAAGCGTTCTGTATATTCAATTTGAGTCCGGTAAATCCACCATAAAACCCGAATCAATGAAAATGATTGAACAGATGGCACTATATCTGAATGCCAATAAATCTAAGAATGTGTTTATTGTTGGTCATACCGACAATGCAGGAACTATAGATATGAATATGAAATTATCTGAGGAAAGAGCTGTTGCGGTTGTTAATACTCTTGTCGGGCAATATAATGTTTCGGCGAAACAAGTGATAGCCAAAGGTATTGGTCCTCTTGCTCCTTTAGCGTCTAATAATAGTGAAGATGGTAAAAAACTCAATCGAAGAGTTGAGATGGTTTTACAATAATGATATATCATATTGGATGTACAAAAGAATATATTATTGATTTTGAAAAACTACAATAAATCCCCTTCTTTTTGTAAGAAGAAGGGGACGATAAAAAAACAGAGTACAATAATATCATTCATGATGATATGGTTCATTACGTAAGATGGTAAATGCTCTGTATAATTGCTCCACAAATAATAAACGAACGATTTGATGAGAAAAAGTCATTGCCGAAAGAGACAGTTTGTCATGTGCTCTGGCATAAATTTCATCGGAAAAGCCATAAGCGCCGCCAATAATAAATACTAATCTTTTATGACCTGCGACCATTTTTTTATTGATAAATTCCGCAAATCCCAAAGAGTGATAGTGTTTTCCTTTGACATCGAGCAATACAATGCTGTCCGTCGGTAATAATTCTTGTAAGAGTATATGACCTTCGCGTTTTTTTATTTCTTCATGAGATAATGAGCCGTGATTTTTTATATCAGGTAAAAATGTTATTGTACAAGGATTATAGCGTTGTAAACGCCGCGAATATTCATCCATACCTTCACGCACAAAGGGAAAATCAGTTTTACCAATACCGAGAAGGAGAATGTGCATACGCGTAAAGCGTTAGATATTATTGGGTAATAAATATGGGATATGAGCGGATTGTATTATCAACAGCGATACGAAGAATATATATGCCATTGGTAATTGTCGGTACATTGATATGATATTCCTGACCATTAAAGGATGATGGTTGCACGGTAATTTCATTACCGAGTAAATCCGATAAAGAAAATAATGGTGTGGACAGCGAAGCAGAAGCCGGACGTATAAACAATGAATGAGATTCTTGACTTAATGAAAAACCATGAGAATCACTATTATCATTAACCGATGTTAGTGAGGCATTCATTGGAAAAAAGAGACCTGATGTCGTGATTCCGTAAGGATTTTGCAGCATAGGAAGGGGGAAGACATCAGGTCCATATTGTTGTATAATTATAAATGCAATCGGTTCTGTATTTGATACAGGAATTTCATTACCCGGAGAAGCCAATGATATTTCTGCTTGTGATTGTGTAGTATCTATGCGGATAATGTGTAATGAATTTTCGCCTTGAAACATTGTTCCCGGTTCAATACCGAGTACACGATAATTACCGCCATTATTGTGCCAATTTATTATTGTGGACATACCAATATACGGTTTGTCGGATGTGAGAATAATAGGCAATTTTATAGCATCAGGCGGATATTCACCTAAAGCTACGGCGTGTTGGGATGGTTCTGTATCGGCAAGTACGGATTCGCCTTCCATTTTAGAAAAGTGTTTTTTACCGAAATTATATGCAGTGACAAGAGCATCTTTTTGAGTGACATCACCGCTGCCATCACAATCAGCGTAGGTAGCTGTTGCACTATCCCATGCAAGAGCCGTTTGTGCTTGCCAATAGACACTTGCCGGATTACGCTTATAGCCACGATAGCGTGTACCGCCGGAGATAAACTCGGCAACGGCAGTCCAATCGCGAGTGTCCACAGTGCCGTCATTATTGGCATCGCCGGGAAATACGGAAACAAAACTTCGTATGGTATATGCTAAAGGAGTGGTTTGCAATGTGACCGTACCGCTGTCGGTGACTGCTTGTGCCACTGTAAAAGTAAATGTACTTGTAGCATTATGTGGTGCATTGGAAGTTGTGACAAAATCAAGGTGAATAATCACCGGGTTTTGTGGTGCTTCCTCTATGGTTTTATTTGATATAACGCTGACATTCAATTTACCGGAGCCGGTAGTGGTGCTTGTCGGATCGGCAAATACAATGATGCCGTCTCTTCCTAATTGTCCTGCACTATAACCGGAGTATTGAACATATTGCGCATTGCTGTAACGCAGTTCAAAAGCTGCTGCCGAACAACGCCCGGCATTTTCAAGTTTCACATCAACACCAAAACGATACGTTGCCGTCACAAAATGCGAACGCGAAGAGTCCACGTCCGACCGCACTAAACGGATAGACTGACCCACTGCGGTGACTGCGTGCAGACACAGCAGAAGCACTATGACAACAATCCCTCGCATCATGATATTGGCGTGGATTCTTCTTGTGTTTTTTCGGAACGAATTATCTCAAATCGTCCGATAAAAGAACATGTTATCGGGGTATGCATCGTTCTATGAAGTATTGTGAATAATATGCGTTTCTTATCGGCAGATAACGCTTTATCCTTGAGTACAAGCAAGATACGTGCCAACAAGACTATCGCTTAATACAGCGGTCGAAGTGATGTAAAAAAATGTACAATGTCTTTTTGGAAAAACAATGCGGAATCGGTTGTAATAATCGTGCTATTATAGATTGTGGGGCGACGAGCAAATAATCGTGTATGTCCGTGATACGAGGTGGTGCTGTCTTGAGTTGTATAATATATATCCAGACCCGAAGACCCGTCGGGAGAATAGCGTATGGAGCGTGCCTGAACTGATCGCAAGAACTCTTTGCCTGTTTGCTCCAATAATTCGTCATTTGTATTAAGTGAAAAACGCGCTTCGGGATAATGTACGGCACTAATAATTAGGGCTGTATTTCCCATCTCGGTCATTGACGTAAATGTGCGTGCCGATAATCGGTCATCAATACGAATAATAGAAGAATCCTCCTGTACATCAGAAAATCTTTTGGGTATGTCCACGCTATAATTACCACGTGTGGATGTGTAGTGAAATATATCAAGAGCAGTATCTTTGTTATTCTGTTTTGATTGGGGAGTGCTATTGTCATGTGAACATGAAAACAGACATACCATACATACTGCGGAGCAAAGAAGAAAGATATTCATACTATTAAAAAAAATAAAGGCAAAGATAGGTAAAATTATCGGTTATTACTTTTTCGATAAAAAATGAAAAGTAATACATAGTCCATTGTATTATTATATTTTATTGCATATTTACTGTACGTTCATACTCATCGCACGTATCAAAAAAAAACAGCCCATGAAAAAATCCATGAGCTGTGTTGAAGAAAGTGTTTTGAGCACTATTTTTTTATCTCATAAAGAACGGTACGAACACAAGTGAAATAATTGCCATCAATTTGATGAGAATATTTAATGCCGGACCGGAAGTATCTTTGAATGGATCGCCGACGGTATCGCCCACAACTGCTGCTTTATGAGTATCGGAACCTTTACCGCCAAGCTGACCTGTCTCAATATATTTTTTCGCATTATCCCATGCACCGCCTGAATTTGCCATAGAAATAGCCAACATCACACCAACGATAAGCGAACCGATTAACACTCCGGCAAGCATCTCAACGCCACCGAGAAAACCGATAAACAATGGAGATAAAATGACAAGAAGACCCGGAGCAATCATCTGTTTGATAGAAGCCGCCGTTGAAATTTCAACACATTTTGCATAATCGGCGCGGGCTTTCCCTTCAAGCAAGCCCGGTATGGTACGGAATTGACGACGTACTTCTTCAATCATCGCCAATGCTGCCAAACCAACCGATTTCATTGTCATTGCAGAAAATGCAAAAGGCAATGCTGCACCGAGCATAAGACCAAACATAACATCAGAGTCCAAAATATTAACATTGGTGATATTGGCTCTGGTCAAAAATGCCGATGTTAATGCAAGAGATGTAAGAGCGGCAGAACCAATGGCAAAACCTTTACCGATAGCTGCTGTTGTATTACCTGCGGCATCAAGAGCATCCGTGCGCGTACGAATTTCTTTACCCATTTCAGCCATTTCCGCAATGCCGCCCGCATTATCGGACACCGGACCATACGCATCAATGGTTAAGCCCACCGCAATAGTACCAAGCATACCGATAGCTGCCATCGCTATACCATACATACCCGCAAAGTTATAACCGATAACAACCGTAACACCGATTAAAATCATCGGTAAAACAGCACTATTATATCCAAGAGCCAAGCCATAGATAATATTCGTTGCTGCGCCTGTTTTGGAAGCATCCGCTACCGAACGAACAGGACCATAACGATGTGAAGTATAATATTCTGTGATAAGACCAATCAATAAGCCCGAAATAAGACCTGCTGCCACGCTATAGAAAACACCCATATTGGTGTACATCGTGCCGCCCATCGTAAGTGAAAACTCTTTTGGTACCATTTGCATTGTCAATGGATAGACCATGCCGAGCATAAGTAATGTAGAGATAACCAATACTGCTTTAAGGGCATTTTCTACTTTATTTTCTACTTGAGGACGTGCGAAGAACAAAGAAATAAAGCTGGCAATAATCCCTACACCGCTGATGGCTAATGGGAATAATAATGCCGCTTGTTTCATATCACCGGGTACGCTGGCAAATGCCGTGGCACCGATAACCATTGCTGCGCAAGTACTCTCAGCCACAGAACCGAAAAGGTCAGCACCCATACCGGCAATATCACCCACATTATCGCCCACATTATCGGCAATTACCGCAGGGTTACGCGGGTCATCTTCGGGAATACCGGCTTCTACTTTTCCCACAAGGTCAGCACCCACATCGGCAGCTTTGGTATAGATACCACCGCCAACGCGACCGAACAATGCCACCGAAGAACCGCCCAAACCAAAGCCGGATAAGATTTCCATAATCACAAGATCACGGTTATGAACTTCCGCAGGCAAAAAGAAGTCAAATCCCATATACACAAGCATTAAGCCCAAAACGGCAAGACCTGTCAAACCAAAACCCATTACCGCGCCCGAACGGAAAGCAATCGAAAATGATTGCGCCAAAGAAATGCGCGCTGCTGCTGCTGTGCGTACATTACCTATAGTGGCAATACGCATACCGATATAACCCGATACGATAGAGATACCCGCGCCTATCAAAAAGCTGATGGCTGAATATGCGCCGAAAGGCAAAGAAGCATTATGAGCATCTTTAATCACAAGAAGGATTATAAGCGCAAATGCAAGCATGAATCCACCAAGAACGGTGTATTCCCGACGTAAAAACGCCATCGCACCTTCGGCGATTGCTTCGGAAATTTCTTTGAGACGTTTAACTTCATCCGGGGAAGATGCTCCGTCTTCAATTTTAACATTGGCAACTTGGCGCGCATACATAAATGCGACAAGAAGCGAAAAGAGACCAAGACCCAGTACGATTGGAATTACCATAGTGACCGGTTAAAAAATGTGAAACAAAGTATAATAAGTTCAAATGAAAAAAGCAGCCGATCGCTGTGCCGACCAAGACCACTTTTCTAAAATGGAGTGCAAAAATACCGCAATCCGTCCTATCTTCATGAATCTGTGACTAAATACATCGTTCTTCCATGATGATAACCTTACTCTCTATTAGCGGTTTCTCGGGCATCAAGGTGCTAACAAACCGTCTTTGACGCACCTATTGTGTCGCTGAAACGGATAGTACCATGTCACTCTTACATTCGCTTATGACATCGTGGTCACAGTCACTATTATTGGAATGTGTTGTTATCGTTAGTATCTCACAGAAAATTTTGTATCGAAATCGAAAGATCTACATTTCTCCCTGCAATGCGAATAATTGTCTTTGTCAATATTTGGCTCAACCAAGCTGAGCAATACCCTGTTATATCGTAATCAAACTATGATGAGTTCTGAAGGCATCTGTGTTTCTCATCCTAAGACATCAAGAAAACCAATCATCTTAATCACCGTAACCATAGCATAGTCTGATCTTCGACCGCTGCGAGTTTATGGGCACTGTACCTATGGATATAACAATGTCAGATGTCAAGTGCAAAACAAATGAGATGACAGTAATGTTATGAAGAAAAGTTCAAGCAAAACGGAAGAAAAACCGTCATATCGTTATAAGAAATGGAGAGCACTTCCCAATTAATCATTCTCAATTTACAACAATTCATATTTGTCTTTGTAACCCCAATTTTGTAGTGTTTGTCACAATACGATACGTTTTGTGTTAAGAAAGCCGATGTTAGTATTCAAAGGTATAATTCATAATTTGCTCAAATATTGCGCTTGAATGCAATTCCATTATGGTCAAAATCAAAAATGGCTTTATGTATTGCAGAGCAAACATATCACAAAATCTATCCCATTTATTATTCAATAAATTTTCGTAATTTCCACTAAATTTATTTCCTATAAGGTGGTTTATGACTCGCATCGTTTCTATATTCGTTTTTCTGTTGTGCAGTGCTTGCTTGTTTGCACAGCCCACATTTCTCAAAAATTATAGTTTAAGTAAGGACACTATCAACTCAGGGTTTAGCGATATACAGCGCTTGACACCGAATAAATTATTTGGTATAAACCGCTTACAAGATGGAGTAAGTAGATCACCACTACAATTTTATCTTTTGGACAATCAAGGCAATATCACTCATACCCAAGCCATACCTTTTAGAACAGATAATTATTTCTATTCATGGAAATATCAGAACTCTATGTATGTCTTGGTCTCTGAAGAAACGGGTGGTGCCTTACGATATCCTTGGCATGTCTTACAACTTGATACTAATCTTGCTATCGTTACAGATCATATCTTAGATTCTGCCATGACAGGGCTTAATAAAGACTATAATTCGGCAGGACTTACTTCACCATTGAGACTGCTTAATGGTGATATTATATTTCAATCCTATTATGGACATAAAAGCAATGATACTAAAAAAAGTATTTTTAAAATCCATATAATGAGCAGCACAGGGCAGATAAAAAGAAGTCTCGAAGTACCAAATACATATCATCAAGCATTCGGTGTAACACAACATCCTTCACATATCATAGTGTGGAATCATATCGAATATACCGGTCAGACAACTGGAATAAGAGTATATAGGACCATAGATACCAATTTAATTTTCAAGGATAGTCTTGCAAATGATGCTTTGCCATCATTCAATTTACCATACAATAACTCAACATTTCGTAATTATTTGACCACCAAAGACGGTGGTTTAGTTTTTGTATATTGGAGCGAAATTGATTTTAAAAAATATATGGTCAAATATGATTCATCGCTTAAAAAACAATGGACTATCTTAGTACCACAAGGACAAGGTAAGGCTAATGGTTCTTTTGATTTAATTATGGAACATAGCAATGGAATGCTTTATCTTATAGCGCAAACGTATGCCGACACAACCATCTCAAGTACATTTTGGTATTGTGTGCAAGATATTGCATTAATGGCTATATCTCCACAAGGGAAATTACAGTTTTCGGCGTTTTATGGCACAGGGGAATGCGAACATTTGCCTATGTCATGTATGGAAGATACTGACAGGCATATTATCCTATCGGGTATTTTTAATATTGGTAATGAACAAATTTGCCCACATGAATGCAGTACCGTTAGCTATAGTTTTACGATGAAAGTAGATACACTCGGTCGTCCATATCCGCGAAGAGTTACTTCTGTGCACGATGAAAATCCGCCATTGAATTTTACTATTCTCACCTATCCGAATCCGGCAAGCGATTTTCTGACCATACGCTTACAATATAGCATTCCTTCGGTTCTATGCGAAATATTCGATAGTAAGGGACAACGCATTATGTCCAATAAATATGAGCAGACCGATACAATAGAATTGCCAATTAAGCACATAGCCCAAGGATATTATATCTGTCGTCTGACAACCTCACATATCACAAAATCTATCCCATTTATTATTCAATGATCGTAAGGAGTATGTATGAAAAAATATGAATGTTTTTTTTCATGTATTTTGGTTTTATAGATATATTTGTGAAATAGAGTATTACTTTTACACTATAAAATTTCTTTACAAGGATTTAGCACAATAAAAAATGTAATCACTATAATATTTCTTTTTCTGCCTTGCATACTTTTTTCACAAGAGACCTTTGAAGTCAAACGCATTGATAGTGTCGGTAGTTATTTCTCACCCTATGGCGGGCTGAAACGTCTTTGTAATGATATGGACGCAGGAAATGCTTATAATAGAGCCGATTGCTTCGTCGGAAGGGCAAAGAGTAACAATGCGCACAATTTCAATGGTAAACTAACATAGTTTGCTCACGTATAGTGAAAAAAGCCATGGCTGTAACTCCTCCCATTCTATATTTTTTGGTATAACTTATGTCTTTGTTGTGAAAGTTTTGTAGTTTTGAGGAACAATTACATAACATGGAAAATTATGATACTCAATTTAGACAGAAGTTTCAAACCGTTACATGGCGAAGAAATACAGTTTGAAAACTTTACATTTTCCGGTGGGGAACCACATATCAAAATAGATCCAAATTTTGACCTATCAAAGAACATTACCATTACTCATCGTATTAATTCATTCAATGACTTAGGGCTACTGTGCTTAGCCGTTGATGCTTTGCAAAGAATGGATGCAAAATTAGAAAACTTAGTTATCCCTTATTTCCCTTCTGCAAGGCAAGACAGGGTTATGATACCGGGTGAGCCTCTTACAGTAAAAGTTTATGCTGACATTGTAAATGCTTTTCATTTTAAGAAAGTAATTATTTTTGATGCACATTCAGAGGTAACGTCTGCTATTTTAAACAATTGCAAAGGAATCACAAACCATAAATTCATCCAAAAAGTAATTCAAGAGACTGGAAATAATGTTATATTGGTGTCGCCTGATGGCGGAGCTTTGAAAAAAATATACAAAGTTTCCGAATTTTTGGGTGGTATTGAAGTAGTTGAATGTAGTAAAAGTAGAGATATAAAATCGGGTAAGTTGTCCGGGTTCAAAGTTCATATTGACAACCTGTGTGGAAAAAATTGCCTGATTGTTGATGATATTTGCGATGGTGGCGGCACGTTCATTGGTTTAGCAGAAGAACTACAAAAGAAAAATGCGGGTAAACTATATTTGGCTGTTAGTCATGGGATTTTTAGCAAAGGTTTTGAAGGCCTTAAGTGTTTCGAAAGAATTTTCACAACAGATTCATTCAAAAATTTTGAAAGTGATAGTTTAACACAAATACCTTTAAACGATGAACTATTATCGTAACACTAAGAAATTTATTGCTTCATTTACTATAAAAATCAAACACTTTAGTATTAACAATTAAAGAAAGAATGGATATGAATCCTCTATTATTAACAGACGGTTACAAAGTTGACCATAGAAGGCAATACCCGGATGGAACAACATTAGTGTATTCAAATTGGACACCAAGGAAAAGTAGAATTGAGGGTGTTGAAGAAGTCATACTCTTTGGATTACAATATTTTATTAAAAAATATATTTTAGAAGACTTCGAAAATTATTTTTTCAAGCAACCTAAAGAAAAGGTTGTAGCAGAGTACAGCCGACGAATAAACAATTATTTAGGCGAAAACCAAGTTGGCACACAACACATTGAAGACTTACACGATTTAGGATATATTCCAATGGTTATTAAAGCATTGCCGGAAGGTTCCAGTGTTCCAATTAGAGTGCCTATGTTCACAATGTACAATACTTTACCGGAATTCTTTTGGCTTACTAATTATTTTGAAACTTTGGTTTCTGCTGTAATATGGATGCCTTGTACATCAGCCACCATTGCCAAACAATATAGAAAAATTTTAGATAAATATGCTTTTGAGTCTTCTTCAAATCTTGAATTTGTAGATTGGCAAGGGCATGATTTTTCAATGAGAGGTATGGCTGGAATTGAAGCCGGTTTACTTTCGGCGAGCGGACATCTTTTATGTTTTAGTGGTACAGATACAATTCCTGCAATTTCATTATTAGAAAAATACTACAAAGCTGATTCTGATAAAGAACTAATTGGTGGTTCTGTTTCTGCAACTGAACATAGCGTTATGTGTATGGGAACTATTGAAGATGAAATTGGGACTTTCAGACGACTTATTTGTGAAGTTTATCCTAAAGGAATAGTTTCGATTGTTTCTGACACTTGGGATTTATGGAAAGTATTGACAGAATATTTGCCTCAATTGAAAGCTGATGTAATAACCAGAGAAGGTAAAGTGGTAATAAGACCGGACAGTGGTAACCCTGTTGATATTATTTGTGGGAATCCGAAGAGTATTAACGAAAATGAGAAAAAGGGTGTAATTGAATTACTTTGGGAAACTTTTGGCGGAACAACAAACAATAAAGGTTTCAAAGAATTAGACCCACATATTGGAGCAATTTATGGTGATAGTATAACCATCACAAGAGCAACTGAAATATGCGAAAAACTTAAAGAAAAAGGATTCGCTTCTACGAATGTTGTTTTAGGAATTGGCTCATATACTTATCAATACAACACAAGAGATACTTTTGGTTTTGCCATGAAGGCAACCTACGGAGAAGTAAATGGACAAGGAAGAGAAATTTTTAAAGACCCAATTACAGATGACGGAACAAAAAAATCTTCAAAAGGATTAATGAAAATTGAAGTTAATAATGGGAAGTACATACTTATTGATCAAGTAAATTGGGATCAAGAAAAGCATGGAGAACTCAAAGAGGTTTTTAGAGACGGAGAATTATTAATAGATCAAACATTGGCTGAAATAAGACAACGAGTAAAACAACAAACTGTGTAAAGTATCTCAATATTTTACTCCTATCATTGTATAATTTTCTGATACGTTTTGTCTTTCTATCAAAGTTGTGTAATTTTGGAGAACAAAGCCGAGTTCAGTTGCCTATTCCATGGATGTATGCAGTTAGATATGGCAATCATCTGTTTCCTGAATAGTTAAAATTGAAAAACTGACGCTCGGAGAATGTATAAGGTTTGAAATAGTTTCAATAAATGTAGAATATTGATTTATGGTGCTAATTTGAATGTAAAAGAAATTTTATGAGACATACCATAAGCATAATTGTTTTTTTTGTTTTTTTTAGTTTAACACTTCAGGTCTTTTCTCAAGAGGGCTTTGATGTGATTCGTTTAGCTGAACGTAAATATGAGAAAGGACAGCTTAACGGTGCTTTAAAATTATTATCTAAAGCGGAAAAAATGGATTATGGGTTTTGTGGTAATGCCTGGTTTGAAGCAGATAATGCTATCAATTCATTACGATATAAAATCTATATGGACAAAAAGGACTATGAAATGGCTAGAAATAGTCTATATTATCTGTTTCCTTCTAATCGTGTAGATTCAATCATAATTAGAACCTATCAAATGGAGTATGGGAAGGATTCCTTGAGCAACATGATAGATTCTTCTTTAGTTAATACCAGAATCGAATGTGGGAAGTATCATTGTTATGCAATTGTTTCATTAACAAATGGAAACGTAATAAGAATGAGAACTAGGTTCTCTTTGGACAACATCACTAATGAAAAGAAAAAAGCCAATATCTGGGTAACTTGGTTTAAGAAGTCAGAAATCTATAGATTGGTAAAAGGTAAGGATTGATAGTATTATTTTAGTTACCCCAGTACACAAACTTTATCCACACCACTCATCTTTCATACAAAGAAGTTACACGCTACGTTGTTAGTTCTTTTCTCTCTATTCATCTTGTTCTGTTTCTTTTGGCGGAGCTGCCGTAATTATTTTGTGTTATATGTGTAAAATTTTTCCATGTTTATGGTGCGACCCCGATGGGGTCGTACAAAACATATTATATTCATTCCTATAAACATTTGATACCTACGGCATCATTGCGCATGATTCTATATCAATAAACATTCGACCACGATGGGGTCGTACAAAACATATCATATTCATTCCTATAAATTTGATACCTACGGCATCATTACGCATGATTCTATATCAATATTTCATATATCCCAAAGATATTAAAGGTTTATAGGAACATCAAACGTACATAAGACCACGATGCGCTCGTACAAAACAAATCATATTCATTCTATAAACATTTGATGCCTACGGCATCATTACGCATGATTCTATATCAATATTTCATATATCCCAAAGGGATTAAAGGTTTATAGAAACATCAAACGTATATAAGACCACGATGGGGTCGTACAAAACATATCATATTCATTCCTATAAATTTGATACCTACGGCATCATTACGCATGATTCTATATCAATATTTCACTCTCATTTATCACATTAATAAACATTTGTTTATCGGGCAATACGGTTTGGTATTGCCGAGCAAAAATTTGGTCATTGTTTTCGGGCAGGGTAATTTCAACCAATACATCGCTTTTTTGTTTGCAAAGGATAATGCCGATGGTTTTATTTTCGTCGGGCAGTTTTACAAAGCGGTCATGGTAGTTTACGTACATCTGCATTTGCCCAAGGTCTTGGTGACTAAGTTCACCTATTTTGAGGTCAATGACTACGAAGCATTTCAATAAGCGATTAAAGAATACGAGATCTGCTCTAAAATGCTTTTCATCAATCGTCATGCGAAATTGCCGTGCAACAAAGGTAAATCCCTTGCCCAATTCGAGCAGAAAATGTTCGAGTTTATCAATAATTGCGGCTTCAAGGTCGCTTTCGGAATATTGATGTTTTTCGGGTAAATTCAGAAACTCTAAAATATAGGGGTCTTTGAGTATATCTGTTGGTTTTTCGATGATTTGCCCCTGTTCGGCGAGTTGCTTTATGCCTTGTTTATCTCGGCTAAGTGCCAATCGTTCGTAAAGAGAAGTATCGCATTGGCGTTGCAATTCCCTTACACTCCAGTTATTATTCAAGGCTTCAATTTCATAAAAACGGCGTTCGTCTTTATTCTCTATTCGTATAAGAACTAAATAATGTGTCCAGCTCAAGGTTGTGTTTGTACTTTCAGAAATCCTAATCGGTGATTGGGAATTCGTGTCAAGGGTATAAAGCAGGTAGAACTTTCGCATGTTTTCAAGATTCTGAACCGAAAAACCCTTTCCAAATTCTATTGTAAGTTTTTTAGAGAGTTCTTTCAGCACTTGCTTACCATACTCGGCTCTTTCCTTTCCCTTTTGCTCGTCTTCAACAATCATTCGCCCTATTTCGTAATAGGTATAAACCATTGTTTGGTTTACGGCACGCACTACCGTTTGCCTTGCCGTTTGCAACAGCTCGGCAATTTTCAGAAATAGATCATTGTTTTTCAATTCAACATTCATGCTTCACCACCTATATTGTGCATATCCCGAAAAAGGGATAAATGTGTATAAAAAAACGAACGTATATAAGACCATGATGCGGTCATGCAAACCGAATCATGGTTCAATCTATAAACCTTTCATACCTACGGCATCATTGCGCATGATTATATACCGATATACCACATATCCCGAAGGGATTAAAGGTTTATAGAAACATCAAACGTACATAATCTGCGACCCCGATGGGGTCGTAGAAACCAATTCATAATTCATTCCTATAAACCTGCGACCACGATGGGGTCGTATCATTCTATCGTTTTTCTTCATCTATAAATTTGACGCATCCTGCATCATTGCGCATGATTATATCTATAAACCTGCGACACTCCTCTTCCACACAAAGAAGTTGCACGCCACGTTGTTCGTTCTTTGCTCTCTATTATTCTTGTTCTGTCTCTTTTGGCGGAGCTGCCGTAATTATTTTTTTACGGGGATAAACGCCTGATTGTGCAGAAATATTTAATAAAACACCCACAGCCGCAGCAGAAAAAAGAACCGAAGTACCTCCATAGCTGATAAATGGCATAGGCAATCCTGTGGTAGGCAAAATGCCGCATGTCACACCTGCATTAATAAATCCATAAAGAGCAAGCGTTGCCGTGATGCCCGTGGCTAAGAGAGTGCCGAACATATCCGGTGCATTTTTCGCAATACGCATACCGCGCCATGTGATTATTCCAAATGCCACAATAATAGGTAAAACTCCAAGGAAATAACCGTACTCTTCACCCACAACAGAAAAAATAAAATCACCATAACTTTCCGGTAAGAAAAATTCCCGTTGAATACTTTCTCCCGGACCCACGCCAAATAAACCACCGCTGCCGAAAGCAATCAATGCTTGTTTTAATTGATAATTCACAACCTCCGATTCAGTGCCGTCACCATAACCGATAAATGCCAAAATACGCCGTAAACGATAGGGTGCGGACACGGCATAAAGTCCTGCAATAATTATCCCGACGAGTGCAGTGCGTATAAGATATTGTGAACGGACATTCCCAATAAACATCAACAGCCATGATAAAAGAAATATCACCGAAGCCGTAGATAAATTCGGTTGCAATGCAATTAATCCACACACAGCCGCGACCCATCCCAATAATGGAAGCATACCTGTTTTAAAATCTAATCGCGAATAATCGCGCGTGCCAATAAGTAAAGACAAATGACCGATAAGTGCAAATTTGGCAAGTTCCGATGGTTGAAAACTGAAAGGTCCTATATCTAACCAGCGGGAAGCTCCTTTGACATCTCTGCCAATAAGTAAGACGAGCGCCAAACATGCTATGGCTGCAAATAATCCATAGTGAGAGTATTTTTTTATTATGCGATAATCTATGCGAGAAAAAATGATAATCATAACTAATCCCACAAGAATACGCAGCGCATGATTCCAAAACATCGTTTCGCTTGATCCGGTTTTGACCGCAGCAAAAGCAGCACTTGCGCTATACACAAATGAAATACCAAAGAGCATAAGCCCCGCAACAGGCAATAAAATCAGCCAATCAATATGACCCGTATATTTAGACATTGTTTTTCCTTAAGTATGCTGCTTTCCACTGCAAAAATATCATGTTGTCAAGAATCAAGCTCTACAAAAAAAGAAAAGCGACGGAGATATTTTCCCCATCGCTTTTTCTTAGATACGCAATGTATGCTGATATTACAGTGCAAGTTTTTCCAATAAATAGGGCTTAACATTACTGATAGGCAAACGCACTTGCTGCATGGTATCGCGCTCGCGAATGGTCACAGTATCATCGGTAAGCGTTTGTCCGTCAATGGTAACACAGAATGGTGTACCTATTTCATCTTGACGACGATAGCGTCTGCCGACAGCACCCGAAGTATCATAGGTTGCTTTGAAATTCTTTTGCAAGTCATTGTAGAGTGCGGTGGCTTTTTCCGGCATACCGTCTTTATTCACCAAAGGGAACACAGCCACTTTGACCGGTGCTAAATATGGATGAAAACGCAACACTGTTCTTTTATCGGTTTTACCGTCTTCGCCGGATGTTTCTTCTTCATCAAAGGCATTGCATAAAAATGCCATAAATGAACGCGAAGCACCGACCGCCGTTTCTATCACATACGGCGTATAACGTTCGCCGGTGACAGTATCCACATATTCCAATTTTTTACCGCTGAACTCTTGATGTTTTCCCAAATCGAAATCGGTGCGGGAATGAATACCTTCTATTTCGCCCCAACCAAATGGAAATAAATATTCTATATCCTCAGCCGCTGCTGCATAGTGAGCAAGTTTTTCATGCGGCTTACGACGCAATGAATCGGGTTTCATACCTAAAGATAAAAACCATTGCCAGCGTTGCTCGCGCCAGTATTCAAACCATTCCGTTTCGCTGCCCGGTTTAATGAAAAACTGCATTTCCATTTGCTCGAATTCACGAGTACGGAATAAGAAATTTTTTGTATTTATTTCATTACGGAATGATTTTCCTATTTGTGCAATACCAAAGGGTGGTTTTTGGCGAGCACTGTCCATGACATTTTTGAAATTCACAAAAATACCTTGTGCAGTTTCCGGACGTAAATAAATAGCTGCACTGTCATCGGCAACAGGTCCTAAAAATGTTTTAAACATTAAATTAAAATTCCGCACTTCTGTCCAATCTGTTGTTCCACTGACAGGGTCGGGAATTTGTTCTTCCATGATAATAGCATGATAATCCGATAATTCCTCCACAGCAGATAGTCGTGCAGCAATGCGATCGGCATCATTATTTTTTCCTTTTTTTCGTAAACGATCAATAAAATCTTCAATTAAATTATCGGCACGGTGACGCGATTTACTTGTTTTATTATCAATCATCGGATCGGAAAATTGTGCCGTATGACCGCTTGCATCCCATACGCGAGGGTGCATTAAAATAGAAGCATCAATACCTTCGATATCATCACGGAAGGTCATTGCTTTCCACCATGCTTCTTTCACATTGCGCAATAATTCTACGCCAAGCGGACCATAATCCCAACAACCATTAAGTCCACCGTAAATTTCGGATGATTGAAAAACAAATCCTCGTCTTTTTGAAAGCGATAAAATTGGATCAAGATTCGTGAGTGCCATAATAACAAATAAAAAAAATCGAATAATTACAATTACAGTGAATAATACATATTAATGCATGTGAGTTCTATGATGAGATTATGGTATAAATTCATGTGAAGATTCCATAAAATGAGTTAAAAGAGCTATGGTTGCTTCTATGTCTTGTTTATGACATGATTCCACGACCGTATGCGTATAACGATTGGGTATAGATAAGGTAATGACAGGAATACCTCCGCGTTTCACAATTTGCATTGCACCTGCATCCGTACCGCCCGCAGGCAATAATTCCCATTGATATTTTATGGAATGTTTTTCTGCAAGATTTCGGAAAAAATTTACGAGACCCCGATGTGAAATTGCTGCTTGGTCAACCAATTTTATGGCAACACCTTCACCCATTTTAACGCCGAACATTGCACTGTCCGATCCCGGAGCATCGCCTGCCACTGTTATATCTAAAGCAATACCCATATCAGGCTCAATCCGAAATGCTGCACCTTTTGCGCCACGCATCCCGACTTCCTCTTGGACTGTTGCCACTGCAACAATAGTGTCGGTATTATGTGTCATACGTTTGAATGCCTCTATCATAGCATAAATGCCAACACGATCATCCAGCGTTTTTCCCGTATAAAAATTACCCATTTCTTGTAAAGGACCAACCATTGTCACAACATCACCAATGCGGATTTTCTCTTTCACGGTGGCTGCATCTAAGCCGGTGTCAATAAACATATCGGTAACTTTACCGGGTGAATATTCTGCCATTGCTGCTTTTGTGCCAAATACTCCACTGATTTTTTCTGTACCATGAATTAAAACACGTTGTGCAACCAAATGAGCTGCTGTAAATCCACCGAGCGGATAGATGCTCACAAAGCCGTTTGGATCTATACCGCGCACTAAAAAAGCAATTTCATCCATGTGAGCAGCAATCATAATAGTTCGCGGCGAGGGCGAAGATCCTCGTTTGACCGCATAGACATTGCCCATAGTATCGGTAAACATTTCATCGGCTATCGGCTGCAATTCGCGATAGATAAGTGCTGCAAATTCTTGTTCATAACCGGGCGCACCTGCTGTTTCGCATAGTGTTTTTAGCAGTTCAAAAGACATACGTATATTCCAAAGTGAATGGCAAAATTACGGATTTACTGACTAAGTATATGTCACAATTGCCGATAAATCGCTATCGAATAAGGTTAAAATAAAAAAAAACACCGTCCTTTTGAGGGGACGGTGCTCCTTGTTGATGAGTATGATGTGGTGATTATTTTTTTCCTAATTCGATTTCGATATCAAGTTTAATCATTTTGTCAACAACTAAACCACCTGTTTCAATGGCTTTGTTCCAAGCCAAGCCATAATCGAAACGGTTGAGTTCCCCGGTTAAGGTAAAGCCTGCTTTTGTGTTTCCCCACGGATCTTTCACTACGCCGCCGAATTCCATGTCAAGTGTTACCGTTTTTGTCACATTTTTCATTGTTAAGTCACCGGTAACTTTGTACTTATTACCACTAACTTTTTTGACGGATTTACCGACAAATTTTAATTCAGGATATTTCTCGGCATCAAAGAAGTCACCACTGCGCAAGTGATTATCGCGGTCATTGTTATCAGTTGATATACTTTTAACTTTTGCAATTACCTCAATTTTTGCATCTGTGAAGTCAGCTTTGTCTGATAACACAGTTACTTTATAGTCAGTGAACTTGCCTTTTGTTGTGGCAATAAGAAGGTGTTTGGCTCTAAAGCCCAATTCGCTGTGCGTTGGATCTAATTCCCAACGTGTAGTTTGTGCACTAAGTGCAGATGCCGCTACTATAAACGACAAACAGAAAACAAAGAGTTTTTTCATGAGAACCTCTCAATAAAAAGTGAAAAATTTAGTGTTGTAACACATAATATTGTAAAAAAATTTTATTTCATCTCTATAATCACTCAACGCTTTTTATGGACATTCTTGATAAGTGCTTTTGTCAAAGCATGGTCAAAAACGTGTTGCAACACACAATATTGTAAAATTTTACAATTCATGTGCATAAATTTTTTCGCAGAGGCGTGAAAGCTCCAAACATTCCTCTTTAGTGACATAATGTTGAAGTGCTTCATCAAAATTGTCAATGAGCGGTTTTATCTCATCAAGCAAGTCCACACCTTTTTGGGTGATGCGTGTCAAAGACAAGCGTTTATCATCGAAATCTCTTGTTCTTTCAACAAGTTCCATTCTTTCTAACTTATCAATAAGACGTGTTATATCTGTGCCGCGTTCAAGCAATCGTTTTTTGATTTCACATCTGGGATGACCTCCCGGAAATGCCCCCTTCAGTATGCGCAACACATTGTATTGCACAAATGAAATTCCATGCTTCTCACAAATGCTTATGCTGGAACGACGGAAGTAATCCGCACAGACTATAACATTCAGCATTGCCTCCGCATGAGCGGTTAATGGCATTGTTTGGCTTATTCTATGTTGAAGTATTGTACCCATTCTGAATGCAAATATACGAAAAATTTTATGTGTTGCAACACATAATTTTTTACATTTAGTTTTTACGGATTATTTCTCTCTCTTCACTCCCCTTTTGAGCTGTGGCAAACGGAGAAATTCTATCATCATGACATCGTTACCGGATTTCATCCCCTTCTCTGTTACAGAAGGCGTGCCGGTGCGAAACAGAAGCCAAAAATGCCAGCGTTATGGATATATTCAAAACCTATGAGATGTAAGGAAAATCGAACATAAAAAAATGGCGCGATATCGAAGCACCCCGCTTCTAATAGCTTAGAGTGTATTGCTACATTCTTTACAGATGCCATACATTGTCATTTCAATCTTATCAATAATAAATCCGGTCGGCATGCTATTCAGCATAATCTCCGCTTGATTCATACAAAAGACACTGTCGCATTGTTTGCATTGAAAGTGACCATGGGTGTGACTATGACCATGCTCATTGCAAGTATGGTGACAGTAAGCATAGACAGAAACACCCTTGATGTCCAATGCTTTATGAATAATCCCTTTTTGCTCAAAGTCATGTAAAAGTCGGAACAAAGTCACCCTATCCGCTTTTTCAGATAATTGTGATTGTATTTCTTTATGAGACAGTGCTTTAGCAGAAGTTGCGATGACACGTAACACTTCTTTGCGTACACGTGTTGATTTAAGACCATGTTGACGAAGCTCTTCTTCTTCATTCATAATTGATTACCTTTCTTTAACGCAACTTTGTTGCATTTGACATAAATTACTTATTTTTGAACAATGACATTATTTCATGCAAAAATATCACTATGGAACAACACCCTACACCAATTACCATACTTTGTGGTTTTCTCGGATCCGGAAAAACAACGATGCTTAACTATCTGCTTACCCATGCCAATGGACGTAAGATCGCTGTCATTGTCAATGAACTTGGCGAAGTGGGTATTGATGGCTCATTAGTAAAACATACGACGGAATCAATGGTTGAACTTTCTAATGGTTGTATATGTTGTACATTGCGGGGAGATTTGATTGAAGCAATTGACGATATACTTCACACAAATAAACCGGATACGATTATCATAGAATCCACAGGCATAGGCGAACCGATTCCAATAGCACAGGCATTATATGTACCGCCGGAGTTATTAGACCTTCATCAGGATATTCCTAATCTTATTGGAAAAACGTATGTTGATGCCATCATCACAGTCATTGACGCTGCAAACTTTCTTGACGTCTATCAACAAAGCAAGGAATTACCGAATGATGAAGCCCGACGCGGTGTGGCTCAACTTTTGGCAGAGCAAATAGAGGGTGCGGATATTGTCGCAATTAATAAGATTGACCTTGTCTCTGAACGGCAATGTGAGGTTATTCAAGATTTTGTCGAGAACCTCAATCCTCGTGCGGAAATTTATTGGACTGAGAACAGCGAAATTGATGAAGACAGTATGTTTGACAGACATTTGTTTAATCTTGAACGGCATGAACAATCTCCCATTTGGATATATGAGTTAGAAAATACTCATACGCCGGAAACAGAAGAATACGGTATTAGCTCATTTTTATATACAACAGAAAAAAGATTTAATGAAGAGCGGCTGGTTGCTTTTTTGGAGAAAGGATTACCGCCACAAATACTGCGATCAAAGGGCTGGGTTGCTATTGAATCCAGCAATAATGCCTATCTCTGGAATCATGCCGGAAAAATTCTTTCTTTTAAACATGTTGGCGAATGGACAAATCCGGAAAGTGCGAAAAATGAAATTGTTTTTATTGGAAAAGACATGGATAAAAACAACATTATCGAGGAGTTAGATAATGCTCTCGCCATATAATGAACTTCCCGGTATATTGCCATTGCATGTAAGCATCGCATCAGACAGCAATCAAGCCCGGATTATTCATTCCACAGATAGAAATCTTGTGATGATTGAGCGAGATAATGTCGAGACTATTTGCCAATATATGGCATCATTAAATAAGCAGATATGTAGCCCGATACGTTTTCGTGCTTCGATTTATACCTATAAAAACATTCTTGCTGACAATCTCAATGAACATTACGGTGACCAAAGTATCTTTGAGCCATTACTTCATGAATGTGAATATCTTTATGAGTTGTTTTTTTCTGTTGCGGGATGTAGTGAAGCTACCTTCAATTTTTATAGAACGGATAAAGCACTTTGCACACGTTATCACGTAGATATGTATGATATACGATTATTATGCACATATACCGGCAAAGGTACTGAGTGGGTAGATAATTCTACGGTAAATCGCTCCATGCTGGGACAATCAAAAGATAATGCCGTCATAATCAAACCCGGTACAATTCCATATTTTGTTCCCTTAGGTGTGCCGGTATTTCTCAAAGGCGAAAAACAGGGAAAAAATCATGGTAATGGGATTGTCCATAAATCGCCCGATAGCGAGCTTTATCCCCAACCACGCATCATTATTCGTATTGATAGTAATGGGATGTGATAATGGAACACTATTCTAAACGCGAGTTTATGCGATTATCATTAATGGGGTTTATGGGTATTGTTGCCGGAATAAGCCCATTGTGCAACTATGCTGTTGCAGCCAATCATCCCTCAAAATCACTCAATTGGGATGCGTTTTTATCGCGTATTCGTGAGATTGCACAGATGCAATACCATAAACCGTGGAATAATACATCGCAGTTAGCTGCAATGATTGATGTCCTCAAGAATTGTCATTTTGCCGAATACGACATCATCAAAAATGCTATCAACGCATACTCCGACCGAACACCTCATGTATTTGAGCATGATCTTCTTTATAAAGAATATGAATTTCAGATTTCTTTATTACATTTCGAAAAGGGTGAAGAGATTACTCCGCATGACCATCCGGAAATGTGTGGAGTGATGTCGGTAATTTCGGGCGAGATCTTTGTCAGCAATTATACCAGAACCGAAGATCTGGATAAAACACGTATGGTCAATCATAATCAAAAAAACATGATTATCAAATCATGCCTTCTCAAAAAAGAATCGGAACAAATGCTTCGTAGCGGCAATCTTTCATCATTAGAAACACGCAAAGGAAATATCCACGCTCTTACCGCACATTCGCAATCACATATAATTGACATTTTTACTCCTGCCTATAACCTTGTTAATGAACAATCTTCTTTGTGGTACCATATTGATCATAATAAACTCCAAGACCAAGATCGGGAGACATTTGTCGCCGAATATGTTGCATCCATAGAGTAATTGCCATTACCGTTTTCCGATATGCATTAATCTGAAATTCTCTCCGTATCATTCCTATTTGTTTGTGTAGTTCTTATATCTTTTTCTATTATTGCAACCCTTGCGGGGTTTCCATTCCATCTCCTGCTCCATGATGAATAAATTCAAAACCAATAAGGTTTTAGAGACCTTATAGGTTTATGGAAAATCGAACATAAAAAAAGGCGTGATACCGAAGTACCACGCCTTTTGTGTCTGCGCAACCCTTGCGGGTTATGATTATTTGATGATTGATACCGGTTGTGTCATTGAGAAGTATTCTGTCTCAAAGCGCACATAGTATTGACCATTCACCAAGTTATTAACATCAAAGCGAGCTGAATATACACCTGATGTAAGTACATCATTGCGTAAATCAGTTACTTTTTGACCTAAAGCATTGTAAAGAGCTACTTTAACCATACCTTCATAAGGAACACGGAATGTGACTGTCACATCTGTGCCTGTTGTCGGATTAGGTGTGATGCTCAATACTGTATTGCCGCCTGCAAGTGCTGTCGGCTCAGTTTCGCGTGTGAATCCTATACCATTACCTGCTTGGAACACACCTGTACGGCGATTTTGAGCTGTAGTGTTGGTATAGGTATCATCATTTGCATCATCCAAACCGGCTTTGATAATGGTCGGTTTGTCTAAATTGTTATTATTGCCTGTTGTTTCAACGGCTGTTCCTGCTACCAATGCTTGTGTACCGAATGTTGCACCATAAGCAAATTGAACAAAACCATTGTCACCGCCAACTAGTGCACGTTGCAAATACACATCGCCTTTATTAGCAGCACCTGTTGAGATACGACCATAAAGACCATTACCCACTGCATGCATCACAATACCGCCACGGATATATTTATTTTCAGCACCATCAGCAGTTACCGCAACACCTGTACCCGGACCTGTCGAAGAGATTAAATGCGCTGATGTGTTATCCAAAGTATTTCCATTTGCCGGACCTAATATGGTTTGATGCATTCTGCCTGTCGTTGACGGGAATGTTACATCACCCCAATAATATTGGCTTCCTTCACCAAGTTCACCAATTGTCCAACCCGCATTTTCACGAATCTCTACAACATTATCGTATGTTTCGCTGCCTGCTGAGAATGCTGTTGATGTATTGGAAAGTGAAGGCTGAATTGCACGATGAATATGAACAGCACCGCTAATTGCAACAACATCTTGATTACGGTTGAATGAACCGGAGAAATCCCAAGGAGCACGAGCATCTCTTGTTAAGATAACAGCATGACTGAATGTATTTCCTGATGCCGGATTGAAGAATGTACGGAATTCAGCACCGCGAGCACCACCGCTTACGGAACGTACCACGTGGCTTTCACCATCAATTTGTCCATCAACTAATGCTGAATCGCGGAATATATTATTCGTACCACTGAATGTGAATGCATTGCTGAATAATTCAACATCCACATTATTATCAGATTCAGTCGAAGTCTGCAATCCTTTACCGCCGATTGTATTGCTTGTGAGAGTAAGTGAACCGCCCGTTGCATCGGCAACGATAGCAGCGACGGCAGCAGCACCAGCGAGACCTTTGCTGTCACGGATACCACGAACCGTATTGAATTGTAATACTGTTGCACCCATACTACCCGCATTTACACCATTGAAACCAACATTGATACCAACGCGCTCGCAATTACGGATAATATTATGACCATTTGTGATGCCAAGACCTAAAGCTGAAGCAAATGCTGTGGCAGCACTTTGACCAACGGTATTTGGACCATAGGCTACATTGCCTGCACTTCTATCAGCGAGCATAATGCCGAGACCTGAGTTGCTACCGCTAATGTCTTTATTATGACCAATCATTGTACTGCGAATAGTACCATTCGTGCATCGGTCGAAATAAATACCAACACTGCTGCTACCTGCATTATTCGAACCTTCAACCCAGCAAGCATCCACATCCGGTGCATCTACTTGGTCGAATATGATACCCTGACCATCTAAACCGGTCAATGAACCTGCAACTGAGCTGAATCCTTGGATACGGAAATTACGAATCATCGTACCGTCAGCATCAGTAGCTCCACTACCATTAATATAGAAGCCCGTTTCTTCAAGACCATCAATGGTAACAGCCGGAGCATGAGCAACGCCATCGCCACTTGGTACCGGACCATTAACATTATTCGTTCCAACCAAATAGGTATGCCATGTTCTCATCGTTGCAGCAGTACAATCATAAGCTTTGATGCTTGTACCACGGAATTCATTGTCTTCATAATTACCTGCATTACCATCGTATGATACCTCTTCAGAGAAGTATTCACCCCAATCATCGCCAAGACCCGGTGCAGGTAAATGTCCCCAAATACCTTGAATTGCAATAACTTTTTCATTATTGTTTGCAATTGCAGTAGCTCCTGCTTGAATTGTAGCATGGTTTGCAAGCCATGTACCCGCTGCATCTGTACGTACTACACGTGCAAGAACATTTGCTGCTGCCGGTTCTTGCCAACCGTCAACGGCAGCATTAGCATCTGTACCAAGCGTCCACCAAGGAATAAAGCTGATCATACTTTGATCGCCGGTTGAGCAAGTACCGTTTTGAGTAATCAAATCACCAAAACCTGCCGCTGTACATGGTGTTGGGTTTAATGGATTCCATGTCGTTGTCGGACCGGAAACGTGTTCCCACCAGTTACCGCGTGCATTGATTTGGCATACTGTACCGCTATAGGTAGCAGTATAATCAATACCTGTATTGGTATTTTCGAAAGAGTTGTTGTTAATTGCAAAGAACTGATGAGAAATAGCTGTTGCGCCATTCATGTAAATACCACGTGGACTATTATTAAGGAAGTTATTCGCTACATTGAATGAAGCAGTATATAAATTTGGATTTTCCATACCAATATTGCCTGAAGCACCGCCTCTGAAACGGTTTTGGGTCACAGTTATATTACCAACAGTATTTGATGATAAGTTTGAACCAAACCATATATTTTCACCACCACCAGTATTTTGGAATACATTTCTCGTGATAGTATTGAGCGATGGACCACCCATACCGCGTAATAACAAACCGTATGATCCACCACTGCCTGTACCATCATAATAGTTACGTTGTATTGTTGTTTGTGTATGATCAATCAGTTCGATATAAAACGACTCAGTTGAAGCTGAAAGTGCCTCCATACGATTACAACTTACATTCCAATTTGTATGGTAGGAAGCAGCAGCACCAGTACCCGTGCTACGGATAAATCGCTCATTTGATGTTGTGATGAAGTTATTTTCAATCGTCACATTATTATTGGCATTTACGCCTGTGCCCGGAGCAGAGATAACCGCATCGGCAGTACCATTTACAAGTGCAGCGAAATCAAAACCACGCAATGTGATATTATTCACACCACTTGCAAGCGTAAAGATTGGAGCATTTGTCGTAAAGCCCGAGAATGTTGCTGTATTAGTACGAGCAGCATTTGTAACCCATGCATTTGATGCACCAATAACAGTAGCAGGATCATTTGCACATTCTGTCGGATTATTCAAACCTTGAACAATTAATGATTTATTGATAGTGTTATCACGATTATAGGTATTTGTTCCTGCACCCCATGTAGTTGCAGCAGCCGCTACAGTGATACCGTTTCCAACATTCACAGTACCGGAAGCACAAGCCAACATAATACCGTCTTGGATATCAGGAATTGTGGTATAGGTAGAACCAGTTTCTTGTGTGACATTGACTGTTGAATTACAGAAATTATCGGAGTTTACAATGGTGTTCGGATTGCCATAAGCACCGAGACGCATCGTCAAGCTACCTGCATTGGTATTTGCTGTGGTATTATCACCGTCAAATTTTACATCTTTATCAAGAGTAAGCGTTTGCGAAGCTGCTGTTGCACCGCCATAAGTAAAGGCAACAGTACCTGTTCTCGGAGTTGCCGCAGTTGCTATGACCAAACCTCCTGCAGTAGAATTTCCAACACCTTCGAAGTGTTGATTGCCCATATTGTTACCAAGTGCGGTTTGAATACAGTCTGTATTATTCGCAATGAAAATTGTAGGAACATTGAAGTTCACAATATCGGACGCATTACCACCGCAAGCACCGGAACCATTTAAGGTAATCGAAGTAACAGGACCTGTTGTGGGTGTACCGCCAACGAAATTACCTGCTGCCCCCGGATTATCGGATGTCAATGTTACATTATTGCGTGAAATTGTCGCAACTTGAGTTCTATAATCACCGCGATAGTTTACGGTACATGTACCATTCGCTGCGGTGAAGACAAGACCTTGTTGGATAGTATTTGTCGTATCTACATTGTCAGCCCAATCTGCTGCTACTGCACCCGCCGGAGTTCCGACTCTTACATCTGCTGAAGTAAATGTACCACTTGTGACGCGTGTATCAAGGATATCATTGATTGCACCGCTGCCCCAAGGAGCAAAGCAAGGACCTGCGCCGATTGCTTTATTAAGCAAACGAATCCAACCTGAAGTTTGTGCATTACCTGCACTTGCTACTGCAAAACGAATACGTTTTTGCAAAGTAAGATTGGTTGTAAATGCTGCAGCATTATCTAAAGTCACTCTTCCTGCAAAACCATTAGAGTCAGCAATATGAGAAACAGCATCTAATAAAGCACCGTTTTCACTTGCATCAACGGCAATGTCGGTCGGACGATTGAAACCATAATTTGCTACTTCATAATTAAAACCACCTGCACCATAGTTAAGCGGTACGAATGATTTCATGTGGGCAGCGGAAGCATTCGGAATAAGACCTGATGGTTGATGACCATTGGTCAAATTATCCGGATCAGGCATTCCTACTACATCGCGTGTGATAAAGCGTACACCCGGTTTTGTCGGTATGGTACAATCGGTATCCCAATTAATACCTTGTGTTGCACCATTGCTGTAACGGATACCGTTTTTCGCAACAACAACAGGAGGCAATTGAACACGACCTGTATAATCAACTTTGATATCAAAATTGCCATTCATTGTAAGAATTTCATCGCCGACCATTTTATACACACAGTCACCTTGTAAATAGACTGTCACAGGACCTGCGCCTAAAGAATTAAGAACAGCTTCCATATCATCACCGCAATAGATGATGATAATGTCGGTTTTGATAATACGAGCTAAGTCATAATCAGTAAGAGCAGCACCGCCAACAGCGATATAACCGTCTGTTTTTTCCCATAATTTGAAATCATTATCTGTTGATAAAGCAAGATAATTGAAATTATTATTGGCAGAAGCATCAATATCGGAAACATTTGCCGTAGCCGGAGCAACATGTCCACCCCATGATATACGGCGAACAGCCATAACACCAACTCCAGTAGGACCAGGAAATTCTTCAGTTGACATAGCTGCACTTGTTACTGTAGCATCCCCATTAGCTGCTTGTGTTGCGTATCCTTCAAAGCATGAATTACGCACACTGACATCTTGTGGAGGACGATTAGAAGCAGCTTGTGTAGCATCATGACCTACCACAAGAATACCAACTAATTGAGCACCGTCACGGCGGAAATACACACCGTTCACAGTCACATTTTGTGTTGTTGTTGTTGATGTAGAACTGATTTCAAGAGCATTACCGCTTGGAGGGCTGATGATTGGTTTGGTGACGCCACCGCAAGAAACAAGTGTATCACCATGAAGTTTAAGTGGCTTTTGTACGACAACATTTTCATTATAGTCGCATGCTGCTATGTTTACAACTGTCGGGTTAAGGACATTGATAGCCGCAGCATCAACTGCTTTTTGAATTGTCGGGAAGTTCACATATCCTAATTGATCATCGCAAGCAGGAAGATTACAACTGACATATTCAACATTAGCCGCTTGCGCTGAACTGCGATTGATACCATCATCGGTACCCCAATCACGGAAAATAAAATACGCAGCTGTTGGATTTAATGTGCCGCTGCCTGTAACAGCATATAATGTAGAAGCGGAAGCATTACCCCAAGCATTTTGCGATACATTAAGAGTATAAGCACCGGCAGGTCTATCATTTAAAAGAACACCACCCGTTGCACCTGCACCGCTTTGTCCATTACCATTATAGGCAAAAGTATTGTTTTGAATGGTGAATGTTGGAGGGAAAAGTCCTGTTGGAACAACTTGACGTTCGAAGTATAAACCAACTTCATTCGCTGTGACTGTATTAGCAAAAGAACGATTATTACCACCGATAGTATGCGTAAAAGCATCCACAAGTGCAATACCTGCACCGATACCATTACCTGTATTGGTACAACCGTCAATAAAGTTATATCGAACGGTACCGCGACCACCAAAGACAGCCATATATCCTGCATTGATACCACTTGTACCATAAGAAGCACCGGTATTTGCAGCCGTATTACGTGTAAAACCTGTGATGCGGCAATATTCCACAACAGGGTTTGGTTGTAAGTTACGATTCAAAGTATTGGTTGTACGACCGAGTGAAAGTACAGCGGCGTTTTGGAAATTATTAATCAAGCAATTGGTGACATTCACTACGGAGTTACCCATTGCTGCCACGCCAAAACCTACGAGAGTAGTGTCGGCTGCACCGGGAGCACCGGTACGGCGGCAATTGATGATGCTCACATCATAGGGACCGCACACACTTGTTGCAGTACCACCGACGCGACCTTGAGCATTTTTATACATAATACCAACTAAAAAATCGGTAGTTCCGGTTTGAACACTGTTACCATCAACAGTTAAACCTTTGATATTTACCGTAAAGTTAGTGTTCGATGCATTAACATAGATAACGGGACGGAACGAATTACCGGGTAATCGTCCTTGAGTTGCCCCTGTCCATACGATGTTTGTTGCATCTGAATACGTGGAAAGACCAGCCCAAGCAGCGGGCTGAATAATTGTGGAGCCGACACCGGCACCTTGGAGAGTGATAGATTTGTCTGTAATGACAACCTGCTCATTATAGGTACCAGCTGCAATCGAGATAATATCACCCGAAGCAAGCGTACCATTTACCATTGCTTGAATGGTTTTTTTCGGACCTGTCCCCACAGGAACATCAGTCGCATTCACACCTGAATTCGCATCATTACCGGTAGCAGTGTTCACATACCACGTAGCGGCAAATGAAGGACTGACCATACCGAGTAAGACCGCACAAAACAGCGCGATAAGTATCGAGGAACGTTTTTTCATTACCTCGTCCTTTCAATTTTTAATGAAACATACATTTATTTGATTTTCACCGAATAGAAACATTATGATTGCTTTTCATGAATGTTTACTTTTTATATACTACGCTTCCTGTTCAAAGACAGAAATCGCATGAGTTGAGGGTTTTCACCCCAACTCGGCTAACAAAATTACCAATTAGAAAGATAGTGTTAAAACTTTTTCTCACTATGAAAAAGAGTTTACACACCAATACGCAAAGGAAATTCGACTTAATTTAATGAAAATCAAGCCATTAGCTCCTTTGTTAAATTTTCGTTCTCTTTGTGGAAGTGTATGAAAATCCATACGTATCCATTTCACTTGAGATGGTTATCAAAATGTAAGCCAAATTTTACGGTGCCTTCCATTGAATGGCTCCGGTTGAGTCCACCGCAATAAAATATCCTATACCGTCCGGCTTTAGCCCTGCCACTAAACGATTGCGCCCCTTACCGTCAAAGAGTGCATAACCACCCATTGATTTTGTCTTGTTGATGAAGAAAGTACCTCTTTCTATGCCCATCTGATCATAGAGTGCCACAAATCTATTGGCATCTTTTCCTTCTTTCGTAGAGATAAGCGCAGCAAGTTTACCGGCACTATCCAGTACAGCCACCGATTTCATGACGGCAGACCCCGAACTTATGCCGCGCGATGTCAGTATCGTTTGTTCTTTCGGATTACCTATACCATTCATTGTAAGCATTGCTTCTTGTCCATTACGTATAAGCGATGTCACTAATTTTTCACCATCTCTGCTGAAAAAGAGCATCTTTGCAACACTGTCATCTTCATGTCCTACATAAAATTGTGACTTTCCCATTCGATTATTGACCAATATACCGGCATCACCTCTCACATTAGAAACAGCAAGCGTCATCAACAAATTGTTCGTGTCTTTGCCAAACCATGATAAGGACGAATAATTATTGCCCACTTTGGTTGTCCATCTGGATTTATAGACACCTTTGTCGTCTCGTAACCAGATTTCCTCGGCTTCAATACGTGCGATGCGTAAAATTTGATCTTTTGCTGACCATCCGACAATTAATGTTGCCACAAAGCACGCCATGAACAAAAGTGATAATCGTTTCCAAAACGCGACACTTTGTTCCACATATCTCAATCGTTGTTCTAAATTTTGTAATTCCATAAGAATATTAACGCCATTAACGGCGAATCATAGTTTCCGTATATGATGTACCATCGGTCATTTTTGCAATCAAATAATATGTTCCTTGAGCGACTTTTTTTCCGGCATCATCATTGCCGTTCCACACAACCACACCCTGTTCTTTGGGTGAGAGCACCGCTACTTTTTCGCCATTGACAGCATAGACCGTCACTTCGCTCACCATTGCTTTTTGCCCATAGATGCGCATTGCACCTTGAGCAGGATTAGGCACAATGGCAACCCCACCACCGGAAGCATTGCGCATTTCCTTCACATCAGTGCTGCCACCGCCGCCTTGTGCTACTTTGGCTAAAGTGGAATAGATAAAAACGCTGTCGCCGCGACCAATAACAATATCGTAAAAGTCATCATTATCGGTATCGGTAACAAAAAGTGAATATACACCGGGTATATAACTTGTTCTGAACATTGTTTCGCCTGTCTGCGGATCGGCAATACGTATATATCCGCCAAGGTCATCGCCACCACCGATAACTACATCAATCACACCATTACCATTATAATCTTTCCACAAAGTCATATCGCGGATATGAGATATATTCTGATCGCTTTCGGAAAACAATGCTTCGCCTTTTGTGCTGTCAAGAACAATAGTCCATTGTGCAGCCATAGTTTTACCATCAAAAAAACGCAGCGATGATGGCTTTTGAATTATCAATTCTGCCTGCCCATTATTGTCCATATCATAGATGGCTGTGAGCGATTCTTCCATCAATGGAAAACTCTTTTTCAATGTAAATGATTGCGCTGAAAGTAATGCGTCCGCGCTTACCACACACCATGAAAAAACAAATACTGCCATTGCTTGAATTAGTCTGTAATTTAGCATAAAAAATCCCCCTTATGTTACGTAAAAATGCTGATTATTTACAAAAATAATAAAATCATGTGGGCTTGTCATAGAACACTCACAGCTCTCGGCTAAACGTATTGCTGCTTTATACCCTTAATTCATGAGCACTTAGTCATTCACTCCAAGCACGTGCCAATTGAATCAAAGCATTCGTCGAAGCATCGTGTTGCGGCTTAAGTGTTGTGTCCATCAATTCCGGCAATATCTTTTTTGCCAATTGCTTACCAAGTTCCACACCCCATTGATCAAATGAGTTTATATTCCATAAAATCCCCAAGGTCAGAACCTTATGTTCATACATGGCAATAAGTGAGCCAAGTGTGCGAGCATCAATCTTTTTACACATAATCATCGTGGTGGGACGATTGCCCTCAAAAACTTTATGGGCTACTAATTGCTCTTTTTCTTCCATAGTTCCGGGCATAGTCATTAACTCTTGTCGGACGGTATCGGCAGTTTTACCATTCATTAATGCTTCGGTTTGTGCAAGCACATTTGCCAATAAGCGATACTGATGATCACCAAGCGGATTATGGGACTGCACAGCCACAATAAAATCGGCGGGAATAGTGTGAGTGCCTTGATGCAATAATTGAAAAAATGAATGTTGACTGTCCGTACCCGGCTGTCCCCATAAAGAAGGAGATGTCTGATAATTTATACTTTCACCGTCAATTTGCACCGATTTACCATTACTTTCCATTTCCAATTGTTGCAGAAAAGCCGGAAATAATCGTAAATATTCATCATACGGTAAAACAGCATGATTTTTTTCACCACATAGTGTCGTATTCCAAAAAGCGCATAATGCCATCATCACGGGAATATTTTTTCGTAATGGCGCACTCCTAAAATGTGCATCCATTGCTTCTGCGCCCGAAAGTAATTCACTGAATATTTCAAAACCGCATGTCAAAGCAATCGGTAATCCAATCGCACTCCATAAAGAAAATCTGCCGCCAACCCAATCCCAAAAACGAAAAACATTTTCTTCGCGAATACCGAAAGCATCAGTCAGTGCAATATTCGTGGAAACAGCGATAAAATGTCGTGCAATCATTTCTTCATTATTGCAATGTTCCAAAAACCATTGACGAGCACTGCGTGCATTGGTCATTGTTTCTTCGGTGGTAAATGTTTTGGAAGCAATAATAAATAAAGTGGTTTCGGGATTACAAAGGCGCAATGTTTCCGCAATATGTGTTCCGTCCACATTTGACACAAAATGGACTTCAATTCCTTTCTTATGATACGGTTTTAATGCCGCACATACCATTTTAGGACCTAAATCGGAACCTCCGATACCAATATTCACAATAGTCGTTAATGGCTTATGTGTATAACCACAAATATCACCTTGATGAAATCGTGCACAAAATTGTTCCATTTGTTGCAAAACATCACGAATTTCATCCATAATATTTACGGAATCCACCAATAATTCCTGACGATGAGCACTACGGAGCGCGGTATGCAATACAGCCCTATTTTCCGTACTATTTATGCGTTCGCCTTCAAACATTGCTTGCCTTTTTTCGATAAAGCGGCATGTATCGGCAAAATGTTCTAATGCGTCTATAATCTCATCATTCAGCCTTTGTTTGGAAAAATCCACCCGAATATCTGCAAAATCAACAGTCATTTTTTCAATACGTTGCGCATCATTATCCATCAAGGAGCGTATGGATTGTGCAGAAAATTTCTCCGCCACAGAGCGAAGCATCTGAATATGTTCGGAATAATTCATGAAAATTATCTTAAAATCAAAAAATACACACTTATTATTCTACTGTTACACTTTTTGCCAAATTTCTTGGTTTATCAATATCACAACCACGTTGAGCAGCAATAGCATACGCAAGTATTTGCAAAGGAATTACCGTTAAAGCAGGAGTAAGCATCGGTAACGTTGCCGGAATATAAATCACATGATCGGCATACTCCGCTATGCTCGTATCGCCTTCGGTAGCAATGGCTATGACTTTACCGCGACGTGCCCTTACTTCCTGAATACCTGAAATTACTTTTTCATACACCTCATCTTTGGTGGCAATAATAACCACAGGCATATTTTCATCAATAAGTGCAATGGGTCCATGTTTCATTTCCGCAGCAGGATAGCCCTCGGCATGGATATACGATATTTCTTTTAATTTTAATGCACCTTCCAAAGCCACCGGAAAATTAAATCCGCGCCCTAAATACAAAAAATTCGTTGCATGGGAATATTGCAAAGCTATTTCTTTTATGGCATCACTTGTTTGGAGTATTTTTTCTATTTGGTCGGGGATGGCACGTAATGCTTCAGCAATAACTTTACCTTGCGTTTGCGATACTTGATTCATTCTGCCAAGATGCAAAGCAAGCAAGGACAATACAGCAATTTGTGAAGTAAATGCTTTTGTTGACGCCACACCAATTTCAGGACCGGCATGAGTATAAACACCCGCATGTGACTCACGGGCTATGGTGCTGCCCACCACATTAACAATACCCATCACGGTAGCGCCTTTTAATTTTGCCTCTTTCATTGCAGCCATAGTATCGGCAGTTTCACCACTTTGGGAAATAGCAATAATCACATCATCCGAATAAATCACGGGAGAGCGATACCGGAACTCGGAAGCATATTCAACCTCGACAGGAATGCGTGCCAATTGCTCAATCATATATTCGCCCACAAGCCCGGAATGCCATGAAGTGCCACAAGCAAGAATGATAATCCGTCGGGCTTTGCGCAATTTATCTTCTATGGGACGCAAGCCACCCAATTTGACATTGCCGTCTTCCACCAATAAACGTCCGCGTATGGCATCCTTAAATGTTGCCGGTTGTTCATAAATCTCTTTCAACATAAAATGGTCAAAGCCACCTTTTTCCATTTGTTCAATATCGAAATCTATTTCATGAATTTCGCCGTCAATTTCCCGATCGTCAATCGTTTTGGTCACATAACCGCTACGGTGCATCACCGCCATTTCATCATCATTCAGATAAATCACTTGGCGTGTATGCTGGATAATTGCCGCTGCATCCGATGCTGCTATATACTCGCCATCGCCTATACCGATAACAATAGGGCTGCCTCGACGCGCCGCTATAAGTGTGTCCGGTTGATCAGCGCACAATACCGCCAAACCGAATGTACCGTCAACCTCCGATAATGCAGAACGAACGGCTAATTCAAAATCGCCCGTTCTTTCATACAAATGACCTATAAACACGGCAAGTACTTCGGTATCTGTGTCTGAAGAAAATGTATAACCTTCGGAAAGCAACTTTTTCTTTAAACTACTGTAATTTTCAATAATACCATTGTGAATAAGGGAAATCTTACCCGAATTATCGGTATGAGGATGGGCATTGATATCATTAGGTTCGCCATGCGTAGCCCATCGCGTATGACCTATTGCCAATGTAGAATGCATCGTCGTATAATCAAGTAATGACTCCGTTTGCGATACCTTGCCCGCTCTTTTATAAACAAGAAGATTGCCCTGTTCCAACACACATAAACCCGCAGAGTCATATCCTCGATACTCCATGCGTTTCAGCCCCTCCATCACTATGGGTGCTGCTTGACGATGACCGATATACCCCACTATTCCACACATGGTTGCTTCCTATTGATAATTGAAAAAAACTTTGACGCTACTATGCTTGTTTTCGTGCCGCCGAAAATGCAATGACATCATACCATACAATAAGGTGACTTCCATGTATTGCCTTTACTTTAGCATATATACCTTTGCACTCATACAGTGTTTACCTCTACGTTTCGTCTTGCAAAACCATACAATCAATCACAAAAAAAACATATCCTATCAATCTCATGGACACTATCACCATACATCAACAAGCGGAACATGCAATAGCGGCTTTATGCACAAAAGACAGCCGTTTTTTTGACATCTTTCTCCATGATGCCTTTCTCTATATCAATACGCAAGGTCATAATTTTACAAAACAACAATATATCAACAATGTTGTGCTGTCCGACAATATGCGATGTATAGCCCAACAACTCTATCCGTTGAATATAGAAGAAAATTACCCTTTAACAACAGCAGAATATCTGGTGCATGACCATTATATATGGGCTGGCGAAGAATATCATACCACATCACAATCACGGAGAATATATCATAAAAATTCGGACGGCACTTTTCAATGGTTATTTGGTCATACTTTTCCCCAAAGCAATATTGCATGGGATATACCTCATTTAATTGGTACTACTGTCGAATTATGTCCGCTCAGTTATAATGATATTGACGGTTTACTCCATGCCACCGACGATTCATTATGGCAATGGACTTTGCAGGGTCTTTATACACGACAGGATATGGAAAACTATGTCCGCAGTGCCTTGCGCGATTATGCTTCGGGTTCTGCCATACCATTCGTTATTAAAGACAGGAAATCAGGTGATTATATAGGCAGCACACGCTTTGGGTGCATTGACCGAGAAAATAATAATGCAGAAATCGGGTGGACATGGATAAAACCATCCCATCAAAAAGTTCCGTTAATACAGAAATAAAATATGCCATGCTTGAATATGCCTTCGAGCATCTGCAATTTCATCGTATTTCGATTATAACAGACAGTCGCAATCTGCGATCGCAAAAAGCCATTGAGCGCATAGGTGCAAAAAAAGAAGGCATAATTCGCTCTCATCTGATAACGCATAATCATTATATTCGCGACAGCATCAGCTACAGCATTATTCGTGAAGAATGGGAAACAATCAAAAACCATTTTCACCAAAAACTGTTTCGTGAAAATTCATCCACCCCGTCGCTTTGCGACACCCCTTAATGACGGGAATTTTTGAAATTATAGGTTTGAATAATCATTAATTCTCTTTTCTTGAGCTTTTTTGCAAAAAGATTGAAGAAAACAGAAAAAAGTAGTATTAAAGTAGTAATGGACATAATAATAATGGTCGTAAATTGCCTTATACTCAATGTTATAGATTGTATTGAGTAATTTTTTTTCACAAAACCCTTGGAGGTTGTTATGAAGTATGTAGTGTATGCCATAGTATTGGCATTAAGTGTTCCACTGTATTCACAGGAAATTCGGCTTGATTCGCTGTGGATAAAAATGGGCGGATACCCCGTCATGGCGTTTTCACCCGATAGTAAAGTTCTTGTGCTTGGTTCTGAAATATTAGAACCTGTAAAAGGAGCAATACGATTTTTTGAGGTAGAAACAGGTAAACAATTGGACAGTATTACCAAGATTTCATTCATAGATTTTGGTTTTTCACCAAGCGATGGGAATTTATATATTGTCACAACAACATCTATTGATGTTTATGATAAACAACGAATGTTAGTCCGCCGTATGCCATACACTAAAGGGGGATTATTAAGTTTTTCGCCTGATGGATCCTTATTACTTATGACGGGCGAAGGAAAAATAAGACTTGTTAAAAGTGAAAATGCCGAGGTAGTACGCGAAATCACCCGTCCTTCCTCCTACAAAGGCAGCAATAATCAAGATATTCCTTTTAATAATGGCAGAGTAAATTTCAATAGTGATGGCACATTGCTCTATGGCAAAAATGCCGAAGACTTTGGCTCTTGGGATTTGACTAAGACTGATGCACCGTTTGTGCGCAAAATGACCATAGGCAATCGTGCTGTTATCGGATTCACACCCGATAATCGCTATATGATTCAACAATCAAATTATATTTGGGATCTCAATACTAAAGCTCAAGTTCAAATTGAGGGATTAGAGTCATACACAACTCAAGCTCCACCATCATTTGCTTTAACGCAATCAGGAACACATATTGTTGTCACTCAGAAAGATACTCATTTTCCATTATTTATCAATCCACATCAAAAACGACTCATCCAAACTAATCCACTCAAGTATTTTACATTAACAATGTGTATTAGTCCTGATAGTATGTATATTGCTCGGCAAGTCGGCACAGATGGATTTATCTTGGAAAAGTTACAATGGGGGATTACAGGTATCACTGATGAATTGATAACTATTTCAGATATACAAATAGTTGCGATGCCAACTTCTCATACAATTACCCTACGTATGAGCAGCAGACAATCCTACCCCTCAATTTCGATAGGACTACATAATGTTTTAGGCGAAAAAATCGGTGAGGTGTACCGAGGCAGTCTAAGCGAGGGTACACATGAATATCATTACCGTAGTGGTAATTTGTCCAATGGCACATATTATATCATCGCCGAAACACCGTCACAACGCTATAGTGTACCCTTCATCATTAACAAGTAGGCAGGAGCAAAACAATGAAAACATTATTGATATGTGCCTTTCTTGTCATGAGTTTAACTATGGCAGATGCCCAAGAGAGCCATCAGCCGCCGAGTGCGATGACATTTTCACAGAACTATTTGCTCTTACGCCATCAATCACCGAAGTTCCTCTATTCATGGAATTTAATCCCGCAGGGATGATATGATAATAGAAAATTCATCCACCCCGTCAGACTCCGTCTGCCACCCCTCAATGACGGTAACTTTTGAAATTCAATCCCGTCGGGATTACACGTTTATAGAATTCATGTTTCGTGAAAATTCATCCACCTCGTCCATATTTCTGCCTCATGTTTTTGCCCCATCCTGTCCTTCCCCGCGGGGAAGGCATAAATGGACTTACCCCATAAAAATGCATCGTCGTAAAGGATAAATGCACCGTCGTAGCGCTACTTCACCTCTCATGATTGCTACATGATTGCATTGTTTCTCTTCATGCGGTTAGTATTGCTCATCGTCATTGTATCTATGTTCATCGGGTCATTCTATGGTGACAATGATGCGGTGTTTTTGGCGGTATCGCGCCATGATTATGTCTATGGAGCAAAAAAAATCCCTTCCTCTTTGTCAAAAGGAAGGGATAAAAGTATTGTCTATCAATATTTTATGATTTTATTTCTTTCATTAATTCGGCTATTTTGTCAAAAGGAAGGGATAAAAGTATTGTCTATCAATATTTTATGATTTTATTTCTTTCATTAATTCGGCTATAATATCAGTTGTAGAAAGATTTTCGGCTTCAGCATTGAAATTTGCTACTATTCTGTGCCGTAAGACCGAAGGTGCAATGGCGCGTATATCGGCAATTTCGGGTGTGGGTCTGCCGGAAAGTGCCGCTCGTGTTTTTGCTCCCAAGATCATAAATTGTGAAGCACGAGGACCCGCGCCATAGCTCAGATAATCTTTTACAATTTTTGCCTCGCTTGTTTTGGGTCTTGTTGCTTTCACTACTTTTACCGCATATTCAATGACATTATCAGCCACAGGCACACGTCGCACAAGGTCTTGAAATTCTTTTATCTCTTGAGCATTGACCACAGGGTTGACTGTGGGTGTGTGGTCTGTGGTGGTGGCTTTCACAATTTGCACTTCTTCCGCAAAGGAAGGATAATCTAACCACAGATTAAACATGTACCTTCTTGTTCGATGGGATTTTGTGTTGCCAATACAAAAAAGGGCTCATCCAATCGGTACGTTGTTCCCGCTGCTGTGACGCTATGTTCTTGCATGGCTTCCAATAATGCCGCCTGTGTTTTTGGCGGTGTACGGTTAATTTCATCAGCAAGGACAATATTGGCAAAAATCGGTCCTTTTACAAAACGAAATTGCTTTTGTCCCGTAGAAATATTATCCTCAAGAACTTCCGTACCCGTAATATCGCTGGGCATCAAATCGGGAGTGAATTGAATGCGATTGAACGATAAATCCAATGCCTGTGCCAATGTGCGTATTAAGAGTGTTTTTGCCAGCCCGGGCACCCCCACAAGTAAACAATGACCGCGTGCAAATAATGAGACAAGTAATTGATCAACGACATCGTGCTGACCAACGATGATTTTACCTATTTCTGAACGAATATTGTCCGTGCTCTGTGCTAATTTTTTGAGTAATTGTATATCTGAACTTTGTTGTGACATGTAATTGTTTCCACAAATGATAGGTGAATAATAAACATCAATTCCTTAGAATTATTCCTGAAGTGTGGAATTGTGAAGTTTGATTGGTGCGGCTGATTTTTTAGAACGTAATTTCATATTTAAAAATTCGACAAGGGTTGAAAATGCCATTGCCGAATAGATAAGACTTTTATCAATATGCGCCCCGAAACCTTCCGCAAACAGCACTAATCCTACCATCAAGAGAAATGCTAAAGCAAGCATTTTGAGCGTCGGATGTTTTTCAATAAATTGACTGACTGTTTTTGCAGTAAAGAACATAACGCCCACAGCAATAATCACGGCAGCAATCATTATTTCCAAATGTTGTGCAAGCCCAACTGCGGTGATAACGGAATCAATAGAAAAAACGACATCCAGAATAGCTATTTGTACAATAGCCCCCCAGAACGAAGATTGTTTTCCTGAAGCCGTGCCGTGTTCATCGCCCTCCAATTTATTATGTATTTCCGATGTGCTCTTTGCAAGCAAGAATAAACCTCCGCCAATCATTATCAGGTCACGCCAACTGAATCCATGATCCATAATGGTAAACACGGGAAAAGTAAGTTTCGCTATTTCTGTGATAAAGAATAATAAAATCACCCTTAGAATAAGTGCCAATGCCAGCCCTATGCTGCGGACTTTATCGCGATAGGCATCGGGCAATTTTCCTGCAAGAATTGAAATAAAAATAACATTGTCAATACCGAGAACAATTTCGAGCACTGTCAATGTTACAAAACTGACTAAAGCCGCTACTGTAAATAATTCACCCATATTTTCGAAGATTACAATTTTTTTTACGATTTTTTTACTGATGATTTCTTGTTGTTTTTACCGGCAATATGTTCTGCTCTACACTCAATGTGTTTGAGTAGATTTTCACATACATTTGTATAAACTTTTATCTGCGTATGCCGCTCATTTGTGCTATTTCTTCAGCTTTCGAACGATTATAATCCCAGGCAATGCGCTTGTAGTTAATCATATCAACAATGGTTCCGATTAAACAAAAACCACCGGTCAATAAATAAACAATGCCCAATCCGATGCTGTCGGTCACAAAACGCTGAATCCCTGCAATGCCGGGGAAAATACCCAATACGGACAGCAATAAAATTAATTGCGGTTCTTTGCGCCTTTCACGGTAAATCATGGCAAATTGTTGCGCTTGCTCTTCGGTCATTCCCGAAATAAGGTGCTGCACATACATTGCTTCTTCGCCTTCAAGCTGAGGCATTAACGTAAGAACATTCGGCATAGTCTTTTCCTTAAAAAAGTATATAAAATTGTGTATGATTGTCTTAGATATTTCGTACTATTGTAAATCCAAGCACCGCTAAAGATAGTGCAATATACGCCCAAATTGGTAAACGCATGGCAGGTAACCGTTTTCCGCGCCATACTATCAGCAGCGAACGCAGCCCAAAGTATGCTATTGCCGGCACCGTTACGAAAATCAATGGATTAAAGTTCCACGCACTGGTAAAATTACCATGCAGGAAGTGATGTCCTGCTCTTGTCATGCCACAGCCGGCACATTGCAAACCGGTTATTGTGTAAAAATAACATGGTATAAGCGGCGTTTCCGACGGATTGATTACATAGACAATCACGACGGCAATTCCCATGAATATTATTGCGGCAAGACTGCGCGTTTTTGTTGATAATGCCATGATTTTTATAGAATAAAACCTCTATTCTCTATGGTATTGCTATTCCCTGACCGGTGTTTCAACCATAATTTGCACGGTGCGTGAATAGGAACGCCCTTGCGGAGATTCATTATCGTAGAGTAATTCCTTACTGCCGACAGGGTCTAATTGCACTTGCCCTTCTGCAAGTCCCAGAGCATTTTTTACTTCTTGACAACGACGCAATGCAAGGTTTTGATTGTAGGTTAACTCGCCGCTTCTGTCCGCAAAACCCGAGATTATCACCTTAGAATCTTGCTGTATGCGTGACTTAATATCGTCCACAATACGCTGATTGGCGGGGTTCAAAGTAGCGCTGTTAAAATCAAAGACTATGAGCGCGAAACGTTCTATTTTTTTATCATCATGCAATTCATAGCGTTTCTTTTTGAGAGTGAGTTGTTGTACTTTCAAGGATTGACGAGCAGTGGTTGTCATACCAATTTTATCTTGGGCTTTCAATTCAATGTGCACAGGAGTTTCCAATTCGGGCATTGGTTTTTCTGCCAGATTCCATTGCAATATCCCCAAAGGCATGGATGTTCCATTGAAATTGCGCAGCGGTCGCAAACTTTGCTCCACATCAACTGTCCATTGCACCAAACCGGAATCAGAAACAATAGTGGGCACAATTTCTACGATGGGCGGTGTGGCTTTTATTATCACTTCACGCAAAGACACGGGACGCAATATATCCATATCATTTGAATTAATGTCCGCACGACTGTTTTCTGCTTGCCCGTCGGGGGTGGTATTATTGGCTGCCTTTTCGGGTAATTTTCTGAACGCAGTATTGATACGCGAAGGGGCGATATTCCATTGTTCTACTAAATATTCTTTTATGACATTGGCTCTGTTACGGGAAAGATTCTCTGCCGTATCGCTATTCTTGGTATTATTGGCACCGGTAATTGTAATAGTTGCTTCCGGTTTTTTGATTAAACGACTTCCGATGATATTTAATAATTGTCCATAAATATCAAGGGTATTTCTTCCAAGCGTGTTTTCGGAAAATTGTTGGACATCATCCTTCGACAATTGCATCATCGCTGTTTTATCTAATTCGGCATTGCCTTCGGGAAAGAACACTTGCGGTAACAGCGGAAATTGCTCTTCGGTTTCTATTTCTTCTATTCGAATAGTGGGCGTGGCTTCACGCTTGCCTTGCGGGTCTATCCCAAAAGCTACAACACTTGATTCCAAACGCGAAATTTTTGGTATTTCATGAAGATAATGTTCACGAATAGTAAGATGGCGATATTCGGTATAATCAATTTTTTCTGTACGAACATCGCGTGTGATAGTCAATAATGACACATGCGGTTGAGCCAAATTAAGTACAAATTTTTTCGTGGTGTCGCGTACAATAGTCGTATCGTATTTGATAATAATATCCGGTGGTGGAATGAAGGAATATGTCAGTGTCACACCAAGCTGTAATTGAGCAATTGTCCATGACAAATCTGAGGATATATTGTTGAAGGGCAATACAAGACGAGCTTCCGGTGATGCCGTTACGGTAGAAGATAGCGGGAAACCATAATGAACACCAATAGTACCATTAAACAAAGCAGAAGGAACATTAGGTATTATGCCCGAAGTATCATTACGAAAGGAACGTCCCGTGTTAAATAAGACGCCCGCCGGAGAGATAATGCTTTCCCTTTGGGCAAATGTTGTCGTGGATAAGAATGTTGCCCCAATCCCGGCACTCACAAATAAACGCGAGACGGGTTCATAACTTACACCGGGTTCTATTGTCCAACCTGCAAGCCCCGCTTCTAAAGAATATTCTGTTGCTACGGGAACAGTGACCACTTCATTGGGTGCAGAAACTCTCCGCACAAGAGTATTACCTATATTTTGTTCTTGCGTTGCAAGTCGGGTACCAATATCTGAATATCCTCCGCGCAAACGCAGGCGCCATTGCATTGCCAAGGGCAATTCGAGCAATGCACCGACACTATATCCTTGACCAATGGTATTACTAAAATTTTGACCACAAGTGGGGCATCCGGGAATTGCTCTAAAGTCAACATTATGAAACAATAAGGACATATCGCCATAAATCCCTGCCCATAGAAATGGCGACTTTGCTGCCGGTTTTTGTGCGGCACAAATCGAAAGAGAGACCAAGAATAAAAAGAAAAATTTACTGTAATGCTTCATACCATGATGCCATCGGAACTGTGTTGAGTAATGCAAGTTAGCACAATAAACAATTCTGACGAATGTTTGCTCTATTTTTTTGGTATCGGAGCAAAGACAGAACAATAGTCTATAGAGAAACTGTTAAGGGCGGAAACGATATCCGATGCCTTTGACTGTTTCTATATAACCGCCGTATTTCCCTAATTTTTCGCGCACTTTTGAAACATGAACATCCACGGTTCTGTCCACAACAAACACACTTTCCCCCCATATTCTTTTGAGCAATGATTCACGGGTGAAGACCTTTCCGCGATTTGTGGCAAGAAAAGCCAGTAATTCAAACTCCTTTTTGGGGAAGAATATTTCTACTCCACTGATTTTTACAGTATAGTTCTGTCTGTTGATTTCTATGTCCTCTATTTGAACGATCTCGGGAGCCACAATGGTTTCGGTGCGTATTTGTTCATTGGCACGGCGAATCACGGATTTTACCCTTGCCACAAGTACACGCGGGCTGACGGGCTTTTGAATATAATCGTCAGCACCCAGCTCCAATCCGAGTATCTGGTCAATTTCTGAGGACTTGGCAGTAAGGAACACAATGGATGTATTGGCAATATGGGGCGTTTGGCGAATCATACGACATACCTCAAAACCATCATAGCCGGGCATCATGACATCAAGGACAACAAGGTCGGGTTGTTCCTGACGCGCTATGTCCAACCCCATAACACCATCGGTTGCCGTGAAGACCGTATAGCCCTCTTTGCGCAAATTATATGCGACAAGCTCGACAATATCATGCTCATCATCCACGATTAAAACCTTTTTGGGTGCAAGTGTTTTCATACAGTAAAAAACTTATGTTTGTGATGTTTAAGACTTACAAAATTACTGTTTTACCAAAGCGTAATCTTTTTATCATTCGGTAATATAGAGAAAAGTGCTGCACCATAACGCTAAGGATTATCTCTGACCGTCTTCCGAAAAAGGCGTAATTTTGCGCTCCACCATTATTCTCATTCAATGATGATGAAAACAGCAATGCTATCTTTAGTGAATGCCGCTTTGGTATTTTTTGGCACAGTAGTTACGCGTTCACATATTACGGCAGCGGAGTCTTATGCACAGCAATCGCTTTACACTGTGAGCATAGAAGACATAAGTGGTAAAGCAATTTCTTTTGAAAAATATAAAGGTAAAGTGCTCTTGATAGTCAATGTTGCTTCGGCTTGCGGCTACACGCCACAATACACAGAATTGGAAGCCCTGCACAAAAAGTACAAAGATCAGGGTTTGGTGATTATCGGTGTGCCGGCGAATGATTTTGGCGCACAAGAGCCGGGCAGCAATGCACAAATTGCCGAATTTTGCAGTACAAAATTCAGTGTCACATTTACTATGCTCGGTAAAATCGTGGTCAAGGGCGAAAACAAACATCCCCTCTATACATTTTTAACGAGCGGTCAAGGTAAAAGTGAGCTTGCCGGCGAAGTTGCATGGAATTTTGAAAAATTCCTCATCGGCAAAGACGGCTCTATTGTGCAACGTTTTCGTTCAAGGGTCAAACCGCTTTCGGAAGAATGTGTCAGTGCCATAGAAAAAGCATTGGCGGCAAAATAATACGGTTCAAAAATTTTATCTATTTATACATTGGAGTTAGTTTGATGAATACCTATCACGCAACTGTTACCATCACATTGCGCAAAGGAATTTTGGATGTTCAAGGCAAAACGGTTGAGCACGCATTGCATGCCTCATCGTTTTCAACATTGACCGATGTGCGCATTGGTAAACATGTGGAAATGACTGTGACGGCAGCATCGGAAGAAGAAGCCCGTGCTCACGTAGATGCCGGGTGTAAGGCACTCATCGCTAATCCGATTATCGAAGATTACAGCATTACCCTTCATGCTATGGAGGCAGCATGAACTATGGTATAGTGGTGTTCCCGGGGTCAAATTGTGATCACGATGCACTTACGGCAGCGCAGCGTTCCGGTGGCAATGCACGCTATTTGTTCCACAAAGAGACATCCATACCTTCGGATATTGATTGCATTATTCTCCCCGGTGGTTTCTCTTTTGGCGACTATCTTCGCTGCGGCGCCATTGCCCGCTTTTCGCCACTGATGCGTGAAGTTGTAACCTTTGCCAATAAAGGCGGTTTAGTCATAGGCATTTGCAATGGTTTTCAGATTTTAACAGAATCGGGTTTATTGCCGGGTGTTCTTTTGCGTAATACTTCTTTAAGTTTTATTTGTCGTGATGTCTATATCCGTGCCGATAATACCCAATCGCCATTTACTTCCTCTTTGCAACAAGGTCAAGTGTTACGCATACCGATAGCGCATGGCGAAGGTAATTATTTTGCAGAACCGGAAACCATTCGTCGCTTAGAAGATGAAGGACGCGTGGCATTTCGGTATTGCACAGCCGACGGCGATAGCAATGACGAAGCTAATCCGAATGGCAGCATCAATAATATTGCAGGCATTCTCAATGAACGTGGCAATGTTTTGGGTATGATGCCCCATCCCGAACGATATGCCGACAAAGCATTGGGGTGTGATGACGGAATGGCAATTTTTCAATCAATAGCAAATGCAATGCGCATAGCCATGCCATTATAGGTGTGATGATGCGTTTATGATATTTCCATATTATTTTTAAGGAGCGAACTATGCTTGGTTTACCCGGCGGCTCGGAATGGCTGATAATTTTATTGGTCATCGTTATATTTTTCGGCGGGAAAAAAATTCCCGAATTGATGCGCGGGCTCGGCAGCGGTGTGCGTGAGTTCAAAAAAGCATCTTCGGTTGATAATCCCGATGATACAACAAAAGATAAAAAACGCGAGGAAGCATAATGTATTCTGATCACTTCCGACGACTTGCACGCTATGACCAATGGGCGAATCATCGTGTATTGGAAGCATTGAATCAGCTTGAACCCAATGCTTCCCATGCGGCAATTCATCTTATGGGACATATACTGGCAGCAACGGATGTGTGGTTACGAAGGATTGACGGTTTGTCGCTCGAGGGCATACAAGTGTTTCCTCATCCTACATTAGAACAATGCAGGGCTATGTTTGAACATACAAGTTCTGCATTATCACATTATTGTGATGGGCTTACCGATGAAAATATAGAAAAGGTCATCAGTTACACAAATTTGAAGGGGATGGAATTTACCACCACCCTTGCCGATATACTGACCCATCTCTTTAATCATGGCACCTATCACAGAGCACAAATTGCAACTCGCTTGCGTGAAAGTGGCTTTCATCCTGCCGTGACAGACTATATTGCTTTCGTTCGTTAATCATGTTTTTTTTGACAACATATCTTTTTGGTTTTCATTGATTCGGTTCTTCTATGTTTGATATTGGCGGTGGTGAAGTTATTTTAATTCTTGTATTCGTACTCTTAATGTTCGGACCCAAGAAAATACCCGAAGTGATGGCTGCTGTGGGCAAGGGCATTCGTCAATTTCGTCAGGCACAAGATCAGATCAAACAACAATTCCGCGATATGTCCGCAGAGATGGAGCAGGCAACGGAAATTACTCCTCAACCCAAGAAAACATTTACGGTTGTGGCATCCAACGACAATGAAGACCCGCAACCGAATGCTATTGATACACTCACAATGGATGATGAAAAGAATCATTCCCCATCATCGCCTTCTGTGATTGTGCGTCAGCCGGAAGGAATCATTGCGCGAACGCCGAATCCACAACAGAACTCAGATACTCCATCAACAGAACCTCTGTCATAACATTAAAATTTCATGCGACTATTTTCCGATTCACATAATGCCGTCAGAAACGGCACAACAACATTTACAGCCATTACTCAAGAAATTGTAAATGATATTAACCAACGCCGCTCGTTGAACCATTTTCTTGCCATTGACAGCGATAATGCGTCATTGCAAGCACAACAAAGTGATGCACGATATGCAGCAGGCAATGCACTTGCTCTTGACGGTATGGTTGTGGCAGTGAAAGATAATCTATCCACACGGAATTTTCCCACGACATGCGCCTCAAAAATACTCAGCGGATATAGTCCTGTTTATGACGCTACGGTGGTGGAACGTTTAGCCGCTCACGGTGCAATTATCATTGGCAAAACGAATATGGATGAATTTGCTATGGGTTCATCGGGTGAAAACTCCGCTTTTGGCAAAACACTTCATCCATTGAATGGCGACTATGTTCCCGGCGGTTCATCATCAGGGTCGGCGGTGGCAGTAGCGGCGGGTCATGCTCATGCTTCGCTCGGGTCGGACACAGGCGGCTCGGTGCGCCAACCCGCAGCTTTTTGCGGCATTGTGGGCTATAAACCAAGTTATGGCAGATTATCACGCTACGGATTGGTGGCATTTGCTTCATCGCTTGACCAAGTGGGAATATTCGCACCCGAAATTCCGACAACAGCCGCCGTCATGGATGCCTTATCGGGACATGATCCCAATGATGCAACATCAGCAAACTTAGCCCCCACATGCGCAATGGCAACATTGGATGAATATGCTCAAAAACCACTCACAATAGCCGTGTTGCCCGAAGAAATCATCAAGGATTGTTCACCCGAAGTATTGGAGGTCTATAAAAAATGTCTTGCATTGCTCCAAGATAATGGCATCACCTTAGTCAATGCTCATATTCCCGCCAATGATGCGTGGATTCCTACATATTATGTGCTGGCAACAGCCGAAGCATCATCAAATTTGGCGCGCTTCGACGGCATTCGCTATGGCTTCCGGGCAGAAATCAATAACGATGACGATGATATCATGACATTAACCCGTTCACAGGGCTTTGGTATGGAAGTAAAAAGGCGCATTATGCTTGGAACGTATGTTCTTTCAGCCGGACACTATGATGCTTATTACAAAAAAGCACAACAAGCGCGACGACTTATTTATGACGGTTATGAACACATTTTTTCCCAAGCGGATGCGTTGTTTTTGCCAACCACACCAACAACAGCATTTAAGTTCGGCGAAAAACTCAATGACCCGATTGCGATGTATCTTTCCGATTATTTTACGGTGTCGGCTAATCTTGCCGGCATACCGGCTATCAGCATACCCGCAGGCAATGCTGCCAATGGTTTTCCCGTAGGTATGCAATTACAGACTTCTCTTTTTCAAGATGAGCGATTACTTTCTATTGCACATCGTTTTCAACAACTTTTCCATTCATAAGGAATAACTATGATACTTATCAATGATCAAACAATTACCGATGTGTATAATCGCTCAGCGGAATTAGGCGAAGAACAAATAACAGAGTTAATGGACACTATGGCGACTGAACAGCCCTCGGTTTTAGCGTATATGATGGCTAATGCAGGCGAAATGGAAAGCCAAATGGAAGCCGAAACTCTTATGTTTACGGGCGTGGTGCTCTGGAATTGCTTCAAAGAACATTATCCGACAATGCCTATGGTAAATGAAGATATGCTCGACGATAATGAGCAAAAAAATATCGAACTCATGCACCGTTTGGATGAATTATCCATGCAAGGTGAAACGGATGTTGTGCAAAAAATGATGGAAGAATATCCGCAACCGCACCTTTTGTCTTATGCTTTGTCCTCTATTTCTAATGAACCCTATGACGGAGATGAGGAAATGCCCGAAGAGGACATCATAAGCGAAGAAGCGCAAGGCGCGATGATAATATTGTTCAAAACAATTATTGATTCCTATATTGAAGCAGTAAAAGATAAAGAGTAAATCTTTGTACATACATCAACTATTCTCTTAGCTCATGATATATCATGGGCTTTTTTTTTGCATAAAGTGTGATTGTGGCGAGTATAAAAAAACGTGATATAATGACAGAGCAAAGTGATACTTTGGAATGACGTTACGAAACTCATGGGTGAAATATAATCTTCAAGAGACGGGATATTCACAGCAAACTAATGATATGCTCTATCATGATGAAATTTTAAGACTTGAGATTTGTCTGTGTTATGAAACTTTTGTAGTTTTGGGAGAAATGAATGGTGCATTGCGGGAATTAGAGAGATGTGCGGTCAGGTTAAAAGACAAGAAGACAAATGACGGACAACAAACTTAATAAAGACGAAAAACAGGCAGAACTTAAAAAGTATCGGGACTTGGTCTTGGCGACACTTGACTACTACATTGACAATAAGGAAATGCAAATCAAGACAGCTGACTTTGACCCAATAGAACATTTCAAAGGACTTAAAGTACAAACAGAAGAAAATTATCTGAAAGGACGACTGACAAGGCTGAAACAATGGTTTCGTGACTTGACAGAAATGCAAATAGAAATTAGTGACTTAAAATTTAACAAATATCTCCAAGATAAAACCAAGTATGACATTGACATTTTTAAATCCTATTTCCAACGTGTAAACAAGATAATTGAAAAAGGAAAAATCACGTCAGACAATCAGTTTTATGATATCAACATCATGCTTGACCAACTTTGCCATACAGAACCATTGGACATTGAGAAAATTGAAATTTTAAACAAACTTATTGGTGACTATGAACAACGTATTTCGAAAAAGACAAGAAAGCCGACCGCATAACAGGCGTAACTATTGCTCAAGTCATCGATAATTTTTTAGCAAAATGTTTGATATGGTATAAAGCGAGGGGGGAAATCACAGTAAAGAATCTCTAAATCACTGTGTTTACTCCGGCACAGTGTAATTTAGTTTTCTCATATTTGGATAGATACGCAAACTTTTGTAGTTTTGGGAGAAATGAAAAAAGCAATCATTATATTGACACTTCTAATTACATCTATTAACTTATTCAGTCAGACAACATATACTGGGTTTATTGATAAATATCCAATTGATTTTGTCATCGACGACATTTACAATGACGGAGATGCCAGTGCTATTTATGCCTACGCCGATTTTGACGAGCCTATCGTAATAGATGGTACACTTGAAAAAAATAAATTAAATCTGTTTGAGAAGGATAAGAGTGGTAAAAAAACAACAACTCTGACATTTGACAATTTTAATGCAGATAGTAATGAAATAAAGGGACACTGGACAGACATAGAAACAGGAAAACAGCTAAAAATTACTTTGAAAAAATTGTTTGATATTGATTTCGGTGACAGTATTGAATGGAAAGACAAAGAAATTCTACAAGCTTTTTCTTTGGGCGACAAGTATTTTAAACTTGTAGTTTCTAAAGAAAAAAATGATTTTTCTGCCAAGGCGAGTGGAATAAAAATCCTTCAAAAAGAAACTGACAGTTTAATTCAACAGATTAACTTAGAATGTGAGCTTCGGGGTCTGAATAATATAGGTGTTGCCGACTACAACTTTGACGGCATCACAGACTTTTCCGTATTTGAACAAAGCTACGCAGGACCAAATACGTCAAGTCTGTATTTTCTCTACGACAAGGGTACAGGAAGATATTTCAATAGCGGTTTTGAAGGTTCATCATTAGAGTTTGACAGTAAAACGAAAAGAATTTACGAGCATAATCAATGTTGCGCAGGCAATAGTCACATGAATGCTGAATACAAAGTCGTTAACAATAAAATGGTTCTGATAAAGAGAACGTGTATAGAATATAATAAGAGAAAGAAAGACTTCGTTAAGGTCAAGTGTAACTAAAACTACCGCCATCATCGGCAACTATTGCTCAACTCATCTGTAATTTTTTAGAAAAATGTGGGATAATGGGATAAAACGTGGGGCGGATTCCACATCAAAAAATCGCTAGAACACTGTATTTACCCCGGTACAGTGTAATTTAGTTTTCTCATATTTGGATAGATACGCAAACTTTTGTAGTTTTGAGCAAATCTAAGGTGCATTGCGGGAATATGGGAGGCGCATCTATACATTTGCAAAAGTACTTCATTGATAAACTACGTTTGTATTCTGTAACTGCGCAAATCCGGCTTTCCGATGTGCGTCAGTATGATAAGACCGACCCGCAATGGCACATTTAGTTTTTCCCGACACACAAGCCAACGCTCAAAAAACCAAAAAAGCCATTTTTTCATTACGCTCGACAAGAATGTTGAAAAGAATTTGAAATAAATGGCGACAATTCAAAAATATTTCCCTAATTTTGACACATTACGTCAACAGAGGTTATGTCAACAGAAACAATAGGCGAAAAGCTAAGACACATTAGAGAAGAAAAGAAACTTCCATTGCGGAAAGTTGCTGCTTTGCTAGACATTGATGTGGCGATTTTGAGTAAAATGGAACGTGCGGAACGCAGAATTACAAAAGAAGTAGTTCTGAAACTTGCGGATATATACGACTATAACGCAGACGACCTTTTGGTTTCATTCCTTAGCGACAAGATTTTATATGAAATTCAAGACGAAGATTTAGGAATAGAAGCACTGAAAGTAGCAGAGGAAAGAGCAAAATATATAATAGCGAACAAGAAAAAATGACATACTTAGACCTTGAAAGAATGTGGGAAGCATTTGGAGACATCCCAACTAATTCAGATGATGAAATAGAATTAGATTTTTGTTGGTGGGAAAAAGGAACATGTCGTTTTGATATATGGCATTGGTTTGATGAAAAATTACCAAATGGATTGGCTGTGGATTTTAATTTGGTTTAATAAACACTATGGCATTACCCATAAACATAGATGAATTACTGAACGGAAATACCGTTGAATGGGATCGGATTGAGTTGAAAAAAGGATGGAATCCTGAGGATATCATGCATACTTTATGTGCATACGCCAATGATATTAACCATTGGGATGGTGGTTATATCATTATTGGAGTTGAAGAAGAAAATGGGAAAGCTAAGTTGCCACCGATAGGTTTACAAGTTCAAGAATTAGATGCCATTCAGAAAAAACTGATTGAATTATCTCATAAGTTAATCCCTGTTTATATTCCTGTTTTTCAACCGTATTTAATAAATGGGAAGCACATATTGGTTGTATTTGCCCCAGCTGGAGATAACAGACCCTACAAAGCTCCTGTAAGTTTAAGTGAAAAAAGAACAGAAAGAACAATGTTCATCAAACAAGGCTCAAAAACTGTAAAAGTTAAAGAGGGTTCTGATGATGAAAGACGACTTATTGAACTTACGGCTCGTATCCCTTTTGATGACCGAATTAACCAAACTGCAACCCTTGATGATTTGAGTTTACGTTTGATTCAGACCTTTTTAAAAGAAGTCATGAGTACTTTGTATGATGAAAGCACCAAAATTCCATTCGCAGAATTGTGTAGGCATCTGATGATAGTCAAGGGTTCTGACGAATTATTACGACCTACAAATGCCGGGTTACTTTTGTTTAATGAACATCCCGAAGATTTTTTTTCGGGAGCAAGAATTGAATTGATCATTCATAAAAATGAGGTTGGAAAAGACTACACAGAAAAAGTATTTACAGGTTCTATTATTCAGCAAATCAGAGAGGTGTTGCAGTATTTCAAAACCAATATCGTAGAAGAAGTGGTGGTAAAATCTAAAATACAAGCAGAATCCATTCGCTTCTTCAACTATCCCTTTCAGGCTGTAGAAGAAGCTATAGTCAATGCGGTTTATCATAAAAGCTATGAACGAGAAAATCCGGTGGAGATTCAAATACATAAAGACAAAATTGAAATATTGAGTTTCCCTGGTCCTATGCCGCCAATTAATCAAGCGATGCTAAACAAACAAAGAGTAGTAGCAAGAGATTATAGAAATCGAAAACTTGGTGGGTTTTTTAAGGAATTGAAATTGACAGAAGGCAGAGGAACAGGATTGCCTATAATTCATAGTAGTATGGAAGAAAACGGTTCACCACCGCCGGTTTTTGAGACGGATGAAAATAATGCTTACTTTTTGTGTATTCTTCCAATTCACCCTTTAATGCCCAATGCTCAATACAAGAGAGCCAATGATGAAGCCAATTATATCACCAAAAAATTCAATGACTTGAATGAGATAAACACCTATCTCAGTCTCTCTGTCTCTGAAATTGGAGACAGAGATAGAGAAGCCATAAGGGAAAAAATTAACGATTTAACCAAAATGGTTTTGAACTATTGTACAACGCCAAAATCAAGAGATGATCTATTTGAGAAAATCGGACTATACAAAAACACCAAAAATTATCAAAACCATATAAAACCTTTGATCGATTTGGGTTGGTTATATTTCACGTTACCCAACAAGCTTACAAGTAAAAATCAAAAGTATTACACTACCGATTTAGGTAAGAAATTATTTACCCTAGTTTCAGGAGACCATCATTTTGGAATTAAAAGAATTCCTGTGGCGTCTTCAAACATTGCGTCTGTTGGGTACGACAAAAATGCACACATTTTAGAAATAGAATTTCATCACGGTGCCATTTATCAGTATGTTGATGTACCAGAAAGGGTATTTGAAGAGTTAATGAGTTCTCCTGCAATAGGGGCATATTTTATGAATGAAATCAAGCGTAAATTTGAATATCAAAAGAAATAAAACTTGCGGATAGCATTTGGAAAAAGCTTTCTTCAAGGAGATTAAATAGAGGGAAAATTTAAACTTTTACAAATAAGATATTTGATGGCTCAAAGAAATTTGAGTTTAGAAAATCAATATTCAAGAATACAAATATAAAATCGGTATTAGTTTATGCTTCGTCTCCCGTTCAACAAGTAATTGGTGCGTTTGAAATTGAAGATATTTTAAACTATGACCTCCAAACACTATGGGAATTAACTCAAGAGCATTCGGGAATATCAGAAGACTTTTACTACAAGTATTTTGCAGACAAAGAGCAAGGTTTTGCCATTAAGATAAAAAAGGCAAAAAAATACAAAACACCCAAATGCTTGAGAACAGATTTTAACTTATTTCCACCACAATCATTCGTTTACTTGACGGACAAATGAGAAAGCCGACCGCATAACAGGCGCAACTGTTACAGAACTCATCGATAATTTTTTAGCAAAATGTTTGATATGGTATAAAGCGAGGGGGGAAATCACAGTAAAGAATCTCTAAATCACTGTGTTTACTCCGGCACAGAGAAATTTACTTTTCTCATATTTGGATAGATACGCAAAGTTTTGTAGTTTTGGGAGAAATGAATGACGTTTTGCATCAATATGGGAGGCGCATCTATAGATTTGCAAAAGTACTTGATTGATAAACTCCGTTTGCATTCTGTAACTGCGCAAATCCGGCTTACGTTATGTGCAACCTTTTTGTGACAATTTACTGACCCAAATTTGACACAGACAAATATTATAACAAGAACGTTTGAAACGCAATTAGGGAATGTTATTTGTGGTTTGGTTACAGACTGCACATCACTTCATCTTATTGGACACAACACTTATGAAAATGGCAAATCACATATTTTTGAAACAGTAGGACACAGAATTGAGATTATAGAATTCAAAATCAGACAACCACTTTACAATGGTGAGACAGTGGCAGATTCTTTTGGATGGATTTGGAAAACTAAAAAAAGGAGTGGCGAAAGCGAATCATTAGAGATATTTTGTCTGTTTGAAAATCCAGTCGAAAAAGTTAAGTTTGACACTGCTTGTGGAGAAAGTTTAGACGCAATTGAAGTATATAATGAGAATTGGAGTTTACATATTGGAACAGAAGACGGAGAAGCTTTAAATTACAGAGCAAAAAATGACGATGAATTTCCTGCAAGACTTGAAAACAAAGTTGACTTTTACAATTCAATTACTAAAATGCAAGAAAATGGATTTAGGACTTCGATACCAAATTTAAATGAGGGCGAAAATCTTCATTTACTGTATTTGACTGCATATGACAAAAAAAATATTGAAAGTGTAAATACTTGGTTAGCTGTTGACCAAGACAAACGGAAATTAGAAAATTGGATAGGAATCCCTTGGTGACAGAATAAGGAAAGAACTAACATTAGGGTTGGCATTATTGGGGCATCACGAGTATTACCTCAACATTTGTTCTTCATTGTACTTCAGTTCAGTCAGGAAATTATGAATTTAGCTTATGAATCAAATATCAACAATATTGCAATTATTGGGCTTCGGTTATGGACTGTGGTAATCCTAATTCCCTAACAACACAAAGATCAGAAGCGTTATGTACAATAGTAAAAATGTATTCCGACTAACTGAAAATTAATATGAGTGACGAAATTACATCCGAATTTTGGAATGAATTAGTTGATTGCCAATTAAGTTCAATTGAGTTTGTTCAGGATTATCTACAATTAAAATTTGATGGACCAACAATAAATGTCACAAATCCACTCACGGTAAATGACAATAAAACTGAAATCACTTCAGGGAATAATGGTTTTCGTGACTTGCTTTGTAACCAAATAACAAAAATTGTTAAAGACGTTACCTTTGAACCAGGAAAAGCCTTAACTATTCGTTTTATTGATAACTCCCAAATTGCTGTATCTCTACTTCCTGAAGATTATTCTTCAGGAGAGGCAATTTATGCACATGGATTTAGAAATGATAATTGGCTCACAGAATAAAACAATTAAGACATTGAACGAATGAACTGCTACAGCTAACATCGGCAACTCTTGCACAACTCATCAGTGATTGTTTAGAAAAATGAATGATAATAGTATAAAGCGTGAGGTGGAATCACAATGAAGAATCTCTAAATCACTGTATTTACTCCGGCACAGAGAAATTTACTTTTCTCATATTTGGATAGATAAGCAAAGTTTTGTAGTTTTGGGAGAAATGAATGGTGCATTGCGGGAATTTGAGAGATGTGCCGCCATTCGGCGGCACATCGGGAGGCGTCATTATATGGAAACAGAAATAAATAAAATATTAGAAGCATATCCGACGACTGTTAATCATACAGACATAATTGATTTCGACAACTTTGACGAACGACTTTCAGCAGTTGACACTTTGGTTGTAAATACGATAGAAGTTTCAGAAGACACTATCGAGTTCATTCCAGACAATGAACCGCCACTTAAAGAGGAAATTTACTGTTGGATATGGGCAATTAGACCCGATTTATCAAAAGACTTACTTAATCTTGACATCAACGAAGATTTTCGCATTCTTTTGCAATCCTATATTGACAATGACATGAGCAGATTTTGGAATCATATGAGTTAACGTAATGACAGAAAACTATATACAATATGCTAGCGGTTATCAAAAAGATAATATTGATGAACCAGATATAGCAAAAGCTATTGCTGAGATTCAACTAATGGACGACGAACACGGAGCATTTTGGGTTTCTGTTATAACCGATGACGAAAATGTGATTGAAGTGAATAAAGATTTGACGTTTTCATTAATTTTCGAAGGACAAGAAACTAAACATCGGGCAAAAGATTGGAAGGAAGTTTCAGAGTTTTATGGACTTTTATTGAATGAAAAATTCGATGAAATTGCTGCCAGAGTAAAATAACGACCGCCAACATCGGCAACTCTTGCACAACTCATCAGTGATTGTTTAGAAAAATGAATGATAATAGTATAAAGCGTGAGGTGGAATCACAATGAAGAATCGCTAGATCACTGTGTTTACTCCGGCACACAGAAATTTAGTTTTCTCATATTTGGATAGATACGCAAACTTTTGTAGTTTTGGGAGAAATGAATGGTGCATTGCGGGAATATGAGTGATGTGCCGCCATTCGGGGATGCGGATTACAATTTTCAGACAAAATAACTCAAGTTTTATCTTTTATTTGTAGGGACCCTTTTGTAACTTTGCAGTGTGGTCAGAAATCAAAACTATAGAAAGATAATGTTCTATAAGAACGACTTTTAAGACTTCTTTACCATACAAAACACGAAAGAAAAAGCGAAAATTCTTTGGTCATTTGAATTGAGTCAGGACTTACAAAAAGTACCGGACTAAAGCACATAGAGAAAACGAATGGATTTTATGAAATTCGAGTTCAATGCGGAAGTCATGTTTTTGGAATTTTCTGTTTTTTTGACCAAAGATAGATCAATATCATGGTAGTCATTACTACGATAGTACATAAATAAAGAGCGCACTCTATTTATTCATTCTAAAAAATATCATTATGACAAAAGGTAAAACATTAGCAGTAGGAATACTTTTTCTACTAATCAGCATTTTGACTGTGCAAGGACAGACTACATTTGAAGTCCCACAAAACGTGGAACTAAAATCAAGAGAGGATTATGCAAAGTATGAAAATGCAATAATTGATGCTGCAAAATGGCTTGAGGAAACAGATCTCAATAAAGAAATTGACAAAAGGCAAAAAGTGAATGCTTTTGTGATGCGATGGGTTGAAGGCAGCCCGACAGTCAATATTCTCATTACAGAAAAACTCATAAAAATATGCGACAAAAATACTCATTTACTTGGACTTTACATGGCAAGCTATTCACGATTTTTTTTGGAACACAAAGGTACGGCAACAAACTTATCAGCCGCAAAAGCAGGGCTTCTTTCCATAATGATAGTGTACAAAAAAGGAATTAATGTTACTGTGAACAAAGAGATGGATAACCTCATAGAGTTGACAAATGAAAACGAGCTTGATGAATATATTGACGATTATTTCCATTAACAGGAATCCAACCACCATCGCAGCTTAGTACAAATCAGGCAATGTCAGGTGGTCAGAATATCAAAAAACCCACACAAAATCAAAGCCTGAAACCTTTGCATTCACTTTCCACTATTTGGTCAAGGTTGACGGCTTTAGACAATGCGTGAGAAATGTACTAAGGATGTTTGGACAACCGCAAAAATTACAATTTACCGAGATTATGAGCACCAATCTGAATATTGATTGAACACTGCCGAACCTCGGCATTACAATAGTTTATTGTGCCTGATTTCATGGTTTATGTATGTTTTTCTATGCTATTTTTACAATATACTTTAGATTCTTCCACCGGATATTTTTTCTCTAAATCCACATCATTATAACTTTTTGATATGCCCCATGAAAATAGTGTTTCAAAAAAAGGAAGCAATTTTTTATTTTTTATTTTCTGAAGAAAATATACTTCATGCTCTTTTTCCTTAATCCCCATTTCATAGAGTACATCATTGTGCTCATGAATATCTAATTCATGGAAATAGTGCATCATACGAAAATATTCGCATACATTACCACTTTCTAATCTGCCGGCAAAGTAATATGGCATAAACCAACCAATGACATAACAACTATAGGAGATTATTTTTCCAATTATATGGAACTTTACTTCATAATATGTTGAAATCGGTATTCCATAATAATTCATAATAGCAAGAACTTCTTTACGATGATTCCATTCATCAATTTCAATTTGATGAATAGCACTTTTTTCATCCTCATTTTTTACGGAGCCTGCATGTCCTTGATAGGCAAATGCTGCGGCTTTTTCGGCGGAATACGCCATCTGTAATAAATCAACCAATTCTTTATGCTGTAATTTCAATGTATAGTCCTTACTCGGTGAATGCTTTATTCTATTTCATGTGTATGATTGTACTGTTTTTCTTTCTACTTTTCTGTTAAGTGTTTGGCGCTGTTTACGCATTTGCCGGATTATGCGATGGAGACAGCATTATCAGAACAGCTAAAAATGTACTCATACTTTTATGATGTTTCCTCATTGATCAATCGCAAAAATAATGAAATTATGCCGTAGGGGTGAATAGTGGTCTATTGCCGAAGCAGTGACTTAGATTGAGAAATAGTGGTTTCCTGTAACATTTTGCTGTGATGATTGTTGTTAAACCGATTCATAGTACTGTGAGTCATAGTGCGAACATTTATCATTCATAATTGGAGATGACTATGAAACGTAGATCATTACTCTTTCCTCTATCCCAACAACCACACTCTACCTCCAAGTCACAGAGAGGTCATACTGACTATGTGGCTCCCGAATTTGCCATGCGCACGGAAGCCGGCTTAGAGCCTTGGTCACCTTCAGGAAATGATGTGTGGGATTTTGCCAAAGCTGCTCATTTGCTCCGTCGCTGCATGGTAGGACCAACGCCTGCAGAAATACGACAAGCCGTACAAGACGGTTTAGAGACAACTCTCAATAAACTCTTCACATCCTTTGAACCTTCGGTGAGCGATATACAGGAAATTGCCGGACAAGAACCCCAAATTCGCCCTGCGTCGTCGGATACAGCAACTGTGCAAGCATGGCAAACTCTTGTGAACAAACATAAGGATATGATCAGAAGATGGCGAGCAAAAACTATAGCCCTGTCACCGGTTTCACTTCAAGAAAAATTAATCACATTTTGGTCTAATCATTTTACCAGTGAATTGCAGGTGGTGAATTTTGCACAATATATGTACACGCAGGAATTACTTATTCGTACCTATATGCTCGGTAATTTTCATGACTTTACATATCAAGTTACCATTGACCCGGCAATGCTTATTTATTTGGATGGTCGTAAAAATTTTGTGATTGGTAAAAGAAATCAAATTAATGAAAATTATGCTCGTGAGTTAATGGAATTATTTACGTGTGGAGTCTATGATTGGGATGGAAAACCGAATTATTCCGAAGATGATGTTGCGCAAGCCGCTCGCGGTTTAAGCGGATGGGATATAAAACCAAGTGATAAAGGTGCATTATATTCTTCATTGTCATCACAATTCAATGCACTGCGATGGGATGGCGGCGATAAAACACTCATGGGAAAAACGGGCAAATGGAAAGCAAATGATATTGTGGATATAGTATTTTCCGAGCGCACCAATAGTATAGCGAAATATATTTGTGTGAAATTGTACAGAGAATTTGTCTATGATATTCCGGATAAGACTATCGTGGAACAAATGGCTCAAACATTTATTGACAGTAAATGGAATATACGCACTGTGATTGAACAATTACTGCGAAGTAAGCATTTTTTTGCACTCGAAAATATAGGAGCTAAACATAAAAGTCCGGTAGAATTTTTTATTGGAGCCGTTCGTGGATTAGGTCTTAAAAATATTGTTGATTTCGATTTTTCACGTGTTGGCAGACAGACACAGTTATTGCTCGGCATAATAGATTCCCAAGGACAAACACTTTTCGATCCGCCCAATGTGAAAGGTTGGGAAGGCGGCAGAACATGGACAAGCACTTCAACATTGCCGCAAAGACAAAAATGGATAATGGATATTATGGATGGCAAAATACGTTCCGGAGCAGGTGCACAACAACAAACAGTTTTTGTTTTTGATGCCATAGCATTTGCCAAACAATTCTCTGCACCGAATGATCTCAAAAAATTATCCCAAGAAATGGCAGAATTTTTATTAAATGTTCCGCCATCGGATGCTGAGTTTACTGTTTTATTTGATACAATTCTTGATGGCGGCAAAGATTATGAATGGAATATTGACGATGTGGCGCAGCGTCCGGATGCACGAATCCGAAAATTCATAAAAGCGGCGGCTGAACTTGCAAAATTTCAATTAACATAATCAAGGAAGGACTACTACAATGAAACGCAGAAATTTCCTTAAAAATATAGCCTCAACCGGCATTGCATTACCATTGACTATGGGCTTTCCTTCTTTGCGTGCTTTTGGAAAAATGCCCGAAAATTCACCTTTTGCTCGTGCTTTACTGTCATCGAATGATCGCATCATGATTATGATACGTTTAAGCGGCGGTAATGATGGTTTAAATACGATAATTCCTTATACCAATGCCGAATATTATAAAGCACGCGAAGCAGATTCGCTTGCGATTAAAGCAGAGGAAGTCATAAAATTGTCCGGATCATCAACAATAGGCTTGCATCCCAAATTAGCTCCTTTGGCAGCATTATGGGATAAAAAACAAATGGCTATTGTCCAAAATGTTGGCTATCCTAATCAAAATCTTTCCCATTTTCGTTCAACTGATATATGGCTTTCCGGTTCCGATGCCAATGTATTTGAAAATGCCGGATGGTATGCGAAATATTTGGAAGATATGCACCCCGAATTTCCTGAAACTATGCCGGCAGAGCCATTTGCCATAGAGCTTGGTACTTCATTAAGCACTACATTAATCGGCGAAAAAAACAATATGGGTATTGCGGTTTCTTCGCTTGATTTTATACCCGATGCGCCCAATGATAATCCCGTAGCACAAACTCATGCCGGCGATGAAGAATTATATGTGCGTGAGATAATTCGCCAATCGAATGTGTTTTCCAATGCAATTGTAGAAGCAGGAAAAAAAGTGCTGCAAAATAAAGTGACATACCCCACAAATAATGGTTTGGCACAAGGTCTGGCGGCAATCGCACGGCTTATAGCGGCAGGGATGAAAACACAAATGTACATAATAAATGTTGGTGGTTATGATACCCATACCAATCAATTGACTGCACAAGCAACACTGCATGAAAATTTTGCCAATGCGGTGGCTGCATTTCACAATGACGCAGAATTATTTGGATTTGCAGATAAAGTGGTCACGATGACAATAAGCGAATTTGGGCGGCGTGTTGTGTCAAATGGAACCGGCACAGACCACGGCTCTGCTGCTCCGATATTGGTATTCGGCAATAATGTTAAAGGCGGATTCTATGGCAGCGACCCAAATTTGACAGATTTGGAAGGTCCCGGCAATATCAAAATGCAATACGATTTTCGTCAAGTGTATGCCTCGGTGCTTGGGCAATGGTATGGGGCGGCTGAATCAAGTATCTCTCCGAATGCTTTACCGCGTTATTTTGAGCAAATTCCTCTATTTACCTCAATGGCAACAAGTGTGTTTGAGACCAATGGTATTGAACAATACTTCTCCGTTGGGCAAAATTATCCTAATCCGGCTCATGCGCGTACCTCCA
>VYMG01000103.1_pt1 | contig 62506 bp, 55 predicted proteins | sample 5115261 | NCBI WGS metagenome assembly VYMG01 (sample SAMN12291781, study PRJNA351875) | freshwater metagenome | isolation source: freshwater lake | place: USA: Michigan, Wintergreen Lake | collected 2013-08-08
GATATAAGCAATTTTAGCGACAATGAAATTACTAACATTACTATTGACATTTGGATTTCTGACCAACATCTACGGACAGACTTTTCCTGCATTAGACACTGTACTGAAAAAGGAACTTTCGCAAAACTCTACGACAGCCGGCAAATGGGTTTATTATTCCGAAACAGCGGACATAGAAAAAATTGAAAAGCCACTTGTAAAAGAAGTTCTTCCAAATTACGACTTCTATAAAGTTACACTGACAAATTATTTGGGTTATCATGTTAATCAAGGGACTTGTATAGTTTTATTTGACAGCTTGAAATCAAACATTGTTTTGGTGCAACCTATTTGGTATGGAGGTGTAAGTGAACCATTAATTAAACTCTTTCTAAAAAAACCGTTTGACAACAAAGAAAAACTATTGGACTTTTTGAAGGAGCTAAACGATTTAATGGTGATAGGTTCAGGATATAGGTTTGTAAATACAAGTTCTACAGACGACTTAATAAAATATGACTTGGTTTATTATAAAGGCGACGGCTATACAGGAGGCCGTAACCGGACAAGTTCAACAGTTAATTACACCGAATACCGGGTTTGGCGACAAATAGAAATCAAAATAAAGAACTTCAAAATGGTGGAATATGTATCAATTAATCCCATTCTTAAAGACGACAAAGAACATCAAAAGGATTATAAAGAAATTATCAAATAAAAAATGCCACTAACAGGCGTTAGGCTCAATGGCGGGTTCAGTGTTAAATTGAACATTCGGATCCGAATAAACATTTGTGCTGAAAAAACCGCCTCCCGATGCTAACAAACACTACAATGAAAAACATACTGCTTTTAATATTGACAATAGTAACTCTAAATTCAGTTCACGGACAAACAGTTTATCGTGGACTTGAACGAATGTGTTGGACGAATTCAAGAGGGAAAGTAGAATGTTATGATGAACCGAGAAAATGGTATCACGAAAACACAATCTTGATTGAAAATGACAGTATATTCATTTATAAAACACCTTTACGTATAGTAAAAGGTAAAAAAATATATTCCGCCTCTGATGGTGCGTTTTACTATTATTATGGAATTATAAAAAATATTGATACTTCAAGAATCGCCTATCTGACAAGTTATAACTGTGATTATTGTGCAAGACAAGTTCGTTTTGACACGGTAGCAGGCTATCAATACCCAGTTCCAGTTTTGGATACATTAACAATAAAATTGACTGACAATAAAATTGAAATTGGTAAGAATAAATACAACAAATTGAAATTAGAAGAAGATGACTTCTTTCCTTCAAAATCTCAGTTTTATTTTGACTCAAATTCAATTTACAGGGTAAACCCCAAAGGACAATATAAATTAATTTCTCAAGGAATTAAAAATTTCTTACAGACAAAAGACTTGAAACTTGACAAAGATACTTTACGAATTTGTGTTGATAGATTTGACGACTATGAAGAAACTAATTTGATTGAAACACTAGACCAAATGCTAATTGTAATTGATAGCTCAAATTTAGTCTTAAAATTTTATACTAACAGACAATTAAAAGAATTACAAGATAATTTAACCAGCACTATTCGAGTAATAAAAATAAATCATATTATTGAATATTGGGGAGCTGCGAGAATTTCTCTTACGTATAAAATAATATTACCAAACAACATACATAATTTTAGTGAGCGACAATACAACAATTTATTTGAATACAACAAAATTGAACAGCGTTACGAACTTGTTGATAGTTTACATAAAAACAGTTGGGAGCTTGTTGAGAGGAAATAGCACAACCACCAACACGGCTAACTCTTCCACAACTCATCGGTGAATGTTTAGAAAAATTGGGAAAAAGCGTAGGGCAGATTCCACAGCTAAGAACGTCTAAAACACTATATTTACTCCGGCATAGAGAAATTTCCCTTGCTCATATTTGGATGGATAAGCAAAGTTTTGTAGTTTTGAGGAAATGAACGGCGTTTTGTGTCAATATAATATTCGTACATCTTTAGATTTGCAAAAGTAATTCATTGATAAACTGCGTTTGATTTTAGAAACTAAAAATATCCGCTGACCGTTACTTGCAAGCATGGCATATAAACAAAATAAACAAAGAATACTATGAAATCACAAATAATTGAAACAGCTTTGGCATTCATTACCTTTACAATGGTATCCTTTGGGGTTTGTAGTGCTCAAAAAATTGATTGGTCAATGAAAGGAAACCCATTAAATCTTCAAGTGAATGGAGTTGCATTTCGGGCTGATGGGCAAAAGGTGTTAAGTGGCACTAATTGCCATCCGGCATCTATCAGAATGTTCGATGTGGCATCATCAAAGTTGGATTGGGACTATAATGTCGGGATGACTTATATGTGCATAATGGGTGTAACATTTAGCTCTAATACTCATTATATAGCTGCTATTGAAGAGTTTGGCAATATATTTATTTTTGATAATACAGGTGTAAATCCTATAATGATTGACACCATAGACACAGGAACATCATACGCATTTTCAACCGCTATTTCGCCTGATAATGATAAGGTTGCTGTTGGATGTTCAGATGGTAAATTGAAAATTTATAATATCCCAAGTGGTACACTTTCTAATGATATCAATGCACATCCAAGTTGGGTGACAACGGTTGCTTATTCGGCAGACGGAACCACAATAGTTACCGGAGGAAATGATGATAAAGTAAAAATATGGAGTAATTCCGGAACATTATTACATACCTGTACAGGGCATAAAGGCGATATAACCGGTGTGAAAATTAATCCTGACAATAATTTTGTTGTATCATCTTCAAAAGATGACAAAATAAATATATGGAATATTACTACCGGAGCATTGGTTCAAACTATTAGTGGACACACCGGTGATGTGAATGCAATTGATATTTCGCCCGATGGAAGTAAAATAGTTTCAGCTTCATCAGATAAGACTTGTAAGATATGGAATTTTAGCACCGGTAATGTAATTACAACATTTGCCGTAACCGACAGCGGGGCAGTTAATTCGGTTGCTTGGTCGCCAAACGGAGATAAAATTGTGACAGGAAATGCCGTTAGCGATGTGGTTCTTTGGAGTATTCCTTTGACTTTACATGTAAATGACATCAATGTTTCTCATCATACCATAATTTACCCAAATCCAACAAAAAATCAACTTAGTATTCAGCTTCCTTTTGAACCCCAAAAAGGGCAACTTATTATTTACAATGAATTAGGACAGCTTCAAAAAATTTATACTGACATTAATAACCGAAACGCTTTGTTTGACATTGCATTTCTTTCGGAAGGACATTATTTTGGTGTTTTTGAAGATGCCAATAATAGAATAACGACAAAATTTCTTGTCACAAAATAAAAACACACAGAACATGAGTTGGTATTAACATAGTGGCAATAGATAGGTCTTTAGTCCGCTGAAGATTTTGTTGGGGTAAAAAAAGTATAGTTCTCCGATTGAATTTTTGTGGTAATAATTCGTCATATCGCCAAGGCGATAACTGTTAGTGGTCAAGCTATAAAACAACTTTGAGTAAAAAAAAAGGAAAAGATAATGAGAAAAATAGTTTATTACGTTGCAAGTTCAATTGACGGATTTATTTCGGGCTTGAATGACGACATTAGTGGTTTCGTAGGAACAGGAAATGGTGTGGACAAATATTTGTCTGACTTAGCCAATTTTGATACTGTCATAATGGGAAGAAATACTTATGAATTTGGCTACAAGTATGGCTTGCAGCCTGGGCAACCTGCTTACCCGCATATGAAGCATTATATCTTTTCAAACAACTTAAAACTTGAAAACCTGAATCCACAAGTACAAGTGAAAAATTTGGACCTTAATGAAATTGACAAATTGCAAAAAGAAGAAGGAACGGACATCTATCTTTGTGGTGGCGGACAGTTTGCAGGTTGGCTTTTGGAAAATAAGAAAATTAACACAGTTGGAATTTGAAGATAGCTCAATGTATGAGAATGGTTTACAAATTATGACATTTAAAGTGATCTATGCAGAATGAGTATGAAAAAAAGTTAGACCATTACCATCATACAGTCAACAGAGTGTCTGCCGATTGTAAATTCGACATTTTTTATCAAAGTTAGTGCATAGTTGAGAGTATTATGCTTTGCATTTCAGATCAGGAAAACACAATCTCCTGAAAGGCAAGCCCTCAAAGAACATAAGTATTAAGAACACTCTGCCTTCGCAAAGTGGCAAAATGATGGCGGCAACTCTACACCTATACTTAAAAGATGTTGATAATTAACAATTTATAGAACTATTATAATACTAAAGCAACAAAATTAAATTCAACAAATAATCCTCATCATTTCTAAACAATGAAAACACTTCTTCCAAACTTTAAAACAACCTTTTTAATTGTTGGTTATACGTTCACGTTATTACCATTTAGTCTTTTTACCAAGGGCTTGATGAAAAGTATGGCTGAATTCAAAGTGCCTGAATATATTCTGAATTCATCTCATTATTTTGATGCAATACTTTGGGTTTATGTTCATATGACAGTAATAGGGTTACTCATACTAACTATAGGATATTCTGTCAATGATATAAATAAACAGAAATGGATAGCAACACTACTTTTTTTAGTGACAGCATTTTATGTTTATTTGGATTTTCGTAGTGCTGACTGGATTTATGGGAATGCGTTATATAAAGGCGAATCTTCAATAATTCCTGCAATTATCGGCTTGATAGTTAACTTGCTTTTTTTTCAGTTAGTGATACGTCTCTTTACAAGTAATAAATTTACAATGAGGAATAATGACAACAAGTTGAGCAGCCGCTAACAGCACCTACCGAAAAGGCGGGGTTTTGTGGTTACATCAAGCTTTGTGCATCTACTCAAGTTCAATGCAGGTTTTCAGTTGAAAATCCGCGAAGCTCAATCGCCATTCGGCGGTACCTCGGGAGGTGCAATCCACAGCATTGAATCACAAAACACTGTATTTGCCCCCGCATAGAGAAATCTCCATTGCTCATATTTGGATGGATAAGTAAAGTTTTGTAGTTTTGAGGAAATGAACGGCGTTTTGCGTCAATATAGGAGGCGTAAGAATATACATTTGCAAAAGTAATTCATTGACAAACTCGTTTGCATTCAGTAACTGCGCAATTCGGCTCCAGTTAGGCGATATATTAACACAACTGCACACGAAAAACAAGAACTGAAAAATTAACAAAAATAATTTGTAAATTTGTTGATATGAATGACAAAAAACTTTACATAATCGCGGGTTGTAATGGAGCAGGAAAAACAACTGCTTCGTTTACAATTTTGCCTGATATTTTAGATTGTCAAGAATTTGTCAATGCAGACGAAATTGCAAAAGGACTTTCGCCTTTCGGGACGAATAATGCTAAACAGAATTAATGAACTGCTTTCTAAAAACGAAAATTTTGCATTTGAAACGACTTTATCAACCAAAATTTATAAAAGCAAAATCAACGAAGCAAAAAATAAAGGTTATCGAGTAACATTATTATTCTTTTGGCTCCAAAACATTGAATTAGCCAAAGAGCGTGTAAAAATCAGGGTTTTAGAAGGTGGACATAATATCGAAGCAGCAATTATCGAAAGAAGGTACATCAGAGGAATTAAAAATTTGTTCGACATTTATCTTCCAATTGTTGACGGAGCATTTATTTTCGATAATTCAGAAGCACATCACGAATTGATTGCAGACAAACAATTAGGCGATTCACTGAATATTGTAAACATAGACAAGTTTAATCTTTTAAAAAATTACTATGACAACAACTGAAAAACATATAGAAGAAAAAAATAAAATAATAAAAGGTCTTGAAAAAGTGCATGAAAAACTTTTAGAATTCAAGAAAATGAAAAATAGCGAACTCGTTATTTTGCGTGACAACAAAATAGTTAAAGTAAAACCTGAATAAAAGCACATTGCCAAACATGGTTTATTGCAAAAGTGACGGTTTCGTTCTGCTATGACAGTGCTGTGCTAAATTTAATCTTTGTGCATCTAATGAAGTTCAGTGCCGAAATCCACGACATCAAGTGGAGGATTCCACAGCTAAGAACGTCTAACACACTGTGTTTACTCCGGCATAGAGAAATCTCCTTTGCTCATATTTGGATGGATAAGTAAAGTTTTGTAGTTTTGAGGAAATGAATAGCGTTTTGCGTCAATATGGGAGGCGTAAGTATATACATTTGCAAAAGTACTTCATTGACAAACTGCGTTTGCATTTAGTAGCTGTACATAATCCGAAAATACTAGCTGAATTTATTTATAATAGACACTCGATGACAGATAAGACAGAAATATGGATAATTGAAGGATATGAAATTTTTGCTTTGTGGGGTGAGAAGGGACTGATTATAGAGCAACTTGCAAAAAAAGTTGGAAAAAGTAAATCATCTTTCTATCACCACTTTGCTGACTTGGATATCTTTTTAGAAAAAATACTATTATATCATTTGAAACAGTCGTCAATAATTGCAGAGAAGGAAAGAAAAGCCAAGAATATAAATCCGGATTTGATAAATATTCTCATTGAACATAAAATTGATTTACTTTTCAATAGACAGCTTAGAATATACTCAAATAAGTCTAATTTTAAGGACACGCTTATTAAATCCAGTAAAATTATTGGTACAGACTTTGTAAAACTTTGGTTAACGGACGAAAAACTTAACTTGACACCAAAACAGGCTGAAGCTATTTTTGCATTAGCAGTGGAAAATTTCTATCTTCAAATCAACCAAGACAACATCAACAAAGAATGGCTAACAACGTATTTTGACAATCTAAAGAGGATTACACGACACTTTGAAACAACCATTGTACGGTAGCGACTAAAATTTAAGATGATTAATAACTAAGTTTGTCAAAATTTTCCACTTATTTCTTACTTGTAGAATTATGAACAATATCAGCTTTATAAAAATTCTTTTAATCGTTCAGACAATTGGACTGTTGATATACACATTCTTTGCATTTCAAACGGAAGGTGCAGCCCTATTTAGTGTCTTTACTAATAATGTGTTAACGTTGAATTGGTCGGGACAATTTAATCTTGACTTTCTTTGCTATCTAACACTTTCAGGGTTATGGATAATGTGGAGAAATAAGTTTACAACCAAGTCAATTATTTTGGGTTTGGTTGCAATGGTACTAGGTATAATTATGTTTGCACCGTATATATTTTGGCTGACAAGTAAAGAAAACGGAAACATAAAACGAGTATTAATTGGCGACAGATAAAAGAAAAACAAGTGTGTGGCAAAAATGTGGGTTCAGTGGATAAATGAAGTCTTGTGCTTATATCAAGTTTTAGTACAACTTGATAGTTTAGTGATTAGATATTCTATACTTCGTCAAGCTGAATACGCCATCTACAACAATAACATACAATAGCAAAAAAAACAGATATTATGAAATCATCGAATAAAATTAAACTTGCAAACTTGACGACGTGGACAATGGTAATAACTATTTCCTTTATTACTATATTCTTTATTGGGTTCATTGTGACAAATACCTTCGACCTAAATGTATTTACAAGTAGGGCATCCAATTTTATTTTCTCCTTTATTGGATTTAGTTCAGTCATTGTTCTATGTTCCGCAATTTTAAACATAAGTCTTAATATTAGCATAATTGCAGATAGTAAAAAACAAGAACTTCAAATCAATGAGACAAGTTTTGTTAGTAAGAAATTTCTACTCTCGACATTAGCAGGGGTGATAATTATTGTCTCATTTCTGTTTGCTGGGGACTATATAACACGAGAAAATGAGAAAAATAAATTAGTTTCAGAAGCCAATGACATAATCACTCGTTATAAAGCTTCTATAGACAAAATACCTATTTGTCTTGCGGATACTTCTAAAATTGGGGGCATTCCCGAAATTTTAAAATTCTTATCTAATCAGAAGCAAGAGTTCGCTTCAGTAGCTCTTATTACAACAAGCACCTATAATAGACAATTGACGTTTCTTGAAATAAATGAATTCGACAATGAAGAAAACTTAAAAAAACCATTTTATAATTACTCATTTTACAAATGTCAAATCCAGGACTGCGAATACTTAAAAGAGTACTTCACAGGAAAGACAAAAGAAAATTATTTTTGGACGGAAAAAGATGACTATAAATTTTACTTTCCATATGACAATAAAGGGAAAAAATATATACTTCTATTTACAAGATATGAAAGAAATGGGAAAATTGGTTCATACTGACAGCGTGATGATTCCAGCCACGAACATCGGTAACTCTTCCTCAACTCATCGGTAATTTTTGTAGAAAAATTTAGGTAACCTGAGGTAAAGTTATGTTTGTATCATCAAAATTTTGTAGTTTTGGGAGAAGTAAAGATTTTTTTGTGTTATGATGAGAAAAATCCAATAATCCGAATAATGAAGAATTTACACAATATTTAAACTATTCAAGATATATGGAAAGACCATTAGTATTACCATCATCAGAAAAAGAAGACAAGAATTTTCAAGATTTGATACAGTTTTTTAATGAAACTTTAGGGTTTTGTCCTAATAGTGTTAAAACCATGTACCACAGACCATCAATAGCATACGCCTTTATAGAACTAAATAAAGCCGTTATGGAAAATAAAGGTAATGTAACCAGTTCTCTAAAAAGACTGATTGGATATATTAGCAGTAATGTCGCCGGTTGCAGATACTGTCAGGCACACACTATTCGAGCAGCCGAAAGGTATGGTGCAGATGAGGATAAATTGAAAAATATCTGGGATTTTAGAACGCATAGTGCTTTTTCTGAAGCCGAAAGAGCAGCACTGGAATTTGCTCTCGCCGGTTCGACTATTCCAAATGCTGTAGATGATAAAATTGCTAAAAATTTACGATTATATTGGAATGATGGCGACATAGTAGAAATACTTGGTGTAATAGCTCTTTTCGGATATTTAAACCGCTGGAATGACTCAATGGGAACTGAACTTGAACAAGAGGCAATTGAGTCAGGTGATACATATTTAAAGCAAAAAGGTTGGAACACAGGTAAACACAAATATTGATTTTTATCTTGTCTATACACAACAAGCCGATTGATGTTATTACTGCGTTTTAATTTGATTGTTGTAATATTTTATGTGATGTATATCCACTACGGTTCTATTTGTATTGAAAGTATAGCCAACAGTCGTAATGGAAATATTATGAAAATACTTTTCGTAGTACAATCTTCTCAATCGGATTAACGGCAAATTTGCATATTGACTTATTCGAAAGAGATATAAATATTATCTTTTGTATCCCTATAGCTATGTTAGAGTTATAAACTCAGCAAGTGAAATTACAATTCCGGAAAAGCGAGTATAAATGTGGTTCCTTGATTTTCTTGTGATTCGGCATGGATAGTGCCGCCATGTAATTCCACAAATTCTTTGACAATGCTTAATCCCAGCCCCGTTCCTTTAACTGTCTCTGTACGATTAGAACGGAAAAAAGGTGTAAATATGTGTGGCAAATCTTTATCGGCTATTCCCACTCCTCGGTCTTGAATACTTACATAAATTACTCGTTGAGCATAATACAGTCGAATGAGTATTGTTGTTCCCGTCGGTGAATATTTCATTGCATTGGTGAGAATATTGCGGATAATATGTCGCATTAATCGAATATCCCAATGCACAACGGGCAGCGATTCTTCATAAGAAAATTCTATCACATGAGATAAAGGATGGAATGTGTCAGCAATATCATTAATAATCGTCTGACAAGCCATCACTGGATGTATTATTTCGGGATTAAACATTGTAGTCAATGATTGTGCCGACGATTGCGTTAATAAATCTTCAATAAGATTTGTTAGTTCATTGGTACGATTCAATATACTTTCCAATGTTTTTCTTTTTGTGTACTCATCCATTCTTCCCATATAATGTTGCAATAATTCCGCTGACATAGAGATACCTGTCAGAGGTGTACGAAATTCATGTGATACTGTATAGACAAATTGTGATTTCAGCGCATTTAATTGACGTTCTTTGTCGAGTGCCGCACTTAATTCTTTTTGTGCTTCTTTTTGTACAGTAATATCAAAAGCTGACCCCATAATTTCTTCGATTTTCTTACCGCGAATAATTGGTTCTAAAGAAACTAGCATTGTGCGTTCTCTGTACATCATCTCGAATTGGGTGCTGATGCCATTGAAAGCCTTCACTATATTTGGATAGAGTACAGAATAGGTATGCTTTGTAAATATTTCGGTCAAAGTCCGATTCCGAACAAACCGAGTGGGAATATTATATTGCTCTGCAATCATTCCCTCAGAAAATAAAAAATAACATTCCTCTTCATCGCGATATATCATAAATACATGATGCTGTACTAATCGTAATAATTGACGAACTTCGTCCGGTAAGGTTAACAGCATGGTGTTTGCATAAATATGTTGATAAACATTTTTACTGATGATTTAACCGCCAGATTTATTGTACAAATTCCCATTGTTATGAAATCATGACCTGAAATGAAGTGTGTTAAGAAATCATAACAAAATGACAACAATAAGCCAACATTAAAAGTGGTAGATTGCATACTTTCCTTTCACTTATCACTTTTTATGTGAGGTAAATATGATGCAAACACTGCGTAGTCGTTTATGGCTAATGGCAGCAAGTTTTATTGCAATATGTTTTTTGGGCAGCAATCAAGCGCAAAGCCAAATGTATCCACCACAAGGCAGAACATTGCAATTTATGGGCAGATATTCCACGGGATTATATAATCAGGCAGCAGCCGAAATTGTCTCGTATGATCCTGCAACAAAAACAGCTTTTTTGATTAGCTCCGTTGCTGTACGTTTGGACGCTCTGTCTTTGGCAGACCCATCGAATCCAACACTTGCTTATACGATTGATTTATCGCCGTATGGCAGTGCAGTAAATAGTGTTGCCGTAAAAAATGGTATTATAGCGGCGGTTATGGAAGCTCCTGTGCGTACCGATAATGGTTCTGTTGTATTTATAACAACAGCCGGACAATTTTTACGACAACTTCCTGTTGGCGCTCAACCCGATATGGTCACGTTTTCGCCCGATGGCAATAAAGTGTTAACGGCTAATGAAGGTGAACCAAGCTCAAATTATTCTATTGACCCTGAAGGTTCGGTAAGTATTATTGATTTAAGCACAGGAATTAATAATGCTACTGTCACAACTTTAGGATTTACTTCCTATAATTCTCGTCGTCAAGAATTATTGGGTAAAGGCGTGCGACTTTTTGGACCAAATGCAAGTGTTGCTCAAGATTTAGAACCCGAATATATTGCCGTATCACAGGATAATACTCGTGCATGGGTAACATTACAAGAAAATAATGCCGTTGCGGTTATTAATTTGACTAATAATTCTTTGGTTGATATTTATCCATTGGGTACAAAAGATTGGGGACGCGGTTTACCTCGTTTAGAAAAATATACTATGGATAATCGTCCTCTTTTAGGCACTACATCAGCAGGACAAGATATATTACTCGGTGGATTTTCGGGATTATGGTTTGAAGGAATGACCGAAGACGGAAAAATGAAATTTCTCACACATCCTGACCGTGGTCCTAATGCTGAGCCGGCGAATTTGGGTGGTGTAAATAGACGTCCTTTTGCGCTGCCCGATTATCAGGCACGTTTAGTACGTTTTGAACTTGATCCGACAACAAAATCCATCGAAATAACTGAGCAATTACCATTATTTCGTGCTGATGGCGTAACACCGATAAGCGGTCGTCCGAATGTACAGGCACAAGCACAAGGTTTGGCTTATACCGATGAATTTGGCGTTGATTTATTCGGCAATCCAATTCCCAATGATGAAATGGGCGGCGATATGGAAGGTGTTGTCGTTGCACCGAATGGCACATATTATTTAGTTGATGAATATCGTCCCGCCATTTATCATTTTAATGAAGATGGTATTATGGTTGACCGTTTTATTCCAATAGGTACAGCAGCGGCAGCGGGACGTACACCGGGTACATTCGGCACAGAAGTTTTACCGGCAGTCTATGGTCAAAGACGTAATAATAGGGGGTTTGAGGCAGTAGCTATAGAGGGAAATAAATTATATGCATTTATCCAAAGCGGTATAGACAGTCCTGATCTTGCCAATGATAATACATCACGTAATGCTAATTTTTTACGCATTGTAGAATTTGATATTGTCACCAAAGCAGTAACAGGTGAATATATTTATCCGATTTTTGAAAGAGCGCAAACATGTGATAAATTAGGTGATGCCGTTTCTTTGGGTAATGGTAAATTTTTAGTCGTTGAGCGTGATGATGCTACCGGTCCGAATGCTCGTAAATATATTTTTGAAATAAATTTATTCGGCGCAACCAATACATTTACCAATCCTCCTGCATTAGGGGCAGGAAAAACAATAGAAAATTCAACGTATGATGAATTAATAGCTGCTAATGTACGCCCTGTCTTTAAACGCAAAGCCGTACATTTACCATCAATCGGGTATGATCAATCCGATAAAGTGGAAGGTCTTGCAAAAATTAATGATAATACTTTTGCAGTGATTAATGATAATGATTTTGGCGTAGGCGGCAGTGTTTTACCTGCTGTACCCAATGGATTAATTACGGTAAATTCAACACCTGTGGTTTTGGGTATTATTTCTTTTGATCGCAGCAATGCTTTGGATGCAAGTGATCGTGATGGCGCGGGCAATACAGCTTCTATCAATTTCCGTAATTGGCAAAATCTTTATGGTTTATTTATGCCTGATGCCATTGCATCATTTTCTGCTGATGGACGCACATATTATATTACAGCAAATGAAGGCGATGCTCGTGATTATACGGGATTTGGCGAAGAGCGTCGTGTCAGTGATGCAACACGAGTGCCGCTTAACCCACAATTTTTCCCCAATGCTTCCACATTGCGCCAAGATGGTAATTTAGGACGTTTACAAACAACATCATTTATCAATTCCGGTACATTATCGGCATCATCTCCTTCAACGGGTGATTTGGACGGTAATGGTACTTTTGAAATGCTCCATACCTTTGGCACACGTTCCTTTACTATCTGGAATTCGGAAGCAAATACGGTATGGGACAGCGGTGATGATTTAGAACGTCGCACGGCATTTTTATTCCCCAATTTCTTTAATGTAAGTAATTCCAATAATACACGTGACAGCCGCAGTACTTCCAAAGGTCCTGAGCCGGAAGCCGTGGCGGTAGGAACGATTAATGGCCGTACATTGGCATTTATCGGTCTTGAACGTATTGGCGGTATTGCGGTGTGGGATGTCACTACTCCACATCATCCTACGTATGTTGATTATCTCAATACCCGTTCATTTAATGCAGTATTCAATTATCCGACAGAAGGGGATTTAGGTCCCGAGGGATTAATATTTGTTGCGGCAGAAGAAAGTCCTAATGGTTTGCCTTTATTATTATGCGCCAATGAAACCAGCGGTACAATTTCTATTTATCAAATCAATCCGCCGATGGTATATGTTAATGCTGCCACAGGTAATGATAAAAATACCGGGATAAATTCCTTGAATATTCCGGCGGGTTCAGGTCCGAAAAAAACTGTGCAAGCAGGAATAAATGGTGTGGCAAATGGCGGACGTGTTGAAATTGCCGAAGGTAATTATCCTGAAACTATTACGATTAATAAACAAGCAACTGTTATTGGTGCCCCATTACGCAATAGCCAAAGTGTGGTAACAATTAATGGCGGCAATGGTACAACTCTTACTTCGATAGGCACGGATAATAGTATATTCCAAAGAATAAACTTGGGCATAAGTACTCATCCTTCTGCGCGGATTGCTTCTATTCCAACAGGCAGTTCCGGTAATATTGTTCTTGTTGGTAATGCCCAAATCGGCGGTTCGAATATTAGTTCCAATATTGCAGCATCCTATATTAATGATGCGAATGATGCGGGCTATGGTACAGGACGATTTTTATTTGCACCTACGACTCCTCCGGCACACAATCTTGCATTACATTTAAATGCTCAATCACTTTCACTTCCCAATAATTCCGAAATTTCTGAGTGGAATGATGTATCAAACAATAATAATAATGCAGAACAATCAATGCGCGGTCGTATGCCATTATTATCCACTTCATCATCATTCTTTAATAGCAATAATTCCGTTGTATTTACGGGAGGTCGCGGTATGGCTGTCAAGTCGAATGGAAATCTTAATGGTGGAAATGAAAAATCGGTATTTATTGTATTCCGCACAGGTGCTTCATTAGCAGGTTATCAAACAATTACTGAATTGGGCGGTACGAATAGCGGATTTTCGGCATATATTTTTAATGGTCAAATATATTTCGGAACATGGGATAATTCAATTCTTTACTCTTCACGCATCGTATCACCTAATACTACATACTTAGCACAAATGAATTATACAGGTAATCGAGTGGGGTGGTCATTAAATCGTATAACATATTCGGCTCCATTTAATGATAATTTTATTGTATCCGATTTATCTGATATTGGTATAGGTTCTGTCGCAAGTGGTACACGTTATCATAACAGAGTAGAACCTTCTATGTTTGCTCATCCATTTGCAGGACAGATTGCCGAAGTTCTTGTCTATAATTCTTCACAATCGGAAATGCGTGAATTAACATTTGCTTATCTCAATGAAAAATATAATTTAAATCTTGGATTGCAACCATTGGAAAAATCAATGGACACAGAATGGGAATTATATACGGAAGAGAGCATAACCGATACTCATAATGCTGAATTTGGTATATATCCTAATCCGGCTGCCACCCAAGCTGCCATTGTTTTCCCGACAAATATAGAGGGCAATATCAGCATTCATGATGTGATGGGAACAACGGTGGGTGAATATACTCTAAAAAACAGTAATCGTCTTTCTTTGGATATTACTACTTTACCTACGGGTACATATACAGTACATGTGCAATCCGGCGGTAAGAGCATGGTACAACCATTAGTGATAGTACGATAAGAAATATAAAAATGCAGCATAAGAAAAAAGACCGTCATAAACATGACGGTCTTTTTTTATGGGTTTTACGCAAAAAATCAGGTAAAATGTTATGTTGTTGTATTTTATTAAAAATTCTTCCACATCATTGATTCTACCGGCACGGGTTTACGATCATTATATTTGGCAGAGGATTTGGAATTATAGGGCGTTAATACATCGCCTTTGACTTCAAAATAGATAAGCTGACCTATTGGCATACCTGCATAGACACGCACATGTTGTTTGACGGATATTTCCAAAGTCCAAAAATTGCAAAAGCCGACATCGCCTTTACCCGCTGTGGCATGTATATCAATTCCTAATCGCCCAATACTGGATTTGCCCTCCAAGAATGGCACATGATCATGCGTTTCGGTATATTCTTGTGTCACTCCCAAATATAACTTATGCGGCTCAAGGATATAGCCCTCTTCCGGTATCTCAAACATTGTGATGTGATTATGTTTTTTAGCATCGAGTACAACATCATTATAGACTGCAAGCGTTGCCCCCAGATGCACATCATAACTGTTAGAACCGAGTCGTTCACGTACAAAGGGTTCAATCACGATGCGCCCTTTTTCAATGTTCTCCAATATTTCTTTATCTGTAAGTATCATTTTTTCAAGGAAATAATGAGTAAATAGTTGTTGCTGTTGTTGTTTGGGAAAAATGTAATTGTATTCATAGCTTCCCTCAATAGGATGCGAAAATACGAAATTTACAAAGGAAGGCTATGGTCAAAGGAAGACTATGGTCAAAGGAAGACTATTGTCGTTCTGCCCAAATTCGCCAAATCTTCACAGCTTCGTAAAGAACAATTCCGGTTGCCACACTGACATTGAGTGAATGTTTCACGCCATACATGGGTATCTCGATGGTATCATCCACCAATGCCATCACTTCGTCTGCTATGCCGGTAATTTCATTTCCCACAATAAGCACCAAAGGATAATCATCACTGACAAGAGTATCATACATACGATGAGTGTCGGCAATTTCGACAGCAATAATTTTCTTGCCTTCGCTGCGCAATGTTTCCACCGCCTCCACAGCCCGAGAGAAATAACGCCAAGGCACGGTGTTTGTAGCACCCAGCGCGGTTTTTTCTATCTCTTTTCGCGGTGGATGCGGAGTATAGCCACATAGTATTATTTCTTGAATAAAAGCAGAATCAGCAGTACGAAAAAGGGAGCCCACATTATATAAGGAGCGTACATTATCCACCATCAATGTTATGGGATGCCTTTGCGCTTGTGCTGCTTGCTCTTCGGTAAGTCTTTTTTCTACTATTTCCGCATGGAGTAATTTTTTCATGATATATTGACCAAAGAAAATGCTAAAATCATAGACATTTTACCGTTATGCATATTATTTTTTCATTAGAAAGGGAATATCAATCTTCGATGTTGTATCTTTAATTTTTGTAGAATTATTCATCGTCATAAAAATAATAGCGTAAGTATAAAAAAAGCCATACTGAATAATGTATGGCTTTTGTGAAAACTGCTGAAACTATTTTTTCTTCGGTTTTTGATTCGATTGTTTTGGTGAAGGTTGTCCGGGTAAACTTCTACCTTGAGCAGCGGCAATTTCTTGAGCCATTTGCATACGTTTTTGCAACCATGATTCTTTTTTCGGCATCTTTTTCAAGTCCTCAAGAGTTAAGCGATTTTTCGCATATTTAGAGACATAAAGTTGTTGCATAATACCAAGTAAGTTGAAAACCAGATAGTATAAATTAAGTCCGGCAGGAAATGCGGAAAACATAAGCGTAAACATTATCGGCATCATGTAAATCATGGCTTTTTGTCGCGGGTCGGTCACTGTCATTTTTTGTTGTACAAACATTGTTGCACCCATGATAATTGCCAATCCGGAGAATTTATCAATTTCAAAGAGAGGAATATGGAATGGTAAATGGAGAATAACATCCGGAACACTTAAATTTGTTATCCATCCGAAAAATTCCGCGCCTCGGATTTCAATATTACTGCTCAACACAGACCATAAGGCATAGAGAATAGGCATTTGCAAGAGAAGTGGTAAACAACCTCCGGCAGGATTGATACCATATTCACTGTAAAGTTTCATGGTTTCTTGTTGCTGGGTCATTTGATCATCGGGGTATTTATCGCGAATTTTCTGCAATTCAGGAGCTAATAATTGCATTTTTTGTGTTGATTTTACCTGCTGCACACTTAATGGGTACAGCAATAATTTCATCAAAATTGAGAAAATGATGATAGAAATACCATAATTCGGAATAAAAGTGTGAATGAACTTAAAAATTGGCAACATAAAATATTCGCCAATCGGTGCTACAAGCCACCTCCAACCGAGATTAATTGTTGATTCTAAATTGTAATCGGAGAGCCGATCATATTCTTGCGGACCACAATAGACAGTAAAATGTGAGGTGTTTTTGCCCGGACGAACAGGTACTCTGTATGCTAATGAATATTCTTCATAATTACCTTTATTGGGTGCACCGAATAATTTGCCCTCCATATAGATTGTGGCATCGGGCGAGCCGGTTTTGGGTTGAAATGCAGCAAGAAAATATTTACTGCGTACGGCAATATAATCAATTTTTCCGGTAAAATTTGTCTTATGCTCATCTGTATAATCTGCGGCATTTAATTCTTCAATTGAACCGTTTAAAGAAGCCATTGCCGTAGCTGTGTTGGATTCATCCACGCTGTTTTCTTCTTGATATTGAAGCCCTTTATTCCACGTGATATCATAGTTGCGAACAATATATTGTTCCACATTATTTAAGGCAATATCTGCGTCGAATGAATACGAATCACCGCGGAATGTCATTGTTTTCACAATCTCACTGCCGGGAGCTATGGTCAAACGAGCATTGAGCGTAAAGGTAGATGAACCATAGACACGCGTATAATTATTTTTTGCGGTTTTTACTGCGGGTACAAGCTCAAACTGCAATTTTTTTGCATCAATTTTTTTACCGTCAACGCTTGAAAATTCTAAACCGAATTCGCGCGCATAGGGCTTGATAAGTTGTACTTTTGTTTTATCCCATTTATCATAATGTTTCAGTTTCCATGAGGCAATGGTGCCTCCATTAGAGCTGATTTTTGCTATATAATTATCGGTTTCGATAGTAAAAAAACGTTCATTGCTTGCAGCAAGCGGGGAGAAATATTTTCCCAAAGCATTGACATCTGCTGTCGAAGTTTGCGTCGTGGATTGTTGCGGGTTTGGATTTTGCTTGTCCGCTGACGTTGATTCTGTTTTTTGTTTTGTTTCTTTAGACTTGTCGGTCGGCCGTGTAGAGATGCTTGAATACATCATCCATGCCGTGATAATGATGCCGATGAGGACGAAGCCGATAAGGGAGCGTTTATCCATCGGTTGAGGTTGTTGATTCATACTGAAATGAAAAGATAAATAAGTGACAAATAGCCGAATACATAGCTGCAAAGCTACAATCACCGGATGCCTTTTATGGCACGGGATCGAAGCCGCCTTTGTGAAAAGGGTGACATTTGAGTACACGCTTTATTGCAAGCCATGTACCGTTGAGAACACCATGTTTTTCTAATGCTTCCATTGCATACACCGAGCATGTCGGATGAAAACGACATGAATTGGGCAGCATTGGCGATATAATTTTCTTGTACATTCGCAATAAGCCAATCAGAATATACTTCATGGAGAACCTTGCAATGATTGAAGTTTTTCCTGACGTTTTTTATTGAAATAAGCAACAGCATCATTGAGCATTTGGGCAACTATCGGTTGAATATCCTGTAATGCTATGCGCATCGGATGCGGGGGAATGCTATTCCAGCCAACGATTATTGACTGAATATATTCAGCTCCCTCGGGCGGAGCAGCACTCCATTGACGTATGCTCTCACGCATCAAACGTTTGATACGATTACGCATGACTGATGTACGTGCTAATTTTTTGCGCACGATAAGCCCATAAAAAAGTGTGTCCGTCGGTTGCGATGAGCGACGCACAGTCATCATACATTCCGGGCTATGGAAACGTCGCCCGAAGCGCATGGCTTCCGAAAATGGTTTTATACCTTTGATGGGTGCTGTTCGCATAGTTCTATTGAAATGGCTCATTGCCGAACATAACAAAGGGCAAACAGATGTTCGCCCTTGTTCAATAATTATGCTGCAATCACTCCGCATTGTCCGTGAAGCGGAATGTAGTGTGTCTTTATATTAACGACGGATGCTGTCGCTTACTGTCAGACGAAGGCGTCCTTTCGCACGACGACGTGACAAAACTTTACGGCCATTTTTTGTAGCCATACGCGTACGGAAACCGTGAGTGTTGCGACGCTTGCGATTACTTGGTTGAAATGTACGTTTCATAGCGTTAATTTCTACTGTTTGAAAAAATAAGACCGCAAAGATACAAAGTTTTATTGAGTTATTGACCTATCTGTTGTGATTTTCTCTGTTTTCTGTGTTTTTTCTTCTTCGTAACAAACGAAATGTATGATATTTTTCTATTAACTCTTGTCGGCAGTGCAGCATGATTGCGATGAGCACGCTATTTTTGAACATACTTCTGATTATAAATACTTTTTCTATGACAATGAACCAAACAATACGCAAAGTTGCTATCAATACAGGCGGTGGTGATGCTCCCGGGCTTAATGCAGTGATTCGTGCTGTCGTACATGCGGCTGTCGGTCGCGGATGGGAATGTGTAGGTATTCGCGATGGCTATAATGGTATCCTCACACCCGAAGAATATCCTCAAGGCGGCGTAATACCATTAACACTGAACACAGTGCGCGGCATAACCCATCTCGGCGGCACTATACTTGGAACAACAAATAAGGGCAATCCCTATAAATATCCTACATTACAACAAGATGGTACATATAAGGAAGTCAATCGTCTGCCGGATGTGGCTCATCAATTGCGAGCGCATGGTGTGGATGCACTTATTGCTATTGGAGGCGACGGATCTTTAACTATTGCCGATAAATTGCGAGAAGAGGGAATAAAAGTTATCGGTGTGCCCAAAACAATTGATAATGACTTAGAACAAACCATCACATTTGGTTTCGATAGTGCGGTGACATTTGCCACCGAATGTTTAGACCGATTGCATACCACGGCAGAATCACATCATCGAGTCATTGTGGCAGAAGTGATGGGGCGCTATGCCGGATGGATAGCACTGTATGCCGGGGTTGCAGGTACGGCGGATGTCATACTCATACCCGAAATACCTTTTGACATTGAAAAAGTTGCAGAAAAAATTCGTCTTCGTGAAAGTTTGTCCCGACAATTTTCGATTATCGTTGTTGCTGAAGGAGCGCGTCCGGTCGGTGGTGATTATTCGATTATTGGGAAATCTGTAGGACAAGCAGAAAGATTAGGAGGCATAGGTCATAGCGTAGGAGCTTCCATTGAGGCATTGACAGGGAAAGAAACACGTGTGGTTGTCTTGGGACATTTGCTGCGAGGCGGCACTCCGACAACACGTGACCGCTTAATCTCATTGCGCTTGGGGACGGCGGCTGTCAGAGCACTTGCCGATGGATTTGATGGCGTGATGATTGCCTATAAAGGCGATATCATTTCCTATGTGCCGATTGATGAAATTGCAGGTAAAATGAAAATGGTTCCTTCCGATCATGATGTACTTTGCACAGCAAGAGAATTAGGCATTTCGTTTGGTGATTAATAGTCTGAGTAATTTTATGAAGACTCTGTATATGACATTAAGTGTGGATATGATGAAAAAAAATGGGAAAATATGCAATGCCCGGATTAGCTGTTAATGACGGTAAAACATTTGATACAAAGCCAACGCCTAACAAACCCTCACAAAGCTACGGGATACTTTACAGCCGAAGTTGATGAGAGGGAAGGTGAATGTGAATTGTTTATTTTACAATAAAAGGACTAACATGAATAACAAAGAACTTTTCATAAATGGATTTTTGGAGAAAATTGCCAAGCAATATCCACAGTCATCCAATCATCAAGAGAACATTAATTTAGCATTTGAGATATTTGGAATAGCCGCTGCACTTGATAAGCCCTTCCAAGAGATATTTGATAAAATCCTAATTAAGGACAAATCCGGCAAACGATCCGGTTCGAAAGATGGAGGCATTGATGGTATTTGGTTCAACGATTTGGGAGATTATTTTGAAATGCACGTGTTCCAATGCAAAAATGCTCCGAGTTTAAAGCCAAATGAACTGGATAAATTTAGAGGCGATGTCAGAGAAATATTTGTGGAAGGAAATAAAATAGGTAAAGGAAACATAGATGATTTAGTGCCCTTTATTAGTGAATATAAAAGTATATCACAAAGTGGTAAAGTAATTGATATTAAACTCTACTTTATCTATAATGGAAATAATGTGGATGCTAATTATGCGAATAATGAATATGTTTTTAATTCCTACAATAAAGCCGATCTCTTCTTCTGGATTTATGACTCAAATTGGATTTACAATAAGTTAGGTTCATTTGCTAAGAAGAAAAGAGAGAAAATTGAGTTCACTTTTCATCCGGAAAACTCTAACTTCTCTTTATTAGATAATCAAGCACTTTATACGTATTCGATTGGTAATACCCGAGCAGCCAATTTTAGAATTCTTGCCACGGAATTATGTGAGTTAATTGAGAAAGAAATATTAGTAAATGGGACATTTGATATGTTGTTTGAGGAGAATATCAGACAATATTTAGGGGTTAGTAAATTCAGAGCAAATAAACGGATGAATGAAACATTGAACAGCGAGGATGCTGTATTGTTTCCTTTTCTTAATAATGGAATTACAATTGTTAGCGAGCAAATAATCGTCCCAAAATCAGCACAAGATGGCAAGTATAATTTACCTGTCGTGAATCCACAAATTGTGAACGGACTTCAAACAAGTAGAGTATTGTATGATATATATAAAGTGGAAAGTCAGAGAGTAAAGCTAAAGGGGGTTTATGTAAATGTACGAGTTTATGAAAGTAAAGAAATCGGTTTAATTGAGAAAATTACAGATGCCACAAATACTCAAACGCCAATAACAAACAAAGACAAAATCAGCAACAAAGATTTTAATGGATTTGCCAAAACAGTTTTCTACAATGAAGGCATTAACTACATAACTAAGCGAGGTGAAGGATTTAGCTCTGCTGCTTCCGAATATGATAAACACATAGATAGCGAGACCATAATAAAATTTTGGTATGCCACATTTTATGAAGAACCTGAGATTGCAAAAAACAGCATTGCAAAAGTTTTACAGGAAGTATATGATGCTTCGACAATTGAAAAGCACCCACTGGAAGATTTATTTGATGGCAGTAAAGATTCTCCTATTTATTCACAGTTTTTAGCTGTTTACAGAATTTATAAATTCATTCAAGAGAATAGGACAAGAACGGTAAGAAACGAGGCAGTAAAATATTCAGAGAAATATGAACACCTTGCCTATTCAGATGAAATGATGGCTTACGGCATTTACAAGTTTCTTGGTATTACTTTATCTGACTACTCAATTGAAGATAATCTTTCAGCAGCTTATGATGATACCGCTATAGTTATTAATAGTTTGGTCGAAAAGAATAAGATAGAATTAGAAGAGAACAATAAAACGTTTTCTTTTAATGGATACTTTAAGAAACCAAAATGCAGGTACGACTTTAATAAAGAGAAGGGCATAATTGAAAGTGACAATCTCATAGAAGAAATAAAAAACATAAGATAGCAATCATCGAAACCCATAACAGAAAATATCATAGAACAATCAGCAATTGAAGTTTTACATACGTGTCGAGTGAATATGGTAATGGTAAACGAACTTCTCTCGAAAACTAATAGTAAGAGTATGAATTATGAAAGTATGAATAAACATATTTACGTCTATACACATACAACAAAAAAGGAATTTGTGCCATGATGCAAGAACTGCCCATATTTATCGGATTATTGTTCGGGATAACTGTACTCATAACCATTTTTATGATGTACCGAGCAACACAATCCAAGAAATTTTTATTGTCTGTCATACTATGGACTTTAGTGCAATCTGCACTTGGAATAAGCGGCATATATCAAAAAACGGATATGATGCCACCAACCTTATTAATCTTTGGTTTATTTCCTGCAATAGTCGCCATTATTACTGTTTTTTTTACAAAAGCGGGAAAACAATTTATTGAAACAATAGATTTGAAAATTGTAACATATTCTCACACCATTCGCATTCCCGTAGAAATTGTCCTCACATTTCTTTTCCACTATGGCGTAATGTCGGTATATATTACTTTCGAGGGAACTAATTTTGATATTCTGTCCGGTATAAGTGCACCGATAATTGCCTATATTTCGTATCGGTCAATAACAGTAAATCACAGAGTACTTCTTTGGTGGAATGTGATGTGTTTACTTCTTTTGCTCAATGTTGTTATTACTGCAATATTTGCTATTCCTTCTCCTGTTCAAAAAATTGCCTTCGACCAGCCCAATATTGCTGTTCTTTACTTCCCATTTAACTTATTACCCACCATTGTCGTACCTTTAGTTTTGTTTGGACATTGTGTTGCAATAAAGCGATTGAAAAATGTAAAGTAAATGAATCACCATTAAAGAACATGGTCACGGGATATTTCTTTCATTCTTTGGGAAGTGCATTGTGATAGCTTTTTACCGTACAATCGTAATATGTTCTTTGTGTACAGTGCCATCATCAAAGGTTATCATTGCCGTATAAATTCCCGAGGGAAGAAAATGCACGGAAAATTCTGTTTTTGTTGTGGATAAACTCATTATACCAAGTGTGGAATAAAGTTCAATGCTTTGTATGGTATTCGATAAAGCCATTATTTGTATATAGTCTGATGCCGGATTGGGCATACAAACACTGTGGTGTCTTTGTGATTCTTCATGCACATCCGTCGTTCTATTTTCATGGATAATACCAATGGCATCAATATCAAAACCGCCATTGATAAATGCTGTCGGATATGGATCATTTATCGGAGTATTTTTACTGTCATAGCGTGCAAATTGTGGGTCAATTGACCCCACCACATCAATAATTTTTACATACTTTATTGCTTGAATATCAAGTATGGGATTACCGGCTAATTCTTCTAAGTCGAACGGTGTGCCATAATTTTGTCTGTATTTTCCGGCAAGATTATGCAATTTTGTGGCATCGCCCACAGCTTCAAATGGTCCTATTTGTGTATCGGTTTGCATCAATGATTGCGCCGGAAAACGCACATAATCCACGCCATTGCTGCTTACTTCCACAAAAGCAAGCTCTAAAAAACGATCATCAAAGGCATTTTCAAAAACGGCAAAATCAAATCCCGCTCCATTGCGTATAGGATAATCGAATAGTGCCACGACACTGCCGCCATCGCCAAGACTTACCGTACCATTATCGCCCGCTTTTCCAAGCATCACAATAAAAACAGCACTGTCTTTGTGCAAAGCTGTGCTTCCTTCTGTTTCGGGCGGACCCGGAAATTGTGCAAAAATTGTATCGGCAGAATATAGCCATAATCCGCACAGTAGAAGGACATAAACAAAACGATATAAAGAAAATACTTTCATAAAAAAACAATACATTATCGTACTTCTGCTCCTGCCGCCACTGCAATTTCCGGTGTGACAAGCGATAAACCGCCATCAGCCGTATTGGCTGCCAATAACATACCTTGCGATACCTGACCCATTAATTTTGCGGGTTGCAAATTCACTACCACAACAACCGTTTTTCCGACCATTTCTTCGGGAGTATAAAATTTACCTATTCCCGCTAAAATTTGACGTTTGTCTGCTCCTGTGTCCACTTGTAATTTTAATAATTTTTCCGATTTCGGAACACGCTCCGCAGCAAGTACTGTGGCGGTGCGTAATTGTATTTTTTTGAAATCATCAATCGTAATGAGTTCGGGTTGTTCCTGCATTGTTGTCACTGTTTTTTGTCCGCCTAATTTTTGACGTTGTTCTTCCATGACAGCATCTTCAATTTTTTCAAATAAAATCACAGGTTGCTCTATGGGTGATAATGGTGTTATGTGGGGCAAAACAGCATTATGCCATGCCGAAGTTGTCAATGGATTTTCAGGATTACCGACAAGTATTTTTTCGCCTATCATTGATTGCATTGTTGCCGCCACATGAGGAATAATCGGCGCAAAATAAATGGAGAGAGAACGGATTACCTGCACGCAAATAAATAATGTCTTTGCACATGTATCAGAATCATTTTTTATTGTTTTCCACGGTTCTGTATCATTAAAATATTTATTTGCAGCGCGGGCAATATTCATACAATCCAAAACGGCATCGCGCAAACGGAAACGATGAAAATTGGCTGCCGCATCATTTGCTCCGAAATAAACCGCAGAAATAAGTGCAAAATCATGTTCGGAAAAATAGCGTAAATATGCAGGTGCAAGTTCTTCAATTGCCTGTTCGCGTGTCAGCGAAGGATTGCGTCGAAAATCTTCGATAAGCATTTTCCATGATTCGGTTAATTTGGCATAACGCTCCGGCAATGCTGGCGTTTTTCCTTCAAAATTTTTATGGATAAATTGTAATACTCTATTGCAATAATTGCCAAGTATCGCCGCTAATTCATTATTGTTTTTTGCCTGAAAATCACGCCATGTAAAATCACTGTCACGGGTTTCCGGTGCATTGACCGCCAAAGTATAGCGCAAGACATCGGTATGCGACGGTAAAGGAAAATCACGCTGAAAATCTTGCAAATCAATGCCCCATTGACGTGACTTGGAGAATTTCTGCCCTTCAAGATTTAAAAATTCATTTGCAGGCACATTATCCGGCAGAATATATCCATCTTTGGCTGAAAGCAGTATCGGGAAAATAATCGTATGGAACACTATATTATCCTTGCCGAGAAATGCAATATAGCGTGTGTCTTTATCGCGCCACCATCGTTGCCAATCATCAGGTTTTCCTTGCTCCATTGCCCATTGTTTTGTTGCGGAAATATAACCAAGCACCGCTTCAAACCACACATAAATCACTTTACCCTCGGCATCCGGTGCGGGCACAGGAATACCCCATGCCATATCGCGTGTGGCGGCACGGTCGGCAAGACCTTGTTTTAACCATGAACGGGTTTGTTGCACCACATTATCTTTCCATTCTGCCTCATGGGATGCAAGATATTCTTCCATTTGTTGCTGAAAATCGCCGAGCTTGAAATACCAATGTTTTGTCGAGCGTATTTCGGGTGTTTTTCCACTGACCAAACTCACGGGATTTTTTAATTGGGTCTGATTATAATATGCGCCGCAATTATCACATTGATCACCGCGAGCTTTGTCGGAGCCGCAATTAGGGCATATACCTTCCACATAACGGTCGGGTAAAAACATCTTTGCTTCGGTATCATAAAATTGCCCTTCTTCACGCTCTACAAGAAGACCTTTTTCCAACCATTCCTTAAAAAACTCTTGCGCTGTGTCGCTATGTATCGGCTCTGAAGTGCGGGAATAGATATCGAAACTCATCCCCAATATTTCAAATGACTTTTTATTGGCTGTGTGGTATTTATCTATAATATCGCGGGGTGTGACTTTTTCTTTTTCGGCACTGATGGTTATAGCAACGCCATGTTCATCGGAACCACAGACAAATAAGACATCCTCACCGCATAGGCGTAGAAAACGCACATACATATCCGCAGGAATATATGCTCCCGCGCAATGTCCAAGATGAAGAAAACCGTTGGCATACGGCAATGCCGCAGTGATGAGTGTCCGTTTCATATTTTTCCGATACTATGTGATTACTTACTGCAAAATTACGTGTGTCCGAGCGAAAGCCATTGTTTATGGTCATAGAATTGTACGCTTAGGGTGACCATTGCAAGCCAAAAGAAGGCATAATACCCAGCACGGCGGTATAGCGTGTTGCTATGAGAATATGGGTTTTTGCTAAAGGCAATGCTGCAAGTGCAAGCTCCATACTTTGCGGTTGTGTCATAAAAGCGGCTCTTAATCCTAAAGCAGAAAATGGTCTGTATGATGCAGCCACAAGCAAGCCGCTTTGACTTTGCAATCGTAGAAGAATATCTGCTTCCAAGCATAAAGTGGAATCTGTTTGCCATCCGAATCCGCATTGTGCCATTTGCTGTGGCTCGGTATCATTGCGACGGGTGCGGGTGATATTTGTGAGCATAATACTGCTGCGCAAAGAAGGCGATAAACGGAAATTCATTCCGGCATCTAATTCTGCGGCAAAACGTGAAGCAAAAGAGCGAATGGTGATATACTGAAAGTCCGCACGTATGCCTGCACTCATATCATCGGTGACAGCAAAAGCCATAGTGCCGGCAAGACCCGTTTCCGCATACAGTGCATTGCCATAACCGTGAATATTCAATGCCGTCCGCACAGAAGAAATCGGCGAAAAAATACCATACACACTTCCTTCGGCAAGTTCGGAAAGCCCAAAGCGCGAAGGCGTGCCCATAAGCCCGAAAGTGGCTGAATCTATGGCAAAGACACTTGCAGGATTGTATAACATATACGGTGAGCCAATGGCGGTGACGCCGCTGCTTGTCATCATAAATGGTTCATCGTCGGCAATAATCGAAGAAAACATACAGGGCATGAGTATGAAACACAGACGAAAAAAAACAGAGCCAAAACACGTTCTACATCGTCCAAACGTCGTATTTTTCGGTTCAAAGTCCATAGTATTTATTATTTTTCATAGTTCACGGGATTATTTATGAAAGTACTTTTAAGTGTCATCGCCATACTTTGTTCTGCATCCTTGTTTGTTCATGCGCAGGAATTTCAGGCAAGCGTTTCTGTCAATACGGATTTGATACCGGTTGAGCAACGCATTGATCTCGGCACCATGCGTCAGGATGTGGAAACGTATGTCAATAATCAACGCTACACGAATATGGATTGGGAAGGTCCCAAAATACCCGTTGATATTGGGATAACTATCACGGGCAAATCCGGCAATCGCTTTTCCGCATTTTTAACTATTTCTTCCTATCGTATTGTGGACAAAAAAACAAATACCCGCTCGGTGGTCTATCGAACATTGGACAAAGAGTGGTCATTTGAATATCAACTGAATGCAAATTTAACATTTCAGAATTTACGATTCGATCCTTTTTCTTCTTTGCTCGATTTTCATTTGCTCATGGCACTCGGCATGGACATGGACAGCTATGGCGAATTGGATGGGCAACAAATGTTTTCCTCAGCCAAACAAATATGCTTACTTGGGGCAAATAATAATGCGCCGGGCTATCAGCGCGTGCCCGAACCCGGGGTATATTCGCGCATTGCCTTAGCAACCGAATATAATGATTTGCGCTTTGATGATTTCCGTAAAATCGTTTTTTCCTATTATGTGGACGGCTTGGAAGAATATTACAAAGACAAACAAAAAGGTTTAGACAATATGGCTTATGCCATTCAACAAATTGCCACATTCAAAGAAAAGCGGCTTTCCGCACGCAGCATAGTATTGCAAGCATTTTTCGATGCCAAATTCCAAGAACTTGCCGGATATTTCAAAGGATATCCGGATGCTAAATTATGGCAAAACCTTCGCTACCTTGACCCCAGCAATGGCAGTGTCTATGATGAAGCAAAGAAACCGTAATAACAGTATGGAAATAAAAAAGCGGCGTTAAGCCGCTTTTTTTATTTATGGTCGTTCAAGTGTTGCGTAATCTGTTAATCGAAAAGAATCAGTATGGGTTCCTTTGAAGGGCTGTATTCTTACATCGTCAACTGTTATGCCATGAATTAAAGCATCAAGAACTTCATTGTATCCCCTGAACTGATAATACCAAACCGAAAAAAAACCAATTGATTTGGCTAAGTCAACAATAGTTTGTATATCTGTTTTTTGTGGTACAGAAATGTATTTTTCAAAATACCTTTGCGCTATATCTTTAGCACTTAATCTGTATTGCCACCTATCATCTTTTTCTGAATAATGGGAATGGCTCGGCTCTCTGTCTAACCCCACTAAGTTTATAAACGCAACGGATCTCTTCAGATTATCACCCGCCACAGTATCCTTTATTTTTATAAGACCCCCATCAATCACTTCAATAAAATGAAGTATATTGTTTTGGTGCGGTAAAAAAGGATTAGTTAATGCAATGTCATTATTGCCTTTAATTGAATTGCAATGAGAACAAGCCAAGAGAAAATTATCCCATCGGTATTGTAAATGAGAATATTTCAACTTTCCATTCTCATCAGTGGCAGCTTTTGCATAAATATGCTCAACATGAAGTGAAGACTTGTTAACTTGTTTCTCACAATAAGAACAAAAATCACCCAATTCATTTACGAGGTCTATTTTTGCATCAGTCCAATGCTTATATTCTGTGGGTACATTATCCGCATTTGTTTTGATTGATTTAATAATTGGTCTCATCGCATTATCCTTTGGGAAATTCGGACTGTAATAAAGCGACATAAGCAGGGTCATGGCTGAAATTCACCCTTATTTCATCCAAGATTCTTTTTGCTTCTTGAATATCTTCTTTGGGAGCATCATTTTTAATCAATGTAAAGTAATGTTTGGCTTTTTCTTGCATTTGAGAAAACTCATTACTTCTTTTTACGTTAATTACTCCCATCTCATTCTCTGAAATTTCTTCTACGCTGTATTTGTTTGGGTCATTATCAAGTCCACTTACAATATAATCTAAATTTACGAGTTCATCTGTCCTTAAACTCTGTACAATAAAAGGAGAGTGAGTGGTTGCAACAAATTGAATTTCATGAAAAACATTTTTCAAATCAGCAACAATTCTCTTTTGCCAATTTGGATGCAAATGAAGGTCTAATTCATCAATAAGCACAATACCCGGTGTTTTACGTATTGCGTCGGTGCCTAAGTGTGGGTTTAGTTTAATACATCGATAAGCAATATCGGCAACTATTCCGATCAGATTACGATATCCATCGCTTAATTGACTGAATAAAAGTTTTTCAATTTTTCCTTCATTCTTAAATATTCCAATTAAATCTTCATCCTTAAAACTGTATGACATATCTGTCCAACGATTATCAGGAATTATAGCGATAATTGATTGTTTAAATGCATCAAGCAACTCATTGTCTTCTGGTGAACCAAATTTTTTCACTTCATCTTCATAGGTTTTATACCAAGAGAGAAATTCTTTACTTGAGGACTTTGGCGATAAGCATCGAATATATGCTGCCTCAACCCCTTCTCCTTGCTGTTTATAGGGGACTTTTTTTTCTTCATGCTCAGCCCATAAACGCCCGGTCCCGTGATAGGCAATAACCGGAAAAGTTACCTTACCGTAGGTTCTGCTTTCTTGCAACATTTGCGCAGCAATGGATTTAATATTCTTTGCATCAACATACGTTGTTGTCGTTTTTTTTGTGAGTTTATTTACTGTTCTTTTCCAACCACCATCTACGGTTTTTCCATTCACTGTCCCGAATGCTTCAATTTCAACAGGAAGTTGTGGTTTGGGTTGACCATCAATTGTTTTAATCCTAATTGCTTTTTTATCAATGGTACGAGCTTCATTTTCCGCAACATCAATACCACATAGATAACTCCCTACAGCAACGGCAAGAGCGTCTAAAACTGAAGTTTTTCCCTTTGCATTATCACCGATGAACACTGTAAATCTTGAATTTAACGAACATTCATATTCAGCGAAGCCCTTAAAGTTCTTTATTCTTATCTTCTCTATTTTCATTGGTTAAAGTATTGTTATCTCTATGGACAGTGTCAGTGTATTTTTATGTTTCGTACATCGCAAGTACTGTGCTTTTTCATAGTTCAAAACTACGAAACTTTGCTGTTCCCTGCATTCTTTTCAGTGATTGCATATCATCAAAATACTCTTCCTTCAAGCTCTGTAATAACATTATGCTCATAGATGACGCTATTCCTCTTATGGGATATGTTCCGCCTTTTTGCCTTTATTGGATGTGCCTGAATATCTGTACAGGGCTTCTCTGCTGCTCTTAGCCCTTGCTCTTCTTCTTTCGCTTGCTTTTCATTATCCCATCCGCCGGAGGGGTGTCCGAAGGACGGGGTGGTTTCTACTATTGGTCGTTTGTTTTCATCTTTCTCTCGCTTGTTTTCATCTTTCTCTCGCTTGTTTTCATCTTTGGTTCGCTTGTTCTGTTCTTTCGCTTATTTTTTAGCTTCTGGGGGGTGATTTTGGGCTTCTATATGCAAAAAATGAACTTCTGGATGCTGCACTTGAACTTCTGGATGCTGCGCTTGAACTTCTGGACGCTGCACTTGAACTTCTGGACGTTGCACTTGAACTTCTGGACGCTGCAGTTGAACTTCTGGACGCTGCAGTTGAACTTCTGGACGTTGCAGTTGAACTTCTGGACGTTGCAGTTGAACTTCTGGCATCATAGAAGATAAAAAGTAAGCCATAGAAAGTCAGCCGACGGGCGTAGAAGATGAGCCGACTGGCGTAGAAGATGAGCCGACGGGCGTAGAAAGTCATCAGTCAGGTATAGCAAGTCATCTGACGAGCATAGAAAGTGAACTAACGGGTATAGAAGATAAGCAGTCGGGCATAGAAGAGAATAGTCGCTCTGTCGCTATCGGAAAATCTGATGTAGTTTTAGAGACCCAAAATGCCGCAGCGCAGTAGAAAAGGGACTTATGATGAATTTGGGATGCCGTGTATATGCGAACTTTATCCAAAGATGATGATGATAAAAAAGAAACTAAAAAAAACGCTTCGGAAAATCCTGTCTTTCCCCACTCCCCCCGCTCCTTGCCCCTTTACAATCTGTACAAGATACAATCGTTTGGCATTGAACGCCTTTCCGATGAAAGTGTCAATACAGTTCATTACAACAAAAAAGTGGAGATATGAGATTTTATAGCATTATAGCAGCAGCAGCATTCATCATTGCCGGATGTAATTCCAAACCCAATCCGATGAAGGCATTACAAGCAGGTGCAAAGCCCGATGTGAAAGTGCAGGCATATAGGGTGCAACCAAGAGAATTAACGGAAAATATTACCGTTTCGGGCACGCTTATTCCGAATGAAGAAACTGACCTACATCCCGAAATAAGCGGAAAAATAGTCGGATTGTTTATTCAAGAAGGTTCCCAAGTGCAAAAAGGAACGCTCTTGTGTAAACTCTTCGACGGCGATTTGGTGGCACAACGTAAAAAATTGGAAGTGCAGCTTGCCACAGCTCGCAAAACAGAGCAAAGACAAAAAGAATTATTATCACTCAATGGCTCAAGTGCTCAAGAAGCCGATTTGGCAACATTGCAAGTGCAAACATTAGAGGCAGATATTGAAGTATTACAAGTGCAGATAGCAAAAACAGAAATTCGCGCTCCATTTTCCGGTAAAATAGGACTTAAAACGGTCAGCATGGGTGCATACATAACACCCGCGGTGAGCATTGCACGCATTCAACAAATACAGCCATTAAAATTGGATTTTTCTCTTCCCGAAAAATATATTTCCGCTGTGCGTACGGGCGATATTGTGCAATGTTCGGTGGAGGGTTCGCCCAAGCAATATCAGGCACGTATTCTTGCTACGGAAGCAGGCATAAATCAGGAAACGCGGAATATAAAAGTGCGAGCACAGGTGATAGATCCTTCGGCAGAATTGACAGCGGGAGCTTTTGCTAAAGTGCAATTAACACTTGGTCAGCACAATGCGGCACTGATGGTACCGACCAAAGCAATTATTCCTCAAGCACGCGATAAAAAAGTCATTGTCATAAAAAATGGTATTGCGTATTTTGAAACAGTCACAACGGGTATTCGCACCCAAGACATGGTGGAAATTATTTCGGGTATTTCTGAGGGCGATACGATTGCTGTTTCCGGTATTATGTTTATCAAACCACAAGCCAAAGTCAAAATATCCACAGTGGTTTCTTCTTTGTAATCATCACATAATAATGACGGTAAATTATATCGTCGAATTTTCTCATGGATTTATCTGACTCTATCAATGAATATATCTGAACTAAGTTTACAGCGTCCTGTTCTTGCCATTGTCATGAGTATTGCCATTGTGCTTTTTGGAGCAATAGGCTATACTTTTTTGGGCGTGCGAGAATATCCCGCCATTGATCCGCCGACAATTACTGTCCGCACACAATATACGGGAGCCAGTGCTGAGGTGGTGGAATCACAAATTACCGAGCCGATAGAAAAAGCCGTTAATGGTATTGCGGGTATTAAATCAATTACTTCCAATAGTGCCCTTGGCGTCAGTAATATTACCGTAGAATTTGATTTGCAAACCGAGTTGGAACAAGCAGCCAATGATGTGCGCGATAAAGTGTCGCAAGCAATACGCAATTTACCGCAGGATATTGATGCGCCGCCCGTTGTGACCAAAGCTGATGCTAATTCCGACCCTATTTTATTTATGCCTATTCAAAGCACCACACGCAATATTGTGGAATTAAGCGATTATGCGGAAAATGTATTGCAAGAGCGTTTACAAACTATTCCGGGGGTAAGCCAAGTACAAATATTCGGTTTGCGTCGTGCTGCCATGCGATTATGGATTGATCCGGCAAAACTCACTGCCTATAATTTAACCATTCAAGATATAAAAAATGCACTCGATAAAGAAAATGTGGAACTCCCGGGCGGAAAAGTGCGAGGTAATTCCACCGAATTAACCGTCAATAGTATGGGGCGATTAACAACGGAAGAAGATTTTAATTCCCTTATTTTACGACAAGACGGCGAAAGTATTGTCCGCTTACGTGATGTGGGCGAAATTACTCTTGGTGCGGAAAATGAAGAAACTGTCTCACGAAAAAATGGTTATCCTGTGGTATCGCTCGCTATTATTGCCCAACCCGGTGCAAATCATATTACTATTTCCGATGAATTTTACAAACGTATAGAACAAATAAAAAAAGATATGCCACCCGATATTATTCTTGATATTGGGCGAGATCGTTCGTATTTTGTGCGCAGAGCAGTGAATGAAGTGGAAGAAACATTACTTATTGCCATAGGTCTTGTTGTGCTGATTGTTTATCTTTTCTTTCGTGATTGGATTATTGCTTTCCGCCCGCTTATTGATATTCCTATTTCCTTAATCGGTGCATTTTTTATCATGTATATTGCCGGATTTTCGATTAATGTTTTGACATTACTTGCTATTGTGCTGGCAACGGGATTGGTGGTGGATGACGGCATCGTAGTGACGGAAAATATATTTAAAAAACTTGAAGCGGGTATGCCCAAATTCAAAGCAGCACGCGAAGGAACAAATGAGATATTTTTTGCAGTTATTTCCACATCGGTCACACTTGCGATTGTGTTTTTACCCGTGATTTTCCTTCAGGGTTTTGTGGGTTCATTGTTTCGGGAATTTGGTGTGGTGCTGGCGGGAGCGGTTTTAATTTCCGCTTTTGTGTCTTTAACTATTACTCCGGTTCTCAATGTAAAATTAGCCAAAGATGTCCATAAACGAACCCGCTTTTATACATGGACGGAACCATTTTTTGTATGGTTGGATACCGGCTACCGACGCACATTAACGCGCTTTATGAATAATCGTTGGTTGGCATTTATTCTTATTGCTTTATGCGGTGCAGCCATTGTGGGTGTGGGTGGTTCTTTGCAAAGTGAATTGGCACCGCTGGAAGATCGCAGTATTATTCGTACAAATTTGACGGCAGCGGAGGGAACAGATTTCGATGCTATGGAAAAAAATATCGTTTCTCTTGCTCAAGCAATTCAGGATTCCGTCGGTGCGAATGCACGTATAATTTTTTCAAATGTTGCGCCATCTTTTGGCAATAGCACTTCCTCCAATAGCGGTGGATGTACTATATTCCTTGTTGATCCGCAAGAGCGTAAAACTTCACAAAAAGCAATAACCCAACAAGTAGGAAAAATTATTAAAAATTATCCTGATGTAAAAGGCGTGCCCATTCAAGAGCAAACCATCAGCGTTGGTTTCCGTGCCGCCTCACAATTACCCGTGCAATTTATTGTCCAAAATCTGAATTTCGCAAAATTACGTCAAGTGCTTCCCACATTTTTGGATGAATGTAATAAAAGTGCGATTTTACAGGGTGTGGATGTTGATTTGAAATTTAATAAACCCGAATTACAAATAACCATCAATCGTTTAAAAGCGACACAATTAGGTGTTTCTGTTCTTGATGTTGCCAATACATTGCAATTTGCTCTCAGTGGCAGACGTTTCGGCTATTTTTTGATGAATGGCAAACAATATCAGATTATTGGTCAGGTGGACAGACAAAACCGTGATGAGCCGCTTGATTTAAAAGCATTTTCCGTGCGCAATACTAAAGGAGAATTAGTTCAATTAGATAATATTGTCGAAATGGCGGAAACAAGTTCACCGCCGGCACTGTATCATTATAATCGTTATAAATCGGCAACAATCAGCGCTGCATTAGCGCCGGGCTATACGATAGGCGACGGTGTGAAAGAAATGCAATCCATAGCGGCGCGTGTATTGGACGAATCCTTCGCCACGGCTTTATCGGGGGCATCGCGTGATTTTGCGGAAAGTTCCTCCAATACAAGTTTTGCATTTTTATTGGCTTTGGTACTTATTTATTTAACATTAGCAGCACAATTTGAAAGTTTTCGCGATCCATTCACTATTATGCTTACCGTACCATTAGCTTTAGCGGGTGCAGTTGTCTCATTATGGGCATTTGATCAGACACTTAATATATTTTCCGAAATAGGTATTATTATGCTTATTGGATTGGTGACAAAAAATGGTATTTTGATAGTAGAATTTGCCAATCATAAACGCCATGACGGTAATGGCATTATTCAGGCGGTGATTGAGGCTTCCGCAGCGCGATTACGTCCTATTCTCATGACATCGCTTGCTACGATGTTAGGTGCTTTACCCATTGCACTTGCTCTTGGCGCAGGGTCACAAAGTCGCATTCCTTTGGGTATTGTTATTGTCGGCGGTTTATTATTCGCGCTTATACTTACATTATTTGTTATTCCGGCGATGTATTCGTTTATTACGCGGAAAAATCTACCGTCATTGCATCCCATGGAAGACGAAGCCGTGCAAACTCAAGACCTACTTCCTTCATCCACACATTCTCACCATTAATGGACTAATGAATATCATGAGATTATTTTCGATATTATTGTGTTGTATCCTATGCTGTTCTTTTTCGATACAAGCACAAAATGTATTATCATTACAACAAGCCGTTGAGCTTGCTCTCAAACATAATTATGATATTTTATTGGCAAAAAATCAATCGGATATTCAGAGTATAGAAAATTCATGGGCAAATGCGGGTGCATATCCTACGGTGAATGCCGGATTAACAACGAATTATTCGCAATTTTCCATAAATCAAGAATTAAGTAATGGACAAACTATCACGGGTAGCGGAGTCACTCAGCAAAATACGCAAGCATTTGTCACATTATCATGGCGTGTCTTTGACGGTATGCGTATGTTCGCCACCAAATCACGATTAGAAGAAGTCCAAAAATCCGGCGAATTACAGTTGAAACAACAAGTCATGCAAACCATGTATGATGTCTGCATGGCATATTATGGGCTGGCGCGGCTTACGCAACAACAAAAAACACTCGATGAACTGATTCGTGTTTTAGAAGAACGCTTACGTCTTGCCGAGGCACGTTTATCCGTTGGTGTCGGCACAAAAAACGATGTACTTCAAGCCAAAATAGACATCAATGAGCAACAAAGTGCGCGATTAACCGTGCAAAATTCTCTTGCACAATTAACTGCCTCATTAAATATTCTTTTGGGGCGCAATCCTTCCGCTGTTATTGGCGTTGAGGACTCTATTCCGCTTGGAGCACAACCAGATTTTACGGCATTGCAAAATCTTACGGAACAACAAAATTATTCCACCCTCATCGCACAACAAGAACTTGCTATTGCTTTGCAACAAAAAAGCGAAATCTATGCACAAGGTTTACCTTCCATCACATTCAATACCGGGTACAATTATAATTACAATCAAAATAGTCGCGGTTTATTTGTAATCAATGCCAATAATGGTTTTACTGCGGGTATTGGTATTTCTGTCCCTTTATTCAATGGTTTGATTACCCATACGCAATTAGCCACACAAGATATGCTTATACAAAACAGACGATTACAACTTGATGCATTGCAACAACAAGTACGACAACTTTATACCAATGCCTCCACAAATTATACGAATGCCATGGCAACAATTGCCATCGAAAAAAATAATAATGAACTTGCCAAAGAAAATGCAGAGATTGCTATGGAACGCTTCAAACGTCAATCCATCACCACACCCGAATTGCGTCAGGCACAATATTCGATTATAGAAAGTGCAACACGACTTTTTAATGCACAATTTACCGCCAAAGCTGCCGAATTACAACTACAATTACTAGCAGGAACCTTGAAAGTGCAATAAATAAAATAAATAATTTGATATATACGAACGATGAAATGTTCTGAGGTCTTATGTGATTTCAATTATAAGAGTCTCTACAGTAGTATTAATGGAGTATGATATTCTAATTTTGCGTATATCGTTGCTTCCATAGATGGCGTAATATGTCGCCGATATTTTTTTGCAAAACCCGAATCGGAAAATATATATAATACTGTTTCTTGCATTCCCACCGGAAAATAATGTTCTTCAATAAAATGGTCGGGACTATCATGCGGATAGTGATATTCTTTGCCATATCCTTCTTTTTTCATTAATCGTGTTGGGGCATTGCGTAAATGCAGCGGCACAATTGCTTGCTCACCCGAGCGAATAATATCTAATGCTTTTTCGATAGCCATATACGAACTATTGGATTTTGGTGATGCCGCAAGGTAGGTGACACCATGTGCTAAGGTGATATGACCTATCTACAGACATTTGAAATTAAGACAGAAAACAGGAAAGCAATAATTTTGACTGATCCTGAATTTTATCGTGACAAAAGCGATAAAGTTTATCCTTTAATGGGCAATGTAATCGTACCGACTGACTTGATGACACAGTAGAGCATTATGGACTGACAAGAAAGCATGACTGTCAACATCCGTAACCCTTGCACACATCATCAGTGATTTTTTACAACAATACGTGATAGCAATGCGCAAACTTGAAAATCTATGTTTGGATGGATACACAAAGTTTCGTAGTTTTGAGGGAAGGAACGGTGCATTGGGGCTGGTGGGATATAGGAGGAATAGTAATGAAGACACGATTTGAAGATATAGATTTGAAAATTGAGAAACTGGTTTTTCTTCTAAATGCGGAAGAAGGAAATCCCGGGATATATCAATTGACGTGGGAACTGGGATGCTTCGACCTAACAATTGAAGATAAGTATAAGATAGCAAGAATTGTATTGACTGAAATTTTAGAACAAGACTTGGTTATACTTGAGAAATACAAAGATTTTACTCTAAGCGAAAAAATAACAACAATTGACCAGAACGATATAGTAGAAATGCTTAATAATCCATATTATTGGTATCCGTGTAACGAAATTCTATCAATAAGTTTAACAAAAAAGGGCATAGAATACTTGGACAATGAAATGCCAAAATATCAAGACAAGATTAGTAAAAGGCTCAGGGCGAAATAGAACTACCGCTGAAGTGGCGCATCAGTTTTTGCGGTGTAAGGACAGTTTTGTACTCCGAATTGAAAATCAGCGAAGTGTAATCTGCTACTATGCCAAAACGTTAGATGGAATATTAACTAAACCCGAAATTCAAGATAAATGATTACTGTATTTAATTAAAGCGATATGACTCGACAACTTATCATAGAACGTACTCTGAAAATTATCAACCAGCTTCCCGAAGAAAAAGCGGAAGAAATTTCAGACTTTGCTGACTTCGTATTGAAACGATATGAAGAGCAACTATTAATTGCCGGAATTCAAAAAATCACAACAGAAGGGATGTGCTTTGATTTCCTAAACAGCGAAGAGGATATCTATACCGCTGATGACATAAAAGAGGTTTATAATGGCTAAAGGTGATATATTACTTGTCACGTTTCCTTTTACCGACTTGACAGGTAGCAAGCTGAGACCGGTAGTAATTCTTGCCGAGTCATCGCTTGACATCACAGTTTGTTTTATCACGACACAACTGCAATGGCAGGATAGCACTGACATGCGAATAGAGCCAACGTTAGCAAATGGTCTAAAAAAACAATCACTGATAAGGACTAGTAAAATAGCTACAATAGACAAAGCTTTAGTGAAGGGTCTTTTGGGAAAACTAACAACAGTTGAAATTACTGACTTAGATAATAAGTTAAAAATTCTATTTCAATTGATTTAATATTTGTATTACGTTCAACAGCCATAGCCCTTTCACACATCATCAGTGATTTTTTACAATAATACGTGATAGTAATGCGCAAACTTGAAAATCTATGTTTGGATGGATACACAAAGTTTCGTGGTTTTGAGGAAAGGAAAGGGCGTATTGGGTTAAGATGGGAGATATGTCCAATTATAAAACACAAGATACCGATGAAGAAACAATACATAACTTTTTCAATTATAATTTTGACCTTAGCGTTGTTTTATATTTGGACAAGCACTCAAAAACAAGACCAACAGGTAAGAAATATATTAAGCGAAGCAAATAACAAGATTGGGAAAATGGAAATAAAACGAACTGACCTTGAGCAATCAAAAGACGAGGATATTTTATATAACTTGACACAAAAGTACTATCCCGACTATGACGATGAAAATTTTGACAAACTGGACTTAGTAACACAAACTTTTGTATTAATTGTAAATGCAGATGGACAAATAAACAATGGCGGAGTTGTTCAATTTATAGATAATAGCACGGGTAATCTTTTTCACGAAACAATTGATGCCGCAAAAAGAATAAAAAATGACAGTTTGTTTTCTATTTTGACCAAAATAACTACACAATACCCAAGCGGACAAATTCCGAAAAATTGGGAGCGTAGAAGAAATTTGTGGGACGAACTTTGTGAAGCACACGAAAACGATGAAAGTTGGGATAATTTATGGGAAGAATTAGATAATAGTTATTATGACAACTCAAAAACTATCTACAAAAATCTAATTGAATATTTGAAAACTAATGCCAAACTCATTGACTAACCGATAGACATAACTGTAACGAACATATTAATGGAGATTATAAAAGACATAATTTGTCAAGTTTATGCAGGACAAAAATCAAGAAATACAATTGATTTAGTTCTGAATACTTTTATTCCCGGGTACGAAAAATTAAATTTAGACTATACTTCTCGACAAGACGATAAAGATTATATTTTCAAATCAGAAGATGAAATGATAAATTATTTCATCGAAACTACAGGACTTACACAAGCTTTCTATTGGAATAAAAACAACGACAACCCTGATAAAATTATGGTCGGAGCAATTATTACCGAAGACGACAAACTCATAGTGAGCCTGACAATTGACGGAAGTAGTGAAACTGAAAGAAAATATTTTGAAAAACTAAAGAAAATTGTGAATTCTGAAATTGGAGTAATATCATATATCAATCCGGCAAATTATGACAATGGACAAGACTTTATCATAAAATATGGACAGAATAGCAGCACCTAACAACACCTAACCCAAAAAACGCAATTTCTTGTCCCAAAGCCAATTCGATAGTTAATCAAAATTCGTTTTTCAGTTCATGTGTAGTGCTGAAAAAAATCTTTTTCGCAAAGCGTACAATAGTGAATATTTATTTTTGACTTTTTCTTCTCTGCGATTGTCTGAGATAGTTATTTTTTTTCTTCTGTATATCGTTGCTTCCATAGATGGCGTAATCGGTCGCCGATATTTTTTTCAAAACCCGAATCGGAAGGTATATATAATACTGTTTCTTGCATTCCCACCGGAAAATAATGTTCTTCAATAAAATGGTCGGGACTATCGTGCGGATATTGATATTCTTTGCCATATCCTTCTTTTTTCATTAATCGTGTTGGGGCATTGCGTAAATGCAGTGGCACAATTGCTTGCTCACCCGAGCGAATAATATCTAATGCTTTTTCGATAGCCATATACGAACTATTGGATTTTGGTGATGCCGCAAGGTAGGTGACACCATGCGCTAAGGTGATACGACATTCCGGCATACCGAGAAAATGAACCGCTTGATATACCGACACCGCAATTTGCAATGCCTGCGGATTGGCATTACCTATGTCTTCGCTTGCAAAAATCACCATGCGTCGTGCAATGAATAAGGGGTCTTCGCCGGCATCAAGCATACGTGCCAACCATAGCAAAGCAGCATCGGGGTCAGAACCGCGCAATGTTTTAATAAATGCCGAAATCACATCATAATGTTGTTCACCTTGTTTATCATAGCGTGCCGTTTTTTGTTGCAAAGCCACCGCCATTATCTCATTGGTGATATGAAGTGTGCCGTCTTCTTTTTTTTCTGCAAAGGATAATGATAATTCTAAAGCATTTAATGCACTGCGGGCATCGCCGCCGCTGATGGCAAAGAGTGTAGTCCATGCGTCGAAGTGTATGCTATGCGATGAGAGTACTGTGTCATGCGCAATGGCATGGGCAATGACACCACGTAAGTGATCATCGGTCAAGGGCTGCAAACGATAGACCTGACAACGACTAAGCAAAGCACTATTTACTTCGAATGAAGGATTTTCCGTTGTGGCACCGATGAGAATAATAAAACCACGCTCCACAGCATGAAGAAGAGCATCTTGCTGGCTTTTGGTGAAACGGTGTATTTCATCAATGAACAGTATTGTTTTGCTGCCTTTGCGTACAGCTTTTTGTGCAAGTCCTATGGCTTCACGCACTTCTTTTACGCCTGCTTCCACAGCGGATATACGTATAAAATGGTATCCGACTTCATGAGCCAAGACATGAGCCAATGTAGTTTTTCCCGATCCGGGCGGACCCCATAAAATTAAAGAACGCAACCATCCGCCTTCTGCCATTTTTCGCAGCGGAGCATGGCTGCCGACGAGATGTTCTTGTCCTATAATATCACCAAGAGTACGTGGGCGCATTCTGTCGGCAAGCGGTGACATTGCTGTGTCGGTATGTTCATGATGCGGAAATTCGGTATCGGCAAATAATGAGTCCATAAAAGTATGTCTGTGATTGATATATCCTAAATTACGTGATTTATGTGTAGAGTCGAAAAAAATGTTTTATCCGCAAAATCATACAACAATCTTCCATATTCTCCATCTTAGCGGAAAAAGACAATATCTGCGGATATAATTTTGACAAAATTTTGATTTTATTGACATGGAATCTTCAATTTCGATAGCGGTACCGAATAATCCGGTGTATGATGTGTTTGTAGAACATTTCACGGAACAAGTGGGTTCTCATCGTTTCCGTTTACTTCGCACTACCGACGATCAGTGTGCAGAACTTTTATTGCAAAATCGTGTGGAAATCGCTTTTATTACTCCTTTGGGGTATGGCAGCGCGGTGACAAGAGTTGATTATCGTGTTATTCCCTTATATGCTTTTATGTCGCATGGATTTACGGGTTTGGGTTCTGTGTATTTTAATCCTTCATTGCAAAATATCAATACTGTCGGTACACTCAACAAAAACTCATTTATGACGCATGCAGGGCAGCTCATTTTATCGGAAAAATTCGATATTGACCCGATAGTACAAGAGCAATCGCAAGGTACGGTGGACACTCTATTGGCGAGTAATGATGCCGCCATAGCATGGACCAATGAAGATCATCGTGAGGCATCGCTCGATATATCGGAGGAGTGGAAAGATTCATTCGGTTTGCCATTGTGTATGGGGTTTTGGGCTTGCCGTCCCGATGAATTACCGGAAAATATCGCCGATATTCTTAAAGGATTTTGTGGTAGTTCGAAGAGGCAATTATTTACCGATGCCGAGCATATACCCCATGATGATGAGGATATTGATTTGGAGCTTGAATCGCGGGTGGGTGCGCTAAGTTATGAATGGAATGATGAATCGGAGTCCATTATCTCAACGACATTGGAAATTCTTTATTATCGTCAGAAAGTGGCGGCAATCTCGGCGGTAAAACTATGGGAACGTGACTAAAAGCCCACAACAAAAGCTAAGGGCAAGCATTTGTTTTTGTGTTTTGGTGGTTGAATTGTTGGTTGTGCTACGGTGGTTGCGTACTTTTGCACTACAAAAACAATCATTACGTTCATTGCGAGCGTAAAACAAGACAAATTTGAACGGTCAAAACGCCGTCATACTAATTCGATATTCCATTTTCACTGTATTATACGTGAGAGACATATATGAGATCACTTTCCAATAATCTGGCAACAATTGAAAGAGCACAGCGCCTGCGTCAGCAAAAAATTACGCAGGAGTTAATGGATAAAGACACAACGGTGATGTTTGAAGACCCGTTGGAAAATGATATGGTGCTTAACATGGGTCCGCAGCATCCGGCGACCCACGGCGTTTTACGTATTCTTTTACGTCTTGATGGCGAGACCATTGAGAAATGCGTGCCCGAGTTAGGATACTTACATCGCGGTTATGAGAAAATTGCCGAGAACATGACCTATCACGAATATATACCGCATACCGACCGTTTGGATTATATGTCCCCGATGTCGAATAATACGGCAATTGCTTTGGCAATAGAAAATGCTATCGGTATTGAAGCGCCGCCACGGGCACAATGGATACGTACTCTTGTCTGTGAAGTAGCGCGAATTTCTTCCCATCTTATGGCTATGGGTGCTACTTCGATGGATGTGGGAGCATTGACTTTGTTTTTGTGGACATTCCGCGAGCGCGAGAATATCTATGATATATTTGAACTTATCTGCGGTGCACGTTTTACGACAAGCTATACGCGTATTGGTGGTGTGGCTAATGACATCAATGACGATACTTTAAAAATGCTGCGCAAATGGCTTAATCATTTTGCGGTGGAATTGCGTCGCTTTGAAGCATTGGTCAATCGTAATCGCATCTTTGTTGAGCGTTTGGCAGGTGTTGGTTATATGCCACCCGAAAAAGCAATTTCTCTTGGTTTGACAGGTCCTTGCTTGCGTGGTTCCGGCATAGCTCGCGATTTGCGTCGTGATGAGCCGTATTTGCTGTACAATGAACTCGACTTTGATGTTATCACGAATAATGATTGCGATGTGTGGGGCAGATATTTGGTGCGTGTCACCGAAATGAAAGAATCAATGAAAATATTGCATCAGCTTTTGGATAAACCCAAAACAGGTGACTTCATGCTTGATGATGCTAAGAATGTGCTGCCGGGCAAAAGCCAAATTTATACCAAGATGGAAGAACTTATCAGCGATTTTATGCTGGTGAACTTTGGTGCTATGCCTCCGAAAGGCGAAACATATACAGCCATTGAAAGCCCTAAAGGCGAATTGGGATTCTTTATTGTTTCCGACGGCACGGGACATCCGTGGAAACTGAAAATCCGCTCACCCTCATCATCCAATCTGCAGGCATTAAAATTTATGGCAGAAGGTTCTATGATTTCCGATATTGTTGCTATCATTGGTTCTATTGATCCGGTGATGGGCGAAGCCGATAAATAATATAGACTTAGATAATGTCCAATGCTATACCCGATACAAACTCGTATCGGGTATTTTTTTATTATCTCGCAGGGTAGCATCAACACTAAGTGCAGTTATGGGGCAGTTTTTTCTATCAATATTTTGCCATTTTGATAAAACACCGTATTTTTGCACTCCCATTCGGGCTGTTATGGTCAGGTAGCTCAGTTGGTAGAGCAGAGGACTGAAAATCCTCGTGTCGGGGGTTCAATTCCCTCTCTGACCACATTGTAAAGAGGTAAGTGTTTCAGAAATGAACACTTACCTCTTTGCTTTAGAAGCAGGTTGCAAGTCTGTCGGGAATTTTTTATGAAGAAGAAGCAAACATTTTATCGTAATGGCATAACCAAAACCTGACCAACCACTTAAAATGTATGATGCATTGTATTATCCGGAATACCCTGTAGATTCACAAAATGTACCAATCAATTGATTGACTTGCCCACCTTTTGAGAAACGGTTATCTGCTATTATCATCATTTTTCTTTTCTATCTATGAGCTTTTCATGTCGTCTTGTTCTACGTGTAAGATATGTAATAGCCTGTGAATAATTGGGGCAAAAAACACTGCGGTAATACTTAAAAATGCAACTCCACTATATAAAGCATAGAGTGATGAAAATATTTTTGCAGACGGTGTTACCATTTCCGCCACGGGTCCCATACCTGTCAAAATCATACAAGCCATATAGAAACTGTCAAGCCAAGAAATTTGCCCCAAAAGATGATAACCAATTGTTCCGAGCAGAACAGAAAATACAATTAAACCTAAAGCAAATAGCCCATATCTTCCAAGTCTGAATAAGAAATAAGGTAACGGAGCTACTCTTTGTTTGTGATGTTCTAATTTCATTTTTTTTTCAGTTCTTTCATTAAATCTTCCAAATAGTCTGTTTGCACTTCTTGAATTTCTAATAGTTTTTTGTTTTGATGAGCCAATAAATGGTCAATTTTTTCACTTAATAGTTTTATTTCAAGTTCGGCTTTTAGATTAATTTTATAGTCATGTTCGCTCCTTTGTCTGTCTTTTTGTTCTTGTCTGTTTTGGCTCATCATAATGATTGGTGCCTGAATTGCCGCCAAGCAAGAAAGAATGAGATTAAGCAGTATAAAGGGAAATGGGTCAAATGGTTTTGTGGCTAAAAACCATACATTAATAATCATCCAAATTAAGATGAACGAAAAGAAGGTAGTGATGAATGTCCAGCTACCACCAAATGCAGCAACTTTGTCAGCAAGTCTTTGCCCGAAGGTAAGTTCAGCCTCTATTTCGTCTTGAATATTTTCAGACAGAATGGAGTTGTTCTTAATAGCTTCCATTACATCTTTATCAATTGCTGCAATTTCACCTTTTTCTTGCGTTATTAATGAAGTCAGATAAAGTCGTCTGTATTGATTTAATTCATCTATAGTGATAAAATCATCGTGATTAAAGTTTCCAAAATCGGATTGTATTAAATTGAAAATTCCTTCTCTGATGTCTCGACCTTTTATCTCCTCACCCTTTTGGATTTCTTTTTTACTGATATAGCTTGTTTTCATTTTGAAGTGTGTTAATAAATAATCGTCTTCCGATGCGCCGTTTGTTCTTCTAAAGTCGACAAACTTCCATGAGACGAACTGAAATCTTTAAGTTCTTATATCAAAATTAGCTATTCTTCTCAAAACTACAAGTTTTAGCCGGTCAAAATTCTGTGCTCATACTTTTTATTCTGTTCAATCCATCATTATATGACAATGTCTTTCGTGATTAGTCAAGATGATAATGTCTTTCAAACCTTTTTGTACATTTCTACAATTATGAACTGTTATTCGATATTATGTTATGTAATTGCTCATTAATCTAAGGAACTAAAGACTCAAATATTTCTTGTTCTTTCTTCGTCGAGAACTTTAGAATCAATTGATTATCAAGTAATTCCCTAAGTAATGTGAAGTAATTCTCAATTATTCTTCGCACTTTTTTTAACCGTCAAGACATGTAATTTTTTTGTCAGACCATCTTTGATTAGCCCGAAGAGTGCACACAGAGACAAAGTATTCTTCTTGCATGACATACCTTCTGAATCACAAAACTTCGTTCTATACTGTTGTTAGCTCGGAAATAGTTACTGCAAATTATTTCAAATACTGTAAGTATTGTTTTTATCATTGTTCTACTACCTACTCAAAGAATACGATAGAAAGAAAAGACGGATTATTCTTTTCGTGCCGAGATTTTGCGCTTTTTTCGAATTCTCTTGATGATGACAATCAGAAGTGGTACTAAAAGAACTATGGGCCATAAGCTTATCATCCATATAGTGAATTCAACAATACCTATCCAGCCATAGCTAAGAGATCGTTTCACCTTTTCAATAAACCCACCTTGCTGCTGCGGTTCATAAATATATTCTTTTTCATTGAATAATCGTATATGCAAGGTGCTGTATGCCACTTGATCATCCAAATAGCGCAAGCGCCCTTCTTTGCTTTCTATTTCTTCTTCAAGTGTACGGATGGAATTTTCAACCGTGACTATATCATCAATGTTCTGTGCTTTTGCCAATAATTCCCGATAGCGTTGCAAATATGCCCGTTTATGTGCCAAGCGTGTTTGTATATCCACATATTCTTCAGTTATGTCCCGAGCTTGAATGCTTTTATTGACAATGGTATTACCACCATTTTCTAAAGCAATAATAAGTTTATCAAAATGTATGGCAGGCACTCTTATCATTAATTGATGAGAAATTTCATGGGAATTATTTTCTGTTTCCTCTTTTTCATAATAACCGTCAATTTTTTTGAGAATAGTATCTATACTTTTTTTCGCTTCGGCAATATTCTCTGTGCGAATGGACATTGAGCCATCTTTAATGATTTTCTTTTTATTGATTTGCGTAACAGAAGAAATAGATTTCTCTTCTTCTTTTTTATCTGCGCCATCATCAAATGTTTTAGACATATCTGATGTTCCCCTGTTTGGGAGATTCATAGCCATCATTGGTGTAGAGTCTTCTTGCGCTTTTTCTTGATCAATTTTACAAGAAGAAAAACAAATCAGAATGAGCAAAAGCACAAAAATATTTTTCATATATATTTCCTTTACAATTTACGTCAATAATATTAATATCTGAAATTGTCTGATATTGGAGTTTGCGGTATTTCTCATCTTTTCACATTGCGAAAATCAATCCTGCACATCTGCATAATACCTTACATCCTATTGTGTTCAGATAATTACGGAATAGTGATGGTGCCAATATCCACAACTTCTTTTTTACCATTCATTCGCAAAGTAATTTCTTGTTTTTTTTCTTGAGGTGTACCATAATTTGTCCAAATATAAGCAGTGATTGTTGTTGGTCCTGCGATGGATTGTTGTCTGTCCCCATAATAATGTGCTTTGATGGTATAGGTGCCGGAAATCGGTTTTTTGAGTGAAAATTCTTCGGGTCCATAACCGCCCGTTAAATCACGTGATAAATTTCCTCCGATTTTTGTGCGCGGATTGCTATAATAACATTTTTCTTTTTGCGGATCAATCACCCATAAATCAATATCGCAATTATCAGCGTCCCAATCTACGACAATGCGTAATCCTAATGGTTGAACCATCAATAATTCGGGGTGAATATGATTGGTTTTTACCGATGTGCCTGCTTTAGCAATAAGTGCATTCATTTCCGTTAAAGCAATTGTCTGAATTTCAGGAAAACGGCTGTCCCATTCGCGTTGTGACAAAGCATATAATGTATCCACTGCTTCTTGATACATACCTGCTTCGGCAAGTGCTAATGCCAGATCACGCATGGATTGTGGTTCTTCTTCGCGCATGGTATAAACTTCTCTGAATATTGCCACTGCTTCGGATGCAAAACCATACTGTAATAATCGTCTGCTCAAAATTCGTAATAATCGTTGACTTTCAATTTCTAATTCGGCAAGATTGGATATAATACGCAATGCTTGTTCTTTTTGACCTTTTTGATAAAAAATATCTGCGGCGTCCATATAAAACATCGGTAAATGTCCAAAATTCTGCCGTAATTTTCTATAAACACTATAACGTTCTTTATCGGATGCATTGAGTAATTCTGCGCTATATGTCATGGTCGGCACAGGTTCTGCAAGTGTAATTTTCGGTGGTTGTGCTGTGGGTATAGCTGACAGTGTTGAATTGTTTTTGCTTACACTTCTTTCCTCAAAATAAAGGGTTTGAGTATTATCAGAGTTTGGTGCAACTTGTCTGTTGTAAGTATTTATAACACCGCCGAAGCAATTAGCGTATTCAGCCGAAAAGTTACCTGCAATCACTTGCACTTGTTCAACAGCAAAACTCGATACAGAAGGTGCAGTTCTTTTACCATTTGCACCAAGCCCCCCTGTGAATTGATCCTGCATATTTTCATCGTCAAAAAAGAATTCTGTGCGCTCCGGTCTTGAAACACGGACAACAGGCGCATCATTACCTGCAATAACATCCGAAGAAAGTGTTACAGCATTCTGAACAGATTCTACGGCAATTTTGGTATTCTTTTCTCCACTTCTTTCTCGGGCTGATCCCTTCTTATCTGCTGTGACCGATTCCTTAAAACTTTCAGAATTGACAACAACTTCAATATTGTTATTTCTTTTTTCAGTCAAAGCAATTCTTATATCCGTTGTTTGATCTTTAACAATTGTGACTTTCTCATAATTTGTATAAAAGCCAATATTAGATATTTCGAGAATATAATCTCCCGGCGATAATTGACGAATAATAAAACTACCATCTTCTTTTATAATAGCACCTCGTTTGGTGGATTGTACTTTTGCGATTGCACTCGGTAAAGGTTTGCCACCAATAGTAGATACCTTCCCTTGTAATGTTCCGTATCCCTGTTTTGCTTGAGAATTGGGGATAACTAATGTTTGTAAACTATCTTTCTTTTTTTGATAGTACAATTCCATTTTTTTATGGTCATTATTAAGTTTTACGATGGCTTCTTGTTCCATTTTATAGAGCATTTCGCTTCTTTTTCTTCTCTCCTCTTCTTGTCTTTTATCATCTTCTATTTTTTGGAAAAAATCAGTATTATACCATTCTTTTTTACGTGCCATTTGGCTAATCGTTTTTTGCAGAGTATTTGTGTGATTATTTTGTGCTATACTGTCTTGTATTTTTACTAATTTAAAATATTCTTTACGCATTTCTTCCGTTGGCGGTACAATGTTATACAACACATAATCCGATAATTGCTCCAAAACAATAAGTGAGGTATTGCGCGTTACTAAAGAAAAATCTTTGCCGAGAGCCGTGATGTTTTTACTGTTTTTTTCATATTCCATATCAAGTTCAGAAAGTTTTTTTTGTGCCCATAGGCGTGGAACCAAAGGATGAGAATATGCTGATTTGACGGTAAATATTTGTTGTGAAAGTATTGTTTTACCAATGCCGAAACGTAATGTGAGAGAAAATACGGAGTCTTTGCTGCGTCCGGCAAGAGAAAAATTCCCTTGTAAGGGTTGGGCAATAGAAGGAAAAATATCCATAGGAACAGAACATTCAGCACCGAGAAAGTGCAAAGGAATGGTTGTTAATCTTTTGATAATTTCATCAGCAGATAATCCGATGGCATTAATATATTGACCACCGGAAGCCAAAGCAATATTGCGCAAATAACCATGTTCTGCACTTTGCGCCGCATGAAGTACGGTGATGGGTACGGCATTATGATTGACCGCAGGTGCTTTGCCAAATGTTTGAATGCCATCACTGACAAGGATAATTTCATCTGTTTTATAGGAAGAAAAATCACAGGCATCAAATGTTGTTGCGCCATCAGGAACTAAATTTTCTATCGCTTTTCGCAAAAGTGAGCTATTTGTATATCTCCCTATGTCCCGTGCTTGTAAAGCAAATTCGATAAGCCGAACAGAATATGTGCCGCATCGCTGCAAATATTGTTCTAAAGCATCAAGAATCAGTGCTTTATTGTTTTTTTGCGATGACCCCGAATTATCCCATATAAGTGTTATTGTTGTGGGTAATGTTTTCTCTATGATTTTTGATTCGGGCACACCGGTTATATAACAATAATATGAATTGTCTTGTTCTCTTTTACCTGTGAAAATGCGGAGTGAATCATCAATACCTGCCGGTAATAAAAGAGTGAGCGGACGATTGGCAGTAAAGCGTTGAGCAGAAAATTCGGCAAAAAAACTTTTTTCTTTTTGTGTGAAAATAATATTATCAAAATCATTATATCGTAAATCGGGAGCTAAGGTACGATGTCGTAACTGTACTTCTAAAGAAAATGAATCAATGGGATTTTTATGTTCTAAAGGCAAGAGAAAAAGCTGTCCTTCTTGAGTACGTTCCAATTGTTGTTCATACGCCAGAATAATACGTTTATTGTTCTTTGGTGTAATTGGGTACACTCTTGCACGAAAGATATTCCCTTTACTCATTTCCAATAAAGCAGGGTCAACATTTCTGCGAACAATACTTTCAAATACGCGGCGACCTTTTGCTTTTTCTACTACTACACCTTCACGCATTGTGCCATTTAATTCCATAGCAAAACGGGAAACGGTATTTCCTTCCGCAAGCGGAAATAGTAATTCACCTTCGAGGATGCGATCTGTTTCATTAAAAAAAGTCATATCCATTGTTGTAATGGCAATATTGCCGATAATATCACTTTTGATATGCAGACCCGATAAACGCAGCGGATATTCTTTGCCATCATCGGTTTTTACCATTAAAGAAGGGGCGGAATATTGTTCTTTCGATTGTTGTTGATTGACAGAGGGTGGTTTTTGTCCATATCCCACCATAATCGAAGTAAAAAAGCAGAGGTACATCCAAGCTAAAGTATATTTCGTGTTCATCATTATTCTCCTTTTTTTATTATCGTTGTACTATTAATCGTTGGGCAATGCGCTCGCCTTTATCTGTTTGCATTATAATCATATACATACCGCTTTTTTCAATACTCGAAAGCATAAGAGTAAGAGTATTGTCACCTTGTGGAAATTGTTGAGCATCTATGGCTGTATCGAGTAATGAACCAAACATATCAACGATGGTCACTGTGCATGAGCGTGGTTGAGAAAGCGTGAAAGCAAAGCGCACTTCATAATCAGGTGTAGGATTCGGATAGACCCGTGATTGGATAATTGCCCCATCTTCTTCTAAATGCGATGCTGTGTAAAATTGTTCACCGGTTTTTGGTTTTATTGTTGGACTCTGTAATTCTTTGCGTAATTGTGCAGCATAGTGTTCCGGCAAAGCTCTAAGAAATTGCTCTGTCGGCTCAAACCATAATAGTACTTCTGTTTTTTTGAAAAAAGGATCATCGGGATTTTCTATAGATGCCATGACAGGGACTAAACCATTTGCCGATGGCATAAGAATATCTGCTTTTTCATGTAATCGTCTGACGGCATTATGAAATACTTTATCATCAGGTGAATAATAGGAAAATAATGGTTTATTATTGCTATAACCGGTAATCATTAATGGTGCAATAGCCGTATGAGCGGAATCGGTAATTCTTATATCGCCGACACCATTGGAACGAACGGTCACCTTGCGTAAAGAAAGGATATTTTCTCCGCCGAGCCGTTCTACGATTATTTCATCATCGAGTCCACGTTTTTTTGCTTCTTTGCGTACATCAAGCCGTGCATTTTCGGTATATGTCAATTTATCTTTTGTGAGTATAATACCTAATTTTTTGAATTGTTCGGCTGTTAGAGAAAGCATGCCGGGCATAGAAATATTATTCTGTGCTTGGGAGTTATCCGCTGTTTGTCCCATCATTGTACCAAAAGAATGTGGCGCGGTTGCAATTGTTTGCTCGGCGTGCGTTTTTTCCGATAATGGTGATGATTCCGGATTGGCATTTTTCATCTCTTCGCTTTGTGAAGCAAAGGTCATCGGTTCATCGGCAAGTATTTCATTGCGGCTATCGGCTAATGGGTATTGTGTGGTGCTCGTCGTCGGAGAATCACCGAAATCAAATCCATAATAGAGGACGATAAATCCGATCGCAGCGGCAGCAGATACGCCGGCAATTGTACCGGAAAATGGTAAGCGTTGTATCCAAGGCAAGGGTCGCAAACGCGGCTGTGCTGTGCCGGCATCGGCTTGCGCCATCATGGTGCGTATATCAGATTCCGACATAAGAGATGTATCGGTTTTCATAGTCTTTGAGTTTTGTAAGAGTTGTGAAAGAGTTGGCTTCGACATAAATTTTCCTTAGACAGAAATGGGGAGAATTATTCATGAACGCGGAGCAATTCGGCAAGCCGTCGTCTGCCTCGTGCCACACGTTGTTTGATATTGGATAAAGTACTGCCCTGGATTTGTTGTATTTCCTGAAGAGACATTCCCCCAACTTCGAACATGAGGACAGCTTCGCGCATGGGTTCGGAGAGTGTTTCCATGGCACGATACATAATGGCAATATCCGCAGCTGTGTCGGGCATAGTACCTCGGTCGGGGATTTCCATTGCAAAGTCTTCGTCATAGTCGGCACGAAACTTTTTATGACGGAATGAGCGTTTGTGCAGATTGCTTGCGATAGTAAAGAGATAGGAAAGAAAAGCTTCCTTATTACGCAAAGAATCGAAGTTCTGATATGCACGTAAAAGAGTATCGTGCAAGAGGTCTCTCGCCGTATCGCGATTATGTGTCATCGAAAGAATGTATCGTTCAATCTTGTGCTGGACAGGATTGAGCAAAGCCATAAATTCTTGTTGTTTTTCTTCAGAGGTCATAGTGTCTGTTTTCGATTGATTCGGCTGACAAGGGGTAAGATGCACAAGCCGAAAAGGAAGTTACTTTTCTTGAATTTTGTACATTTGAGCATAGTCGAATTCGGAGGAAAGAAGATAAATTTTGAAAGTAATTGCTTTTATTTTTTTCAAGACAGCTATTTTGCATTCCAAAACAGCATTTTTTCATTCAATTTACCATGTAAGTAAGGATTAACGTATGAAAATTACCTCTACAATGATGGAGAATATTTTACTATTGGCAATCGAGGGTCGAGTAGATACCAATACCGCTGCCGAAGCCGAAGAAGCTATTATCACGACAATAGACAATGGTGCTGCGCGCCTTGCTGTTGATTTTTCGGGTCTTGATTATGTGAGTAGTGCCGGCTTGCGGGTTTTCTTGCTTGCAGCGAAGAAAATGAAAAAAACCGGCGGTCAGATGGTTCTTTGCGGTATGAAGCCGATTATCAAAGAAGTGTTTGATATGTCAGGGTTTTCGGCATTGTTTATTATTGTCGGCACGCGCGAAGAGGCATTGAATTCATTAAAATAAGCGAGCGGTAAGTGTCGTGGAATTGTCGTAGCGATTATTCGATAATTCCATTGCAAATTTGCAGTTATCTTGGTAAGAAGCCAAGGTCAAAGATATACATTTTTATAATTGTCATCATTTGTTCCAACGTTCGTTAATGTATGAACACAACACGTATTCGTAATCCGTTTATCGGTCTGAGAAGTTTTGAAACCGATGAACAGCATTTATATTTCGGACGGGAGAAACAAGTAGCCGAAGCCACCGAGCGTTTGCAATCCAATCGGTTTCTGGCTGTCATCGGCTCTTCGGGTAGCGGTAAGTCATCGCTTGTGCGCGCCGGTGTTATTCCAACTATCGAACAAAGCAATATTTCGGGTAACTCCTTGTGGAAAAGATTTCTATTAAGACCCGGAGATAATCCCCTTGGACGTTTGGCTGCTTGCATCGCAGAAAATTTGCGCAGTGTGCTGCCGGCATCGTTCCATCACGAACACAGCATTGTTGAATCATTGCGCAAGCAGGACTATAGTTTCATCACGGAAGCTGTCCACAGTTCAGGAGCAAATATTCTTCTTGTTGTTGACCAATTCGAAGAGATATTCCGTTTCCGTCAATCGGACAATGAACATGCCGACAGTGATGCCCGACTCTTTATTGAAGCATTGCTGTTTTTTACGAAGACCACATCGTTCAATGCCGCTGTGATTATCACAATGCGCTCAGACTTTTTGAGCGACTGTTCGGACTATGTGAACTTAACGGCAATTCTTAATACAGGCAGTTATCTTGTGCCTCGCATGACGATGGATGAATTTCGTGCAGCGGTGCGCAAGCCGGTGGAATCGTTCGGTGCTGCCATAGACAATCGTCTGGTGAATAGGATTATTACCGAAGCGGGCGATGATACGGATGTGCTGCCCATTTTGCAACATGCCATGATGCGCACATGGGATTTCTGGCGAGATAATGACATTGACTCCAAACCCATAAGTGAAGAGCATTATGAAGCCATAGGAACTATTTATGAGGCATTGCAGCGTCATGCCGAAGAGGTCTATGGTGAACTGACTCATGAACCCGACAGGCATATTGCGGAAAAGTTATTCAAAGCATTAACCAATTTGGGTGATGATAAACGCGGCACTCGTCGCCCTACGCCCTTGTATGAAATATGCGCACTTGCAGGTGCAAAGCAAGAAGATGTTGTTGCGGTCATTAATCGGTTCCGTCGAGACGGATGCGCATTTCTTATGCCCCCGCCATCCACAATACTTGATTCCGACACAACCATAGATATTTCCCATGAAAGTCTGATGCGTTTATGGGGACGCTTAAAAACATGGGTTGATGAAGAGGTGCGCTCTGCACAACTCTATATCGGTTTGTCTGCCACCGCGCAATCATATCAGCAAGGCAGAACCAGTTTGCTTGTCAATCCCGAATTGCAAATTGCTCTGGATTGGCGTATGCGCAATGATATTAATCACACTTGGGCAATGCGTTATGATGGTGGTTTTGAACGCGCTATGCTGTTTTTGGATCAAAGTGAAAAAGAGTTTATCCGCGAAACTGCACGGAAGGAATTACAACAAAAGCGTGAATTGAAAAGAGCGCGAGGCTTTGCATTTTTCCTTGGTGCCGCCTCGGTTGTTTCCGTTTTGCTCACTATCGGTGCATTAGTCTTAAAAGTTGATGCCGACAGCAATGCCGTAAAAGCGCTCACCAAAGAGTCAGAAGCTAAGTCACAACAAAAAGAGGCGGAAAAACAAAGAAAAGAAGCGCTTGCTCAGACAAAAATTTCCGAACAACATCAAGAAATTGCACGCAATCAACGTGAAATAGCAGAAAAAGAAAAAAAGAATGCTATCGAACAAAGACAGATAGCGGAAGTGCAAAAAAAAGAAGCGGAAAAACGTAAAGCTGAGGCTGTGCATGAGCGAGGTATTGCCGTTGAGCAAAAACAAATAGCCGAAGAGCAAAAGAAAAAAGCCGAAGAACAAAAAAGAGAAGCCGACAAACAGCGTGAAGAAGCCGTAAAACAGAAAAAAGAAGCCGATGAACAACGGGACAAAGCAACAAAGTTACGATTGCTTTCTATCGGACGGTCAATGGCAATTCAAGCATCTGTGTTGGCAAAAAATCCTAAAGGCGATAAAGATTTACCGTCATTGCTATCGTATCAGGCATATAATTTTACTGTGAAAAATGGCGGCTCCGCCTATGATCCTGATGTGTTCAAGGCATTATTTGCCGTTGCCGATGATAAAGAAGATAAGCCCATTTTGCGTGGACATACCGATGCTGTACGTGCTGTGGCAATGCAACCTAAAGGACAATATTGCGCCAGCGTCGGTGATGACGGCGAATTACGCTTTTGGAATCCCGAAAAACCTTCTATGACAAGTGTGCGTATGAAACCTAAGGAAACAGGTGGCAGTGACGCTCGCTCGGTTACATTCAGTGCTGATGGTCGCTATGTAGCAGCAGGATTTTTTAATGGTGTGGTGAATATTTGGGATATGAATAATCTTTCACAACAACCCGTTGTTTTAATGGGAAATACCTCATCAGTAAATTGCCTTTCTTTCGATACACAAGGTAATTCAATTATCGTAGGATGCTCAGATGGTTCCCTTAAAAAATGGGCAATTTCTTCAAACGCATTACCACAAACACTCCATAACTTTGGTTCAAAAATCAATGCGCTTGATATGAATAAAGAAGGCTCATTTCTTGTCACAGGATCGGAGGATGGTTCCATTCGTCTTATTCCCTATAATCGTCCCGATGATAAGGTTTTTGTCGTGCAAAGCACGGGTAAACCGGTCAGAGCCGTAGCATATACCCCAAATGGTGATATGTTCGGTACGGCAGATGGCGGGGGCAATGTGCGTTTATGGAAGGGTGCTAATGGATTGAGACATTCAGAATTTGTGGGGCATACTTCAGGGGTTAACAGCTTGGCATTTTCTCCGACAGGTTCGATGATGGCTACGGCAAGTTTCGATAGAACAGTACGCCTGTGGGATTATTCCAAACCTTCTCAATCTCCGGTGGTATTTGACGGACATGATAATTGGGTTTATGGCGTAGCATTCGATAAATCAGGTGATAAAATTATTTCGGCTTCGGCAGATAAAACAGTTCGTTTTTGGGCTTCGCGTCCCGATGTGCTGGCACGTAAAATTTGCAGCCGCACACAAAGAAAATCATTAAGCGATGATGAATGGTTCAAGTATGTGGGCGATGATGTTCGTCAGGAGGAAATATGCCAGTAAAAATACTTCGTTTTTTCCTCACGTTTATTGTATGTTGCCTCATATATACTATAAATGCCTCATCACAAGAATGTGGTGATGTTGCTTTAGCAGATGCACGAAAATTTTATGAGATAGGACAATTTGATAGAGTATTTTCTACTCTGGAACCTTGCATTGATAATAATGGATTAAATGATAAACAAAAAGTACAGGCATACCGATATTTGGCAATGAGTTTTCTGGCTCTTGACAGTAATGATATTGCCTTGGCAAGCGTAGGAAAATTATTAAAAATTGAACCGAATTTTGAACCCGATTTATTTGACCCCGTCCGATTTATTGAACTTGTGACGCTAATTAAACAAAATAGCAAAAGAGTATTGGTAACTTCTGTGTCGAAAAAAGCGGAGGATTTATTGGCTGCTCCCGCAACGGTTATGGTTATTACTCGTGACCAAATTCTTCGCCGCGGTTATCTTGACTTGGAAGCAGTATTAAGTGATTTACCCGGTTTTGCAATTTCACGTACATTCGGAGCAACATATTCCAATATTTACACACGTGGCTATCGTTCCAATAATACCGACCGTACAATGGTATTGGTTGATGGTGTGGAAGAAAATGATTTATGGACGAATATTGCTTATTTCGGGCGACAGTATCCATTAAGTAATGTCAAAAGAATTGAAGTGGTGTATGGTCCTGCATCAACGATGTATGGTGCCAATGCTTTTTTAGGCGTTATCAATATTATTACCAAAGAACCCGATGAATATATTGGCGATAATGCTTCTCTTGGTGTGTCTGCCCATGCAAATTATGGTTCATGGAATACACGCTATGCCGATGTTACTCTTTCGGGTAAAACATCGGGTATGGCTTTATCATTAACCGGACGTGTGTTCCGTTCTGAAGAAATGGATTTATCTCGTTTCCCCGATTATGATTATTCGCCCTCATTTTATGATAATTTCGATTATCAATCAGCTCTTAGCATCACGTCAAATGCCGCATCGTTTGTCAGAACCAATAATTTAACGGATAATAATCCGCTTTATACTATTGAACGTAATGGCAGTGGCGATACTACCGCAGTTCGGCTTACCCAAGCCGGTGCAGAGAAAGCTCGTAATTTCGACAAAGGTGCTTTGCAGGAAAATGTGAATGGTAATCCGGTGCGTTACTCTAATATTACCGACACATATTTGCTTGGCGCAAAAATGACCATATCCGATTTTACTTTGTCATTTCAAACATGGCGTTCGGAAACAGGCGGCACAACATATTTTACAGACAATAATGAAGCCGGAGCAAAAAATGGCTCTCTCTGGATACCGCTGCAAACAGCATTTTATGTGAAATATGAAAAACAAATTAATGATAATCTTTTTATCAGTAATTTAACCCAATACCGTTCTCATGAATTAGACGAAGATACAAAAGCTGTGTATCTTTTAAACTATTCCAATGGCGGGCGCAATTTCGCCCGATTATTAGCCGACAGAGCACCTGTGTGGATAACAGAATATTATTATGTTCTTTCACGACAATTACGGAATGAATTAAAGGCATTATTTACCTTAGGACCATCCTTTGATATTATCGGTGGTCTTGAAGTGCGTTCCTCGCAAATTCAAGGTGATTATCTTATCTCTTATGCGCCCCCGCCTGTGGACAGCGGCACATCATCAATCGGTCTTGGCGGCGACAGTTTCGATCAACAAGATATAGGACTTTATGTGCAATCAACATATAGAGCAACGGATAATATAAAAATTGTGCTTGGCGGGCGTTATGACCAAACCCGCATCCGAAGCGTTGCACAATCCGCATTTAATCCGCGACTTGCTGTCGTGTTTACACCCGGTGATTTTGTATTTAAAGGAATTTATGCCACTGCTTTCAAACAACCGGCAATTTATCAGCGATACTCCACGAATACCGCACGTCAAGTGACAAATCCCGGATTAGATAATGAAAATGTTAGTAATATTGAAGTCAGTGCCGGATGGAAAATAACCGATGATATTTTTGCAGAAGCATCATATTATCGTGCATCGTATGATAATGTCGTGGGTACAGTATCTGTTATTAATCCAAAAACAGGTAGTCCGACAACAAAAAATGATGGAGTCGGCTCGCTGCGTATTCAAGGTATTCAGGCATCAGTGACAGCACAATTAACATCGCATTATTCACTCTACGGTAATTTTACATACACCGATCCTTATAATACAGAAAAAGGTGAAGTGCGTGTGGGTGATATACCTTCCGTTTCCTTTAATGTGGGTGCGGATGCTTTGTTCTTAGATATTGTTCGTGTGAATATTCGTGCGAATTATATCGGAGAGCGTCCTACCGGTGTGGGTACTTCCGTGCCTGCAAACCCTTTTGGAACATTCAGTTCTGTACTGTTACTCAATGGTACAATATCTGTAGAAAAATTAGTTCCCGGTATAACAGGACAATTAATTCTCAACAATATCACAAATCTTGAATATTTTGATCCGGGTGTGCGCAGTGCCGATGGTGGTTTCTATTCGGCACGCACTCCGCAAAGAGAGCAAAATATTATGTTCCGCATTATGTACGACTTATAATATCTTTATACTTTATGACATCTCACGGCAATTCTTATACGCATGATACAATGTCAAAACACGTAGTGTCCGAAAAAATGGACTATGATTATATGAAACCGCGTGAATTATGTTATCATACCGATGAAATAGTTCCCGATATATCGTTACCTGATTTTATTGCGAGCTCCTTGCAGATTATTGAGCAAACTATCGTAGAAAAAAATCTTATATTTCGTCGGGCAAGTATTGCAGATATTGAACAATTATTTGCATTTATAAAAACGCGTTATCCTTTAGATATTGCCGAAGAAATAAGCACCTATGATATTTATCGGTTTATTACTTTTGGTCATGGCTTAGTCGTCCAAACACAGCAAGGTAATATTGTTGCCTGTTTATTCGAGGTCGGTTATGATACAATAGACAGAACATCATATACATTGCGTTTGGCAGTTGATCCTGTATTGAGTGGATTGAATATTGGTCAAGCATTGATTGAATATTCTTGTTTGCTGGCAATGAAACGCGGTTCTAAAGTAAAACGCGGATTATTGGATTTAGAAAATTTCCCTTCCGCACATATTCTCATCAATAAAGTCGGCTGGATTGCAGAAGCCTTCTACCCAAATCTTGCTCCATTGGGCACATGCTTTACTATATGTTTGCCATTACATAAACGCGGATTTTTGCAAAATAGAGTGAATATTTCCGCTTTACCTCATTATATATCACACAAAAAAGAAGATAAAGATTATGTTGTAGCTCCTGCTCATAGCATCGAATATATCCATCAAGCATATAAAGAAAATTTCCGTGTGATTGCCTATATCAAAAAAGGTATTCTCAATAATCATGATAATTTCTTTTTAGTGCCTGCATCAACGCTGTATTCATAAATTTCGACAATAGTGCTCATGCCGGTTTTTGAGCGCATAGAGTATAATGGAGAATAACAATATGCCGGATTATACATTTTCTCCAATCGGTTATATTCAAACCCTTCGTGAAAAAAAATACGAAGCTCCTCGTCAGCCCGATGTCGGTCATCAAAATATTACTTCGGTCATAGAATTATTGCCTCATTGTAATTATGAACAAGCTTTGGATGATATTCAAGGATTTGAACGTCTGTGGCTACTCTATGTGTTTCATAAAAACACTCATTGGAAACCCAAAGTACGTGTGCCGCGGGGCAGAACAAAAAGAGGTGTTTTTGCCACACGTGCACCATATCGTCCGAATAATATAGGTATTTCATGTGTTCGATTACTTGAAATTCGTGGCAGACATATTATTATTGCCGATGCCGATATTCTTGACGGTACTCCGCTTCTTGATATTAAACCCTATATTCCTTATATGGATTCTTTCCCTTTATCGCGAGCAGGTTGGGTGGATGAACTTGCCGATGTACCTGTATTCAATATTCAAGAAAGCCCCGATGTAAAAATCATATTAGATACTTGTGTGTCGGAGGATGACAGCTTATTGCGTATGACTATTTACGATATGTTAAGCAATGATCCTTATCCGCATCCATATAGAAGAATTAAACATATTGACAATAATGTATTTATGCTGGCGGTGCGATATTGGCGAATTACATATAGTATTGATGAAAATATTATTACTTTGCAATCCATAAAACGTGAGGAATAATTATGAGCAATTTTAGTGAAATTATAAATAGGATACTCTCATGACTATCGGTATTTCTATGATTGTGCGTGATGCGGAGCATACAATTGAACGTGCTTTGCAATCATGTACATTTGCTTCACAAATTGTGGTCGTGGACACAGGCTCAAAAGATGCCACTCCACATAAAGTATTACGCTATGGTGCTGAATTACATTTTCTTACATGGCGTGATGACTTTTCATTTGCTCGTAATTATGCTCTGGGATTTATGCGCACAAATTGGATAGTACAACTTGATGCCGATGAATATATTGAAAACCCTGAACAATGGACTAAAAGTATTGCATCCATACATGATACACATACTATTGCGGGTGGGCGCATACAACTGGGTAATGTATTGGAATCGGGAGAAAGTCGCCATCATCATTCTTATACACGATTGTTCAGAAATAATCGTGATTTTTACTATGAAGGTTCTATTCATGAACAAATTGCACCTTCTATTGAAAAAGCCGGTTTTGTGATAGAAACATTGCCATTATCAATTATCCATGTCGGATACCAAGAAAATAATCAACAAAAATATGAGAGAAATTCTCGTATTATTGATGGAGAATTAGCAGAAAATCCTGATGATCCTTTTTTATTGTATCATGCCGGAAATACGGCTTTTGCTCTTCATAATTATACAAAAGCCCACGAATATTATGTGAAAGTCCATCAAAGCACACAATTATCGGAGGAACAACAAGATATAATACGAATGCGGCTTGCACAAATAGCAATTGCTCAATCGGATTATGCCGCTGCAAAACAGTATATGCAAATCCCATCGGCATATAGTGAAATTGAAGGACTGCGTCAGTATCTTTTAGGGTCAGTATTCGCCATCGAAGGGCATTATGCCGATGCCATTGCTTCATTACATAATTCTCGTATTTCCTCAATGGTAAACAGTAAAAATGTTGCTGAATTTATTCAACAATTACGTACATTAATCTAAATTTTTATTACAAAAGTGAGAATTATTATGGAAAATTTCGATCGCAAAAGTCATTGGGAAAATATTTATCGTACCAAACAACTTGA
>VYMG01000086.1_pt1 | contig 61979 bp, 52 predicted proteins | sample 5115261 | NCBI WGS metagenome assembly VYMG01 (sample SAMN12291781, study PRJNA351875) | freshwater metagenome | isolation source: freshwater lake | place: USA: Michigan, Wintergreen Lake | collected 2013-08-08
TATTATTCTCATTTTTAAATATAGATTTTCTATTGCCTTTGAATGACACTTCCACAAGCCGATGCGTTTTGCCTGTGTCATAGCCAAGATAATCATTAAAAAATGCGTATTCTTGGTCTGTTTGCAATGAATCAATCGCTGTGCCGCAGCCACCGCCACAATTTTTACAAGAGCCTCCATCTTTCGATGATTTCGTGCTGCATGCCGTGCAGTGTGATTTACGTTTGCGAATACTTGTTGCTATGGATACTTCAGCCGCAGAGGGTAAGGTATCCGGCGAGGGTAATTCTATTTTTGTTACTGTCATTGTTTGTTCTGTCTGTGATAAAATATGAGCTGCTTTTTGAGTAAATATGAAAATAAAGATTATGGCTCAAATATCATCATGCCAATAAAGCCTGATTTTGCGCCAATGTTGTCGAGTATATGGTAGTATGTGCTGTGAAATGATAGTACATATTACAACCATCCAAGTACGAAATATGCTCACAAGGAGCCGTACACATCAATCATTTACACCCAAAAATACGTTACGACACACTAAAAGCAATGAAATAAGTATCAAAGGGGGGTGAATATTGCGTTGAACTAAACCCACAGCTTCTTCCGCAGCATTGATAGCGGCAGGATAATCGGCATGGGGAAAAGCAGTGGCAAATTTGATAATTGTGTCAATTTGGTCGCTATTGATAATCAGCGATGCGTCGGCTGTCCGAGCATACACATACACATCCCGCAGCCACAAGACTAAAAGCCCCAGCATGGTGGATAGTTGCTTCCGATCTTGTGTGCTGCTGAAACGTTCCATGATATGAAATGTCTCCAAACGATAACGCACCCGTCGCAATGCCGCACGTAAAAGGGTGATGACTTCCTCACGCAAACGTTTCATGTCTTCATCCAAAAATTGCATGGCACGCGAATAACTGCCTTGAGCAAAAGAAGCAATTAATCGCGCTTCTTCTTCGGTAATTGAAAAACGTTGATGCAAGGCTACCGTTAACTCACTATCGGGTAAAGGGTCGCAGTAAATTTGCTGACATCGTGACATAATAGTCTGGGGTATGGCTTCACGACGCGATGTTGTCAATATCAATGTCACATTAGGGTTCGGTTCTTCGAGTGTTTTCAAAAAAGCATTGGCTGCCTCAACGGTCATTTCATCGGCTTCGGACACAATGACTACGCGGTGCCCTGATTGCGATTGTGACATGGATATGCTGCGCTTTACATCACGTATGGAGGCAATGCGTATTTGTCGTGCATTAGCGATACTCACATTGTGATAGGGATTTTCTGCTTTGATGCGTAATTGTTCTTGGATTTCTTCAATTTGTGCATCGGTTAATTTAAACAAAGGCGAATCATCGCGTGTTTCGGCTGATTTGGTGGCGGGTAAAGAAAACACAAGTTTAATATTCGGATGCTCCAATTTATCGGCTTGCATACAACTGCGACATTGATTGCACGGCTCTGTACTCGGCAATGTACGACGTTCACAATTAAGTGTTTTTGCCAATGCTAAAGCCAAGGCATCTTTACCTATGCCCTCCATTCCCCAAAATAAATATGCATGAGCTATTTTTTCTTCATGCAATGCTCTGCGCAACAATTCCTTTACTCTGTGCTGACCGATAACCGAAGACCAAGACATACGATACCGTATAAAAAAGAAAAGTCTGAAAAAAGAGAAGGCGACACTCAGTGAGCATCGCCTTCATAATGAGTGTATGCACTTATTGTCGTGCTGCACCGATTTTTTTACGTAATACACTGTGTTTCATGCCATAACCGAAGTATATTACAAAACCGAGAGCAAGCCATATAATTAAACGAAGCCATGTGTCACCGGGTAATGATGCCATCATCGCGAGACAAGCAAGAATACCAAGAATAGGAACGACAGGCACAAATGGCGTTTTGAATGCTCGCGGTAAATCGGGCTGTGCTTTACGCAAGACAATAATACCAAAGCATACAAGAACAAATGCCAATAATGTACCGATACTTGTCATCTCACCCACGACATCAGCGGGAACAAAAGCAGCGAATAAACTTACGAAAATCATAAAGAGAATATTGGATTTCCACGGTGTCTGGAATTTCGGATGAACATCAGAGAAAATTTTCGGTAATAAACCGTCTTTGGACATAGAGAAAAATACCCTTGTCTGTCCCATGAGCATTACCATAATCACCGACGAATATCCGGCTAAAATGGCTATGATAATTGCTTTGTTGAGCCAAGGAAAGGCAGGGATTATTTTTCCGTCAGCTCCCATATTACCCATGTGATCTATTGCCACAGCCACCGGTGCAATACCATCAGCACCTTGGAAACTCGTATAATTGGCAACACCTGTCATCACATGTGCAAAAAGGATATAAAGAACGGTACATATTGCCAAAGACACCAAAATACCAATAGGCATATCGCGCTTGGGATTTTTTGCTTCCTGGGCTGCTGTCGAAACAGCATCAAATCCAATGTATGCAAAGAAGATAATACCCGCAGCACGCACAATACCACTCCAACCGAAATCGCCGAAATTACCTGTGTTATCCGGAATATACGGCGTATAATTGGCAGTATTAATATATGCCCAACCAAGAGCAATAAAAATAAGTACCACCGCTATTTTTAAGGCAACAATCACCCCATTCACTGTCGCTGATTCTTTTGTACCTTTTATCAATAATAATGACATCATCACGACGATAAACACAGCCGGCAAATTTATCATACCCGTTGCGGTTGTGCCATCAATGAGCGTCACAGAATTAAAAGGCGATAATGTTAATGCGGCGGGCAGATGAATGTCATAATAAGCGAAAAATTTTACAAGATAGCGTGACCAACTGATGGCAACCGTGGCTGCTCCTACGGCATATTCGAGTACCAAATCCCATCCGATAATCCATGCCATAAATTCACCCATTGTTGCATACGAATATGTATAGGCGCTGCCCGCAACAGGTATCATGGATGCAAATTCGGCATAACATAATCCGGCAAAACCGCAGGCAATGGCGGCAATAACAAAGGAAATAGTAACGGCGGGTCCGGCATTATGGGCTGCTGCTCCGCCTGTGATAGAAAAAAGTCCGGCACCGATAATAGCGCCTATGCCGAGTGCAACTAAGCTGGGTGCGCCCAATGTACGCTTCAAGCTATGCTCTGAAGAGTTACCGTGCACACCATGCTCTTCATGCAAATCTGTTATGGATTTAACAAATCGTGAGCTAAAAATCATCAATCCTCCGAAAAACGAGTGTATATGAAGTAATGTCCTAATTCGTGAATGCGGCTGCAAAAATAGAAAGGAAACAGATTCGTGCAGCAGAAATTCCCAAGAATACATGTAATCATCAACAAAAAGATTCATCATACACTCGGTTATGAAAGGTTTTTTATCTTTTCGACGGTGACAAAGTGGTAATTTAGAGAGTATTATGTCTGCACAAATAAGAAGAACAGTGAACAACACACAACCAGAAATGAAAGAAAATGAAGGGAAAGAGCAAGAGAATACATCCGTTCTTTTGCTGCGTTTTGAATATGACGGCACGAACTATTGCGGTATGCAATTCCAAGAAAATGGCATGAGCATTCAACAAGAAATTGAACGAGTGTATGAGCAGTTAACAGGGGTAAACCGAAGATTGATTTGTGCAGGACGCACCGATGCCGGCGTGCATGGACGCGGGCAAGTAGGGCATATCTGTTATGGTAAAGAATTTACTATTCCGACTGACCGTATCCTCAAGGCATTTAACTCTAAATTACCTCGTGATATTCGCATTAATGGTGCATTACGCTGTGCCGTACCTGTGCATGCACGTTTTGATGCTCTTTGGCGACGTTACTCATATACGATAGCGCATACGGAAAGTGTGTTTACCCGCCGTTATGCTTGGGCTGTACATTATCCGCTGGATGATGCTTTATTGCATGAAGGCGCAAGAATTTTTCTTGGCAGGCATGATTTTACCAGTTTTTCCAAATTAAATACTTCCACCAAATCATATATCTGTACGGTAGAGGAATGTCATTGGGAACGTCTTGCTTCCGATATGATACGTTTGCATATCAGAGCAGATCGTTTTGTCTATGGCATGGTACGTTCTTTGGTGGGAACAATGGTGGATATTGGCAGAGCCAGACGCACCGTGGAAGAAGTACGCCATTCATTGCAATGCGCTGACCGTTCGCTCAATAGCTGGCTGGCACCGCCTGAAGGATTAGTCTTTGAGGAAGTGGGCTATCCGCCGGAAAAAGGTGTGATATGGTGAGTTATCTATGTAATGATCGCTTTTTATACCATGTGTGACCATCGGTATGTGCAATAGACCTATACTCATCGGAAAGCATAGTAGCAAAAAAATGGTCTTGTGTATAGTATTTTTTTATATCAAAACCGGAAACAGAAAAGAAATAATTATAATTACTGTCGGCAATAATAATAATATCCGGTTTTTGCTGTGTGAGACTCTGTGTTACTTTATGAAAAAAATATCGCTCTAAGGGTTGCATCGTGTTCACAGAATGATACGTAAATGTATCGGCGGATGACTGTTGATTACGATAAAAACTTCCTAGATACCACAGAGTATTGCACCCTGTAATATCACGCATCGGATGCTTTATAATTGCCGGGTATAAGGGTTGAGAAAAGGTTGATATCTTAAAAATAGTTTTGGCATTATTATGCTCGGAAAGCAATGAATCTGTGTTTTTTGACACCGTCGTAGGGCTATAATTCTGTGCATACGATTCTGTTAATGTAGTACAGGTATAACATTGTCGTAGAACGATTGCCGAACACAGTATAATGTAAAAATTCTTTTGTATGCTCTTGTTATGTATATATATGGGTACAAAACGCATAAATCCAAGCGATAAAGAAACGACAGAAAAAGAAGCTGCAATTTTAATATGATAATCAAAGCCTTTCATTTGAATAAGTGCCGATAGAAATGACATAACAGATGCGGTGGTACATACAGTGTGTAATAAAAACAGCGAGTCTTTTTTCTTGTAAAACAATGCATAAACACAAAGTGCGGCATATACCAACAGCGATAATTTATGCTCAAGGATAACAGAAATAGGATTTATGCCAATCATCGTATTTTGTCCGGCATACGTTTTTGTGGCATATTCGGCGATGACAAGATATTCAGGTACATGGTATGTAAATATTCCGACCCAAAAAATCACACCGGTTAATAAACCTAAGCGCATACCCTGTGTATAGTTCAGACTTCTATTTCTACTATAGGCAGATAGTTCAACACAAAGGAGTGTGAGAATAAAATATGGTTTTATGAAAGCACCTGTTATGGTCAAAAATCCTATAAAACAATCAAGAATTTTATATCTGTTGAGGTTGGGTACAAGGTATTGTCGTATAAGAAAAGGAATATATGCCAGTATAAATAGATGCTCTCTTTGCCCAAAATCATAGGTTTGAAATGTAGAAAACACAAAAAAGAGTGTAATGCACAGTAAAGATTGCTCCATGAGCGAGAACAATGTGCATTTAACAATAAGAAAAGCACATAGTATTGCAGAAATTAATGTCAATCCACCTAAAAACAATGACAACACAATGGCATCATGATGTATAAAAGAACTTATATAAGCGGGAATATATGAAATATACCAGATAGTCGGAAAATTAAAGTCAATAAAATCACGATAAGGAATTTGCCCATCAGTCATCAGTGTTGCCATGTGATAATTGAAGGCAACATCAAGATTGTGATAATGAACTTGCGATCGAATAAATGGTTGAACAAGTGATATAATTGCGCAACAAGCAATGAGAATCAAGAAAAAGCGTCGCATCATCACACCTGTTTTGTGCTTTGGTTAATGATAAAAAGCAAGTGAGCCGAAAGTCACGGCTGATGCCCTTTCTCTTTCATCCCATTGTGCATAGTGCATTATCTCGCCGCGTGTGGGTTGTAAGGTTTGCAAGAGCATATAATCAGGTGAGCAACCGCAAATTTTCCATGTATCGCGCACATCGGCAATTAAGCGAAAAAATGTATTGCCATCACATGCCGCTAATGCCTGCAATAATTCTTTGTCGGCTTTCTCTGCTTCGGACAGTTTACTGATTGCATCATACTTATCACCAAATTTACGCCCAATATGCGATAAATCACCGCTGGAAATATAGACCGCTTTTTTACCACTTTCTTCCACAGCACGGCGTACTGCATAAATAAAATCATTGATTTCCGCACTCTCTTCTATGGTTTCTTTATTATTCATAAAACGATGGAACGATGTTACTAAAATTGGTACAATGGTGAATGGACTATTACCCCGAATATATTGCAAAAAAGGAAGTTCAAGCTCAATGGAATGTTCCGGTTTGTGGGGCATATCATTGTTTGTAAGATAATGCGGATAATATTCCCGAATTTTTTTTACTATTGCTGTATCGGTTTTTACAATCCCTAAAGGTGTGCGAAAATCTTTTTCTGTGAGAATAAAAAAATCACCCCACCAATAATGGGATGTAGCAAAAATAATATAGACATCTGCATTATTTTGCTCTATTGCCTTAAATGCCGGAGGATATGAAGACCCTCCTACGCGATAATCAATATGGGGAACAATAATACCGGAAGCATTGCCCGGCATGACATCACATTCCGCCATGAGCGTATCCAGATATTGTCGTAATTCTTGCTCGGAAGAAGGGTAGGCACCACCCGCACAGACAGGTTCACGCACGGTGGCTTTAGCATATTCCTCTTCGATATTTCGCCGTCTTTGTTCGAAGCTGTCGCTTTCCAAATAACCATACTCATCAATACTACCGATAAAATTGCAGAGAAAATCTATATTCTCTTGCGTAGTGTGTTCACCAAATATTTTATGGGATAAACCTTGCACTGAAGTACAATTATCAAATAATTGAATAAGGGAATATGCTTGGAGTGAAAGGTAAATTTCTTCTGAGGCATAGCCGAATGTATCATGTGCACAAATTTGCTGTTCCCCATTATGGATAACCATCGAAAGTTGAATATCTTTTCGAAAAGCGGGCACGGGTGTTGTTGGCAAATAGGTCATATTTTATGGCTGTATAGATGAATGAGATGTATCGTTCATGTTTTTGACACGATATAATTGCCACCAAGGTGTGGACGGCGAAGCATGATGTTCAAGGTGATAGCCGAAAAAATAACATGACAGCAAAGCCCACAGATGATTTTTTTTCAATGTTCTTGCTCTATGCTTCCCCATTTCATGAGTATGTGGTGTGCGATGGGGGCGATAGGTACCAAAATAAAATAATTGCAGTGCACCCAATAATGAAGGCAATGCCCAATATATCCACACCTGTATTTCATTATATCGCAGAAGAAGGATATTGAACATACATGCCATAATGATAAGTTGGGAAATGGTCGTATAGCGAAACATAAACACGGCAAACCACACGAAAAAATTATTGGTAGGATAATAATCGGGGTCATCAGAATCTGCGGGGTGAAGATGATGCGCCCAATGATTTTTTTGAAGACGACGAAATGACATACCGGCAAACAAAAAGCAGGCAAGAGTGCCCACGATGCGATTGCCTTTATTGCTCCGCATCACCGTTCCATGCATTGCATCATGCGCGGTAATAAATAATCCCGTACTGAGATAACCTTGTAGGGCTATATGGAAATACATCATCGGAGAAAAAAAACCGACAGCAGCATACTCCAAACTGTACCGGAGATGCGCCAGCCAAGCACACAGCACCATACTTGCAATCATCACGCCATAGAATGATTGAAAAGCGGTGGCTTGACGGGCTTTAGGATATGTGCTGAACATTCTCTCCTTCATAATCGCGCACCAGTGAACGATAAGAATCTTGGATACGCTCCGGTTGATGCGATGCCGTATTCAAATGAACCATGACCGTATTAGCTTTGACTAAGATGGTGCCATCGTCGGTTAGGCGTGCTATTTGTTCAAAACACAATGAGCTGTTTTTCATCCATGAAATACGAGTAAATAACTCATATTCCTGATCGAATAAAGCGGCATAGATATAATCAATGTCAATGTGGGCAACCACAAAGCGATGTTTCGACACAAAGGTCTGGAAATCCATAGGCAAACCAAGCGCACGGAAATATTCGATGCGTGCCGCTTCTAACCAATATAAATACACCGCATTATGGACAATGCTTTGTCTGTCCACATCATAGCTGCGGACACGTGTTCTCAACACATGGCGGTATCGAGAAAAATCTTCTTGTTGATGCAAAGCGCGTTCATGAAGCGATCGCGGTTGATGATGAACAGATGGTATTACCGACATAATTATTTTCTCCGTAGATTTGAATGCAAAATCAATATGCAAAATTAAGGATTTAAGACAATAAGGATATGTATATAGTTACCCTGCGTGCAAAGCACAGGTCTGCCAAGTCTGCCAAGTATCGAGCAATCATCGCACATGGCGTTTGTGGGGCTGTCACATCTATTGTACTTGCTCTTGTGCTTACACTCTTGAGCGCGATGTCGGTTTCGGCACAACAAAAGCGTTCTTTCCCGATAGCGCGTACCGGTAAAGTGAGTGCACAGGATACTGCCGTCATGCGATTTGCTGCAAGGCAATATTTTTTGCGGGGTATGCAATACCGGTTGCTGAGGGATTATCCGTCGGCAATTATCGAATTGCAACTTGCTCAGCGTTATGATTCCTCTGCGGTGATTGCTTATACCATAGCTCACAGCTATGCACAAATTGGCAAACGCGATATTGCGCAAGAATATCTTGCCACAAGTTTACGGAAAAATCCCGATTATATTCCGGCATTGGAATTGGAAGCCGAATTTGCCATAGACGATAATCGTTTGCTCGGTGCTATGACTATTTATGAACATATTGTGGCATTACAACCCAAGGTAAAACAAAGTCGCTATATGCTCGGGCGATTATCGGAATTCAATAATGAACGTAAAGCGATTGATATCTATCGGGCTTTAATGAATGACTTTGGTGATGATATCCAATTGCTTGAGCGAATGGCTATATTACAAAAAAATATAGGCGACACAAATGGATATATGCAAACAGCAGAAAAAATAACTGCAATGGGTGATATTAATCCTCAATTTATTCAAGAGTATATAGCTGCATTATTAGATACAAAACAGTACAATAAAATCATTGATTATATAAAACCATCACGAGCATATCGCTGGGGAGAACAATTACCCAATATGATTGCTGCAATTATTGAACATTTTTTATTACTTGATTCAATCACCGTACAAAATACAAAAAGTACCATCGACACTGTATTAACTATAGTGCAGAAACATCATTTTTTACAATGGGAAATATCATATTCTGCCGGTTTATTGCGCTATGTTACCGGTGATACCTCCGCTGCCTTCACATTGTTTGAACAAAGTGAGCGATTAACCAATGATAGAGCAAGTTTACTATTGTTGCAAAGTAAATTTTTGGCACAACATGATAATCCGAAAAAATCTTTGCAATTATTAAAGAAAGGGATGGTATTGTTTGACAAAGAATATCGTTTTCCATTACAAAGTGCATTGGTGTTTGAACAATATTCTAATAAAGATTCTGCCGAAAAATATTATTATCATGCTGTGACTATAGAACCAACACGTTCAGAAATTTGGACACAATTAGGTATTTTTCATAATAGCCATAATAATTATATTGCTTCGGATTCATGCTATAAGCGTGCTTTGTTATTATCGCCTGATGACCCGCTGATTAATAATAATTTGGCATATTCCTATGCGGAGCGGGGGATGCTGTTAGAACAAGCGAAAATAATGGCTCAGAAAGCTCTCTCACAATCGCCGACGAATCCATCATACCTTGATACGTATGCGTGGGTGCTCTATAAATCCGGTGAATATGATAAAGCCGTCAAACAATCTATGCAAGCACTGCGCTATTCATCCGGCAATGCCACACTGTATGAACATTTGGCAGAAGCTCATAAAGCTGCCGGAAATTATCAGCAAGCATTAGAGGCATTTCGAAAAGCTCTTGAATTTGACCCGACAAAAGACTATTTGCGCACCATTATTCAACAATTGGAAAAATAGGGGAAACTATTATACATTATTAAGAGAACCTTTCTCTTAATTGTTGTATTTACTTTACTGAAAACGTTTTTCCCCTTTGCGTTTGGATTTATTTCGTTAATATTTTCGTCAATTCATTCTTGTATTCTTCATTGTCAGTCATACCGTTATGTCTTTGTCCGTTTAGTATTATTAGAGTATCTTGTTGCTTAAACTCTTCTTTTAGTTTTAATGAGGAGCCGTAATAAATAACTTCGTCTGAGTTTCCGTGAAAAATAACAACGGGCATTTTGCAATCTTTCAAATACTCGTTTGTCGAAAATTTGTACTTTAAAATAAATGTCGGAATAAATGGAAATTGTTGTTTCATCATATCTGCCAAGTTATAATAAGGTGCTTGTAAAATTAGTAATTTAGGTTTGTTTGTAGAAGCAAGTTTTGAGGCAAAACCTGTTCCAATTGAATAACCTAAGATTACAATTTTATCTTCTGAATATTTCTTTTTCAGTTCGTTATAAGCTGTTTGGTTGTCTTGAAAAAGTTGCTCTGGATCGTTTATTTCGCCTTCACTTTTTCCATAGCTTCTATAGTCTAGTATGTAAATGTCATAATGTAAGTCGGTATAAGTTTTCGCAACTTCGCCCCACGAGCTTAAGTTCCCTGCATTGCCGTGCAAATAAAAAATAAGTCCTTTTGAATTGTCAGCCTTAAACAAAAGTCCATTTATTAGTTTCCCATCAGTAGATTTTATATTTAATTCTTCAAATTTTTGCCCAAATTCAAACTTGTAATTTTTGTCTAAATATTGGGGAAAGAAAATTAGTTTCTCTTGGGAAAAATACAGAAAGCCACACATTAACATGTAGATTGAAATTAATATTGCAATTATTTTCAGTATTTGTTTTTTCATAGACATTCGGTTCTGTAACATGATGCACATTGTTTTGCAGCTACAAGAAGCTGGCAATTGAGCATCGCTGATTTTTCAATTCGGAGCACAAACTTTTAACCATCACTGCAATTGAATAGAAGCACAAAACCGCCGCTTTTGTAAAACGACTATTAGCGGCTGTGTTTTATTTTTTTTCTGCCAATGTTTTCACTTTTTTTAAGTTGGCAAGTAAATATTGTTTCTGCTTTTGTAATTGTCAAATCACTTACCTCTTTATTAAAGGTGTAATAATAAAAAGTACATTGATTGTCGTCACAGCAAGGACCCTCATAAGTAGTCATTTTATTCAGTGTGCTGTCCTGATTAAATTCTATCTCTGTAATGAAACCTTTGAATGAAATAATCTTGTAAGTTCCACTCTTTTGCTGAATAAATATCTCATAAACGTCAAAGTCTCGCATAAGAGCCATATAATATTTCGGATAGTGGATAAAATCTAAAAGCCCGTCTCCATTTATGTCAAAAAAATAGGTGTCATTTAGAATATAATATAATGGTTCTTTGGGAAGATGCACAATCCTGTCTGCTTTGGGGTCATAGTCAAGTAGGTGGTTTAAGCCGAAATAATAATGATATAACCACCATCTTTGGGGACGCTCCCAATCATCCTCATTGTTAAACGAATCTGGAATGGCTCTATGTAACTCATTTTTTTTATAGTCGTTCGATACTTTTTTAAAAGGAAAATTAATGTCCAAGCGTTTTGGCTCGTCATATTTTTTCCCGTATATACAAATACTATCGCTTTCATTAAATCGTAATATTTTTTGTCCATTACAAACGAATGTACCAAAGAAAAAAGATAATATGATAAAAGCTCTTATCACCATAAAATTAGCTACACCTCCCATATTGACGCAAAACGTCATTCATTTCCACAAAACTACAAAACTTTGCTTATCCATCCAAATATGAGTTGTCGTGGAGGAAAACAAGATGTTTGTACGTCACCTCGCCTGACGCAAAACACGTTTTAACGGCTGTTGTTTATTTAAAGTCAATGTATTGTTCGTTTTCAATTTCGCTAATGTCAATTGGTTGCTTTACATAATTTTTTTCAGGTTTGTCCAACAACTGTTTTTTTTCTCCCATTGCAAATCCAAGTTTGTAACCGATATTGTCAGAGGTCGTCAAGAAAACATTGTCATATTCGGTGTCAAAGTCGCTAACAAACAGCATTACATTTTTATTCACACTTTTTTCTGTTGTCCAAATGTCAGTTGGTCTTGTCGTTGTCCAACCGATAGTTTTAAAATGTCTGTCAAAACCCATTGGATAACTAACATAGTTGATGAAGTAACAGTAAATTTCAAAGTTTATATCATAAGGAAATGTTACTGCAAATTTTTTGTCTGACAACCGTGTCAAGCGTGGAATAGCTTGATATGTTTCTTTGTTGTATAAATTGCAGAATTCTTGAAGTATTTTTTGAATGTCATTTACGCGAATATCGTCAACTATTGCAAGTTTGTCGTTTGCTATTTTATTAGTTGGCAAAAGGTTTTCTGACGGTCTTCTCGTGTCGGTGTCCGGCTGTGGAGTTTGATTCTTTACTCTTGTCCAAACGAAATACAAGACTGCGAACAAAATTATTATTCCTAAAATGATGTATTGTTGTTTCATGTGTCTATACGTTTTGGTTGTTTAACATTGCTGGTAACGTCGGGAGGCGGATTTGCGTCATTCATTTCCTCAAAACTACAAAACTTTGCTTATCCATCCAAATTTGAATAAAGGGAAATTCTCTATGCCATAATGAGAACTGTGCTTTAGAGGTTCATTGCTGTGGAATCCGCCTCCCGATGTGGTGGATTTTAGCACAAAAGTTCAATAGAATTACTGCCGTTGATCTTTGCAGAAATGTTTCTGCGGAGAACGCAACCCCCGCTTTTGCAAATGTGCTGTTGGCAAAAGTAATTATTAATGCGTCCAAGGCTCTTTGAGTTTAGCGTCCATAAATTTTTCACCATCAAAAATGCATAGTCCTTGCCAACTTCCAAACCAAACTTGTCCCTTTTTGTCCTCGAGAATACTTTGCGTGACATTAGATGTTAAGCCATCTTCGGTTGTGAATTGTTTGAAATTATTGCCATCATATCGGTAAACACCATAACCTTCAGCCGTAAGCCAAATATTCCCTTGGCTGTCTTCATAAAAATTGTAAGTTTCTTCACCTGCAATAATTCCATCCTTAGTGAAGTTCGTGTACGTTTTACCATCAAACTTACTCACACCACCATAAAAAGTTCCAATCCAAATATTTCCTTGACTGTCTTCTAAAATATCAGCTGTATTATTATCGACAAGTCCGTTTTGGGTTGTTAAATGAGTAAATTTCCCGTTATTATATTTGAATATTCCATTTCCATCAGTAGCAAACCACATAGTTGCATTTCTGTCTTCTATAATTTTAAAAACCAATTTATCAGATAGCATAGGTTTTGCATTTTCGGCTTTTGAATCTGGCAACGAAAAAGGAATAAACTTCTCTCCATCAAATTGATTAACACCCCCTGTCGAACCAACCCAAATCAGTCCGCTTTTGTCAATTGTTAAACCCCAAATTTCTTCATTCTGCAATCTTTCTTTCTTTGAAAATGTTGTAAACTCTTTGCCATCATATTTTATGAGTCCCTCGGATGTTCCAAACCATAAATTACCTGCTTTGTCTTCTACAATCTCTAAAACCCTAAAACGTGGGTTGATTCCTGCAATAGTGATTTTTTCAAGTATTTGTCCATCATAGCGGATAATTCCATCACCATTTGTTCCAAACCAATAATTCCCTTTATTGTCTTGATACATTGTCCTTACAAACTCTCTTACCATTCCATTTAAGTTGGTGTGAATTTGAGGAAACGTCGTGTTTTGATTCAAAATGAGTGGTTGGGTGTTTACTTCATTTTCTTTTATATTAGTATCAAATTTTTCTTTCACTTGTCCTGTGCAAGCTGAGGATTGAAGTGTCAAAAGAACCAAAATTAAATTTGTTTTTTTGAATAGTATCTTAATACCAATGTTTGTCATATTGTTGGTTTTACAATTGTTGTTAACGGTTTGCAACTAAAAGTAGTTGGCGTTTTTTACGATAAATGTAAGTGTAGAGAACTAATTTTTGATTAACCATCAAACTTCCTACGGAAAAATGTACTGCCAATCTCTTGCAGGTGCTGTTAGCGGTTCGTTGTTTTTTCTTTAGTTCGCTTTTCTATTATTTCAAGATAAATTTTCCCCTTTTTCCTTAAATAATTAGTCAGTATTTTTATGCTTTCGATAGTTTTCCCTCGCTCAAATATAACTTTATGAGTTCTGTCTTGTAAATGAATTTCTATCCATTCAGAGCCACCATCCCGACAATCAGGACAGCCTATTGTCTTTGGTAGTTTAAAGAACACCTTTTTGTCTATATTTAATAAAATATTTTTCCAATCTGTCTCAGAAATTAAAATTGTATCAATTTTGTTAGGAAAGTTTACTAAGTCTCTTTTTCCTTTTTGCCACCACAATTGAGTAGTAACAATTTTTTCTCGGTCTATTACAAATTCTCTGAAGCAATAGCCTTTACAAAATCCCAAACTTGTCCCATATTTAATTAAATCAACTTTTTGGTTAGTTAATTCACTCCCTGTATTTTTAGAATTCACAAATTCTGTCAAAGTAATTGTTGTAACAATAAGGGAAATTAATAACAATATTTTCTTAGTCATGTGTACTCAATATTTGAATTCTTAAATTAGGGGTGTTTTTTTACAATGACCGCCACCTCCCATATTGACGCAAAACGTCGTTGATTTCCTCAAAACTACAAAACTTTGCTTATCCATCCAAATATGAGCAAAGGAAATTTCTCTATGCCGGAGTAAACACAGTAATTTAGTGATTTATTGCTGTTGAATCCGCCTCCCGATGTGCCGCCGAATGGCGGCACATCTCTCGTATTGACGCAAAGCGCCGTTGATTTCCTCAAAACTACAAAACTTTGTGTATCTATCCAAATATGAGCAAAGGGAAATTTCTCTATGCCGGAGTAAACACACTGTTTTAGAGATTCATTGCTGTGGAATCCGCCTCCCGAAGTGCCGCCGAGTTTTTCTAAAAAATCACTGATGAGTTGTGCAACAGTTACCTGTGTTAGGGTTCGTATATTTTTACCACGGTCCATCTTTAGTAATGTTCAATATTTTTCCATTCTCAAAACGGAAGGCACCACCCCAACCCACAAACCAAACACGCTCGTGTTTATCTAAGTATATTTGATAGGCAAGTGGTCCATAATTTCCCTCGGATATTCTATGCTCTGTAAGTTGATTATTACTTAAACTGTAAATGCTTCTACCGCAATTAAACCAAATTTCTCCATTCGAAGTTTCAGTAATATTACCAATGCCTTTGCTTTCTTCAAATAGTTCGCTAGATATATCAGTCAGATAGCCTTCTTTATATACATAAAGTCCTTTTGATCCGCAAATCATAAATTCTCCTTTCTGATTTTCTATTACCTTGCCAACAAAATTGGTTTTCAATCCATCCTTTTTAGAGATAGCTGTTAAGCCATTATTATCTTTTATAAAAATGCCTGCATTAGTGCTGAACCAGATTCGCCCCTTACTGTCTTCTAAAATGTTATGAATCATTTTGGTACTAGAGACGCCCACTGTTGTATCAATTTCACCTTCAGGTAATTCAAAATGAGTAAAATTCTTACCATCATATTTGCTGACTCCTTTAATAGTTCCTATCCAGATATTCCCTTTGGAATCCGGCGTAAGGTTCCAGACATCGTTACTGATTAATCCATCTGATTCATCTAAACTTACGATCTTTTCTCCTTCTAAATAGCTAATTCCATCAGTATGTCCAAACCAGATTTTACCACTAACATCTTCTTTAATTGCACGTACAATCACGTCTCCACCAGATTTACTTTTCATCTCACTAATTCGAATCAACGAACCATTGACTAATTTAAATGTTCCCGTGTGAGTACCAAACCAATAGATACCTCTGCTATCGTGGAACATTACTCTCACCGTTTCAGCTATTTGATTTGTAAAATTTGGATAGATCACGGGCTCTGGAGTTTCTTTCCTTGTAGATAGTTCGCTATCAGATGAATTCAATTCTTTGTTAATCGAAACTTTATTCACTTGTCCATTGCAAGAAAACAGATTGCTAAAAAGGAAAATTATTGTCAAAATTTTAATAGAGATCATAAGGTTGATAGAATTATTTTGTTTTATATGACACATAACGGGAGGTGGATTTACGCAGTGCAGGATTTAGAAGTTTGATTTTCATAATTAGTTACAATTTAAAACTAAATCAAATTTTCGAATGAAGCAAATTACCCGCTTAGCGAAAACGCGCTGTTTGTTGCATTTTTCTTAGAATTGTCTTATGGTAAAATAATGCCCAAAGTAGCAGTATCACGATAAATGAAATGTAATGGAATTTATATGCCCAAAAATTTGATGTCATTATGAAATTTGATTTGTTGTTTAGCTCTGCAGTTCTGCTCCATGCAATAAATGCATCTGCAATTGGCATTTGTCCCAAAACATATTTTTTCATATCAGAGTCTTTTGTGCTTAATCCAAATGTATTAATGGTTTTATATTGCTTTTCTGCTAATTCATAGTCTCCCATTACAGAAAATGTACCTATTGAGACAATAGTCCCTGCGAAACCGACTCCAAATATAACGGGACCCGAATCAATGTCTCCTGAGCCACAAAGTCCGACCGGATACTCGTCTATTGAAGGAAGTCCGAAAGTTGTTGAAACAAAATTCTTTTTATACAAAGCGTATTGTTCTTTTGAAAATTCTGAGTCAACTTCTGATAATAGTCTTAGTATTAAACTGATTGAGCATCCTCTTGCACCTTCTATTGTTTGGCCATTTTCAGGATTTACTTTATGCGGAATCAATTTAGTTCTTGGATCAACTTTTGCCTTAATAGCAGTCACCCAATTGGTAATTATAGAGTGATATCTTTTGTCATTAAATTTCTCATAATTGCTTAATGAAGCCATTGCAACACACATGTCTGCGGGCCAAGCTTGATTTTGATAGGATTGTAAAAATGGAGAAGTGTTATGCGTCAACGCTTCAGCAATTAATTCACAATTCTTATTGTAAACTATTTTATAGTATCTACTTCCCTCAAAATTAGAGTCCAGTTGTAAAAGTTTTGATAATAAGTAATTGTTCCAACCTAGATAAAATATTCCATTTTCCGGCTTCAATGTCGGGTCAAATAGTGATTTAGCCTTTGTCGAACTAATTTGGTCATATGCAAATAAAGCCTCATTTAGTGCATTGTTTCTTGTGTACAAAGATGTATCTGCTAGTCCAACCTCACACCATGATAATCCATATAATACATTCGTAAAGACAAAACCCTCCGGGAAAATACTTTGCATTCTTTCTCCAAGTTGATTGGTTTTTAATTCTCGGTTTAAATAATTTAGTTGAAGTATTATGTCCTTTTTTCGATCTTCTCTATTTAGGTTGTCAGTACACAATTTAATGTTTAACCAAACTATCAGAATAGTCGTGGTCAGTTGAATAAACCAAATTGTATTTTTTATAATTCTCATTTGATGCAAAACGTTATTTGTTTCCTCAAAACTACAAAACTTTGCTTGTTCATCCAAATACGGGCAAAGGAAATTTCTCTATGCCGGAGTAAACACACTGTTTTAGAGATTTTTTGCTGTGGAATCCGCTCTACGCTTTATCACAATGTCGCTTGTTTTGCTAAAAAATTACAGATGAGTTGTGCAACAGTTACCGCTGTTACCTGCTGGGCTTTCTTGTCATTGTCTTGTCGCTAATTCTTTTACCCAACTATTTTTTATCACAACAACACCAAGAATTGCTGATAAAAGTCCACCTATCATTCCACCCCAAATTGAACCACCAACCCAAGCAAATTTTAGCATCTCTGTCTTGTCTGTCGGTGTGAATGGAAAATGCGCTTTGTAAAATTCAGGACTTAATGTTGCAAGGAACATTGCTAAAAGTCCGCCAATTGTCCAACAAGAAAATACAATAGCAATAATTTTAATCAATTGTCTAAATGCAAAACCGTATGGTGCTTGCCCTTTTGTAACTATGCCAAAACCAGTTGTAAAAATAGCAGAGAAGATAACACCATAAAGTAGTCCTTCTATAATTCCCTGTGCGACACTTGCTGTCCAAATGTCTTGAAAATCCCAATACATAACTGCTTTGAAATAATAAGGACTTACTGCTCCGTTAATCATATTTGTTGTAGCACCAATAAAGCCACTTGTCAAAACACAGGTTAGTGCAACTATAAAAATTGTTTGAAAGTTTGATTGTTTGTTTTTTTCTGTCATTGTCTGTCGTCTTAAAAATGCCACTAACGTTTTGCAGCTACCCGAAGGGCGGGATTTTTACCACTAAATTTGATTTGAAAAACTAATGTTTGATTAACCACAATGCTGTCAAGCGGAGACGAAACCCCGCCTATTGCCAATGTGCTGTTATAGGGCGTTTTTCTTTCTGTTGTTGCTACTTTAGTCATTAAGTTTTGTCAACTAATGAAATTGTTAATTCTTGTGCGCCATTTTTCCAAATACTATTTCCAAGGTCAACTAATTTTTGTTTGTCACTTTCGATTACTCTCGCGAAAATGTTGCATGCGTCTAGTCCTTTACCGTCACCATAATAGATTCCAAAACAGTTTGCAGTCTTTGTCCTGATGGGCTTTGTCGGACCAAATACAACTTCGCCTGGTTCGGTGAATACTGATGCGTTTTCTTGAATGATGTCAAGTTGGGGAACGTTGTCTATCCAAATTTCTTGTCCAGAAACTCTTGCGTGATGAAAAGTCCTTGTAAACGGCAATATAGGTGCGGCGTCTGTATAAAATTCAAATTTTATTTCTTGATTGTCCAATGTTGTTATTTTAAATCCAGTCATGCTTATTATATTCTTAATGTCGGTTGTGTCGTTTCAAAATGCCCTATAACGGGAGGCGGATTTGCGCAGTTACTGAATGCAAACGCAGTTTGTCAATGAAGTAATTTTTGCAAATGTATAGATGCACCTCCCATATTGACGCAAAACGTCGTTGATTTCCTCAAAACTACAAAACTTTGTTTCTCTATCCAAATTTGAGCAAAGGAAATTTCTCTATGCCTTAGTAAACACAATGCTTTAGTGATTCATTGCTGTGGAATCAGGCTCCCGATGTGGTGGTTTTTCAGCACTAAACTTCATTAGATGCACAAAGCTTGAATTTAGCACTTCACTGTCATAGAAGCACAAAACCCCTGCTTTTGCAAAACGGCTGCTAGCGGTTCGTTGTTTTTTCGTGTTATATGTTATCAGGATATTTTGCATAAAGTTTCGGGAACATATTTTTTAAATCATCACTTTCTTCTTCCCATTCATTTCCTGTTGTGTCGTGATTTTCTTGAAATGGATATGGCATTTCTTGACCTGTTAGTTCTTCAAAAACAGTTGAAGGTACATAACCTAAACCCTCCCATTCAACGTCTTCAATTTTTTCTGTCTCAACCTCAACTAAACTTTCGGGATTTTGAATTGTCTTGTAGTAAAAATCTTTTCCTTGTCCAATTACCCACTCTCTAAAATCGTTAAAACTGTCATCACCGCAACCACCGTGAATTATATAAATAGCTCCCCAAAGTTCCCAAGTGTTTGCTTGTCCTCTAAAAAATCTAAATCTGTTACCAAATAAAATTATGTCTTCAGGTGTTAATTTGCGAAGTTCGTTTGCTAACTCTTCTTGCTGTTGTTCATAATCTCCGTTGGAGTTGTCCTTAGTCGACTTAATGATTTTCCAAAACGTTTCTTCGTCCATTAACTTGTCTGAAGAAGTGAAGTATGTGATTTTAGGAGGCTCCGTTTTTTTTGTTTTTCCGAAAAGTTTGTCAAATAGTCCCATGTTTTAAATCTTAATTTTGTTTATAATTGGTTTGTCCGTCTGTTTTTGAGAGTGTCGTCCTACAATGACCGCTAACGTTTTGCCGCTTTGCGAAGGCGGGACTTTTACCACAAATGTGTCTGCGGAGCACGGAACCCCCGCTTTTGCCAAACCCGTGTTGGTGGCAGTTATTTTTTTCGTTGTTCGATTCGTTTTAATGTTTCTAAATTCTTAATTTCTATTTCAGTTAAATAGTCTGATACATCTTTTTGAAAAGGTTTGTACCATTCTTTCTTTGTAAAATAAGTTTCTATCTCTCCACCTTTCTGAAAAAACATTCCATAATTTGCAAAAATAGTATTTCTTAAAATCTTCAATTCTTGCTTTGTCTTGCTTGCAAAATATTTTTCAGGTTTGATATCTAATGAAAGTTCATATCGTTCTTTACTATCAAAAAATGTGTCTATTGAATATGAATAAAAACCTACTTCAGCGCTGTCTTTTTTATAATTTATCCCTTTAATTGGATCGCTGAATAAAAGTACAGATTTCCTTTTTGTTTTTCCATCTTTAAATTCTACAAACTGCCCACTAAAATTGCCAAAGTAAAATTTATTTCCTGCAATTCTTACTTTGTTAAATGTCTGGCACTTGTTTAACCAAGATTGATTTTTAAATCCAAGTTCTTCCGCCCAAATTCCATACCATACTTGAATAATTAAACTGTCTTTGTATGGTATAAATATCAAATCCCATTCAGCTTCCGATTCTCCAAAATGGTAAACTCCAACATTTTTCTTATACGACTGTTTTGAAATTGTAAAATTCTTTTTGTCAAATTTGTCACCTGTAATCTCATTGAAAATATTGTTAGGAATTTGTCCAAATAAATTGTCAGTTATTAATATAAATACTATAAAAAGTAATTTGAAAAATGTCTTATTCATTTTTTATGTTTTCGGTTCTGTATAAATTGCCACTAACTCTCGTATTGACGCAAAGCGCCGTTGACTTCCCCAAAACTACAAAACTTTGCTTATCCATCCAAATACGGGCAAAGGGAAATTTCTCTATGCCGTAATGAGAACAGTGATTTAGAGGTTCATTGCTGTGGAATCCGGCTCCAGATGAGCCGCCGAGTGGCGGCACATCGTTTCGCAGCTACCCGAAGGGCGGGACTTTTACCACAAAACTTGATTTGAAAAACTAATGTTTGTTAAACCATCAGCCGCGGCTGATCTTTGGAACACAATGCCCCGCCTTTTGGGTGCGTACTGTTGTGCAATCGGCTTTCTTTTCTGTCAAGAGAGCTTAACAAAGTTGTCTTCAAGTTTTACGTTAAAATTGATTTCAGCTTTTAGTGCCTTGAACACTTTTAATATTGTGTCAATAGTCGCACTGTTAGCGCTACTTTCAAGTTTAGAGATTTGAGCTTTCTGAACACCAACAAGTCTTCCGAGTTCTTCTTGTGTCAAGTTTCTTTCTTGTCGAGCAGTTTTAATCATCTTTCCTAAAACGTCCATACGAAGTTCGTATTCGTATTCGTCACGCTCATTTGTTCCGACTTTACCGATATATTTGTCTTTCATTTCGGCAAGAGAATATGTCTTTAATTCTTTATTTTCCATATGATTACTTTTTTTGTTTGTTGTTCAAATATTTGTCTCTCAGTCTTAGTGCCCGGTCAATTTCGTTAGCCGAAACTTTGTCAACTTTCTTTACGAAACCGTGGGTCGCAATAACCAAAGTTTCTTTGTTGTCTGTCTTGTCCCAAAATGCAAGAAGTCGGATTTGAAGCCCTGCATATTTTGTCCTAAACTCCCAAATGTCATTTTGTAGTTTCTTAAAAAGTTTTGGGTCATTGCTCTGTTCGGCAAGGTCAATATTGTATAAGATTTTCTTAATTGTCTTCGGGTCAAGTGTTGAAATGAACTCGTCCGCTTCTTCTAAAAATTTTGTCTCGAAAAATCTCATTCAATACTTCTATTGTTAAACGTCACCACAAAGATAGCAAAAGTTTCCAAGAATAGAAACAATATTTTTCGTAATTTTCTCGTGTATCAGATTTGAAAGCTGACTCGCATCGTTTCGGGCTTGGCGATGTGGCGGATTTATAGCACAAAAGTTCAATAGAATTACTGCTGTTGAACCTTGCATAAATGTTTCATAGAAGCACTTCAGCCGCCATATTGCCAAACCGATGTTGGCAGTAGTTGTTTTTATTCGTATTTTTTAATTTGTTCAAAAAGTTGATGTTTGTACTCGTCAGTAAATGTTAGTCCACCAAATAGCTTTTTGTGAATTTGCTTTAAATTAATTCTATTGTCAAACCAATCAAGAAAAAAGTCTGCATAGCCACCTGTTGAAATTTCATTATTGCCCATCGCTACCATTGGTGGATATTCTTTTGCAAATTCTTCTCTTGTCTTTATAGTTTTGTTAATAGTCAAAAGGTAAAATTGAATGTCGTAAGCTAAATGTGATACTTCGTCTCCGTGAAGTCCAAAATAGCCTTTTTCTGTTGTTAATTCTGTAAATAGATTACGTAAAACCTTGTCAAAATTTATTGATTTATCTTTTTCAAAATAGGTTTGTAAAACGTCAGAAAATTTTCCTGTCTTAAAGTTTTCAAGTGTGTCGATTAAATCTTGTTCAGAAGTGTCATAAACATCTGAACTTACAAGCCCTCGAATAAATGTTTCAAAGTCTTTTGCTAAGAAAGTTTTTTTATAATCCCATTCTTGGTCAACGTGTACAACCACTGGTTCTCCGTCTTTGCCACATTTTTCATAGTCTAACATTATCATATCGTGTCCTGCTGATGGGCAATCACAAATAAAAACTCCTGTGTTTGGATATTGCCATTCATCAATAATAAATTGGCTTCCTAAATCACCACATAGAGAATAAGTTTTTGTCCTGCCAATGCCCATAATACCTGTAATTGCACAATGGTTTTCTGCCCAAGAGGTTCTTTCGGTTGTCGGGAAACAGCAATTTTTCGGTGTCCCGCCATTATGAAGTTTCATAAGTTCGATGTAAGAAGCTGGAAGTTTATAACCAAGTTCTTGTTCAATCGAAAGTATAAGTTCGTCTGTTGGGCTTTCATCAACATATTCTTTCAATGAATATTCGGTGTCGTCCCAAAAGTCAGAAAAATCAAAGTCTTGAAATATTTTTTTTATCATTTTTGAAGTGTGAAGCGTCTCGTAAAATTGCTGCTAACGTTTTGCAGATTTGCGATGGGCGGGCTTTTCCCCACAAATGTTCATTCGGAGAACTGCACTTTCTGTAACCACGGAACTGTCTACAAAGCACGAAACCCCGCCTATTGCAAATGTGCTGTTAGCTGCTGCATTTTTATTCTTTAAGTTTTCCATTTTCAAAAATTTCTCTTGCAGTCAAATACCCATCTCTTTTTAAAATGAATAACTCGTCAACATAGTTTCCGTAAATTGCGATTGCTCTGTTCCTTGAATTCTTGTAGTATGGTTCTGGGAAATGAACTTGAATGTCTGCTTTTTCCATATTCTTAATATCATAAGAAACTTCTTTTGCAAACTCAATTTTGATTGGTTTTACTTTTGTGTTTTTGTTGTATTCGTGTCCATAGTCTTGTTTAGCATAGCTTCCAGCCCATTTTCCTTCTTTGGTTAGGTAAACGTCATTATACATATATTTCTGATGATAATATAGCCCTCTGTCTGCTGACACAAATAATAAAACATTTTTAAATTCGGAAAAAGGTGGAATCCCATAATGGTCGTATGCGACAAACTCAATTGTATCATGAGAAAAATTACCATTGACCTTTTGTAAAACCAAATATTTAGCTTTAAATCCTCCGTCCATTGAACCTTCTCTATAAGGTAATTCGTCCACTGAGATTTTCTGTCCAACAAATACAAATAGCTTGTTGTTTTCGCCATTATAGTTTTTAATAAAATCTCTAGGATTGTCTTTAACCTTCAATTTGCTTTTTTGAATAGTGGTGTCTGTTTTTGATGTAACTGATTGTTGGTTATTTGTCTGTCCGTTACAACCCCAAAGTAAAGTCGTAAATGCTAATGTCGTTATGTGTATGAATGTCGTCATAATGTTGCAGCTAACGTTTTGCAGCTACCCGAAGGGCGGGGCTTTGAAGTACTTACTTTTAATTTAGAACTAAACTTCTTTTGAAAACCAAATGTTCAATTTAGAACTAAACCCGCCATTTTGCCAAACTGCTGTTAGCGGAAGGTTTTATCATTAGTGGCTATTTATAAAGTTATTAAATTCGGTTTTTCCAATCGGGCTTTCAAATAAAGAGCCGTGTCCACCACCTGTAATCTCAATAAACTGGCTGTTTTGGCAATTTGAACAACTTAGTACATCTTGTTTAAAACTTGGCCAAGTGTATAATTGAATTGGAGAGTCACTTAATCCTTGAATAAATAAAATGTCAGACTTAAACCCATTAGTAAAATTAAGTAACGACCTTTGAAAGTATGGATTAGGATTGCTTGATGTAGTTCCATATACGTTTTTCAATTTTGTGCAAACAGCACTTGGTTGAATTTGCCCATTTTCCTCTAATTGACATCTATAAACCAAATTTAATGGACCCGGTGCATTTGCAATTACTCCATTTGTCTGATGCATTGTGTTAAGCCTTGTTACCATATAACCTCCTTGAGAGTGTCCTCCTAAGAATACTTTTTTTACGGTTATTCCTAATTCTTGACTTGCTTTATTTTTCAACCATAACAAGGCGGCTTCACCTTGAACAATGTTGTCGCCTAATAATACATTTTCTTGGGGATATGCAACACTTACAATCATCATATCTTTTCTATCTAAAATACCCTTGAATTTGTCAAGTGTTGTATTGGCAGCAGTCATTAAGTTACTGTCATACAATACTGTGCCGTGGAATACTAACAAAACATCAACTTCATTAAGTGCAGGTTTGTCAATTACAACATCAACATTAATATTATTATAGGTAACAGACTTTGTTATTCTATAAGCGGTTGGAATAGGCTGTTCTGTCGTGTTGTCTTTGGTACACGAGAAAAAAAGTAATGTCAGTATCGTCAATATTCTCATAAGACTAAATTTGTAAATATTCTGTTGGACTGTTCTCATTTAAAATGGTTTAATCTTCTCGGACAAACTTACCGCTAACGGTTTGCAGATTGGCGATGGGCGGGCTTTTTAGCACAAAAGTTAGTTCGGAGAACTGAACTTTCGGTTATCACAAAACTGTCTGCGGAGCACGAAACCTCGCCTTTTGGGTAGGTGCTGTTAGCGGTAGATTTTCTTCTTGTGTTATCGTATTTCTGTCTTGTCATAAGTATTATCGTCAATGTCAAACCAAATAATTTCACTTGCATTTTTGTCCTTGCACAAGATAATATTTAAAGAAATTGCGTTACCACGAATAGCATTTAGATAACCATCTTTTTCTTTTGTTAATTCGATTTTACATTGTCCGTCCGAAGTGTAATTACATTTATAAATTATCCCTGTTAAACCGTCTGTCCACCTATAAGTGAACTCAAAATAATTATGGTCGTTCGTTTTATAGTCTAGTATTTCATTTTTAAGGTGAGGTATATCTAAAACTATTTGTGAAGTTAGGCTGTCAGAAAGTTGTTTTATTGTCCCTGTATAAAAAAATGTAACCTTTGTCCAAACAAGCATTTTGTAACTACCGATTGGTTTATAGTCGCATTGCTCTGCTTCGCCTATTTCATATAATCGTTTTAATATTTTTTCATCCCGGCCCCCATAACGCAGTCCTGAAATACAAGATACAGCCATTGCGTCAATTGCCCTGTCAATTTCGTCTTGTGTCTGTGGTTGCTTTTTAAAATAGCAATGTCCATATTCAAGTTTTGAATGTTCAATTAAATCTGGTGCTACATCTTCTAGTGCTCCGCAAGAAATACAAACTTGATTTTCAACGTAAAAGTCGCCCTGTGAATTTTCAGGATACCTGTCAGGTGTTTTGTTGTTGTTAAATTTTTTAAATATGTTCATCTGTTTGATGTTTCAAGTGTTGTTACGGTGTCTTCCTAAGCTGACCGCTAACGGGAGGCGGATTTTTAGCACAAAGGTTCAATAGAATTACTGCTGTTGAACCTTGCACAAATGTTTCATGGAAGCACTTCAGCCGCCATATTGCCAAACCGATGTTAGCGGTTCGGGCTTCTTTGTCTATGACGAGTATAATTGACATACCACTTATTCAAGTTTAATTCTAAAGATTAGCACTCTTTGTGTCCGACTTGTAATTTGTCCTTCGTGATAAAACACTTCGTAAACTTCTTTGTCTGCCTTTAGATGATATTGTAAAAGGTCATAAACGGAAACTTTAATTGGATTAAATGTCCCCAAACCTTTCCCTTTTGTTATTACAAAATGTCTTCCATTCTCTATTGCAACTTGTGTTTCGCAGTCGTCACAAGGTGTGTCACGAAAATATTTAATCGACAAGGAATCTGTCTTTTTAATGTCTTTGATTTTGAGAACTATTATACCTTTTGAATATTGATTGTATTCTTGGATTTTGACATTGTTGTAGTAAACGTGCCAAAAGTCAATAGTGTCTGCCTTAACAGAACCAATAAGTCCGAATGTTGAAATAAGTATGATTAGAATTTTTGTCATTTTGCGTTAATGTCTAATGTTCGTATTGTCGTCATAGCCTGACCGCTAACTCTCATATTGACGCAAAACGTCGTTGATTTCCTCAAAACTACAAAACTTTGCTTATCCATCCAAATATGAGTAAAGGAAATTTCTCTATGCCATAATGAGAACTGTGCTTTAGTGATTCGCTGCTCTGCTCATTCAATACAAAATGCGCAATGCGCATTTTGTATTGTTGAAACACTATTATGCGTTTTCGGGCTTTGCGTTCGGGCGGGTTGAGCTTCGCTGATTTTCAATTCGGAGCACAAAACTGTCAATACACCACAAAAGTTGATTCGAATCACAATGCTTGATTTAACTACTGAACCGCCAATTTCTTGTAGGTGCTGTTAGCGGTAGTGCTATCTCCTTGCTGTCTATCAACTTGTCCTAACATGCAGGAAGTTTTTGTATTGAGGGTCTGAAGAAGGTCCAAAACTCACAAATATTTCACCGTCAGAATTTGTTGTTAAGCATTTCCTTTCAGATGAAGTTCCGTCCCCTTTGAAAACTGTCCAACCTCTACTTTTTTGAGAATATCTACCGTTTGCACTTGTGTCGCAAAACCTACCGTCTGACACAATAGTAAGTCTTGGATTTACAAGATTTACAAAGTCATTGTAATAACCATTTTCTCGTCCGTGATGAGGGGCAAGTAAAATGTCCGCATCTTTAACAGCCGCCTTAAAAGTTTCTCGTTTCATTAGTTCCTCAAATGAACATGCTTCATTGTCGCCTGGAATTACAACTTTAATGTCCGAATACTCAATAACAGTTACAATGCTATGATTATTGAAATTGTTATGAGAACAAGTTGATGGAGTGAAACTTACAATTTTCATTGCACCCAAGTTGTCGGGATTGTCAGGGTCGTCTGTCCCACCGCCTATTGGTTGATTGTATCTATTGTTGATTTCGCAATACTTCTCAAATTTGGCTTTGTCTTGGTCTCTTACACCTTCCATGACTTCCTCATTTGTTATGTGTTTAGGTCGGTGCAAAACTTTTGGACTAAGCAAGTCAAAATTCAAAATGTCGTCAATATGGTCTAAGTGAGGATGGGTAATAATTACATAGTCCAATTGCTGAACACCATATTTATTTTTGAGATGCTTTAATGGGCTAAAAGCAGTGTCTTTACCTGAATAGTCACCAATTCCCAAATCAATTACGATGTGCTTTTTGTTTGGCGTTTTAATATATGTAGCATGTCCATGTTGAACATCCCAAAATACCATTTCTACTTGCGAACTCATTTTATTTGTTTAAGCGTTATTAGGATTGTTGTTAGCGTCAATTCTCTTTGTGATGTAATTTGTCTGCTTGCGATAAGAAAAGAGGAACATCAGAAGAATTAGAACTACAAGAATTAAGGTCGTTGCATTTTGCGAAATGTCCCAACGAACTTGAAAATGGTTATACAACTTTAGAAGCAATAAAATGACAAACATGGCGGTAATAGTCCTGTAAGTATTATTTACCTCCGAAAACAATTCAATCTTGTCGTCCTTCTTAGATGCTGAAACGAAATTTTTGTAGTCCGCAAATTTTAGAAATGAAATCTTCTTCAAGGCTGGCTCAATGAACAAAGCACCGAACCTACTTATAACCATACCGATGAAGTAGTAAAGAAATCCTCCAATGAATTCATTGTCTTGAATGAAATTGTAGTCCGTAAACTCTTTGGAGATACACACAAACAGAATACCCGGCAACAAGTAGTTGAATAAGTTGTAAGATGATATTTTGTCAAGTAGTTCTTTCATGTCTGCTTATTTTATGTCGTCAGTTTGAAGTTGCACGGTCGTCAAAGCATTACCGCTAACTCCCATATTGACGCAAAACGCCGTCCATTTCCCCAAAACTACAAAACTTTGTTTATCCATCCAAATATGAGCAAAGGAAATTTCTCTATGCCATAATGAGAACTGTGCTTTAGTGATTCGCTGCTTTGCTCATTCAATACAAAATGCGCATTGCGCATTTTGTATTGTTGAAACACTATTATGCGGTTTCGGGCTTTGTATTCGGGTGGGTTGAGCTGATTTTCAATTCGGAGCACAAAACTGTCAAAACACCACAAAAGTTGATGTGATGTGGAAAGCTTAATTAACCACTTCAACCGCCATTGAGCCAAGCGCCTGTTAGCTGTAGTTTTTCATCTATACATGAGGTGGAACGTTGTCTTTGATTTTTTGGTCAACTTCTGCAATTAAGTCATCTTTTATGAATTTTATAAAATCATCAACAGCGTTTGCATTTTCAGGATGTTTAGACTTGTATTCTTCTCGCTTTGTTTTAATAGCTTCTGTAAACCTTCTTTGAGTATATTTCACAGCCATTTCACTATGGGCTTTCTCTTTAATTTTATTAAGAGTCATTGCAATATCCATCGAGAGCACTATAAACATGTATTCCATGTCTTTTTCTAAACTTTCTCCATCCTTATCTATTCCAAATAGCTTTTTTAATTGATTATAATTATTTGTCTGTTCGAAACATTTTTCAAAAGTGTCGACAGAGTGTATATGTGCAAATTTGTTTCTGATTTCCATGAAAATTTGGAATTTCAGTCTTTGTTCTTTGTCTAGGTAATTTAGGTCAAGCAATAAATTTGCTTTTGCATTAAAGCTTAAGGATTGAGATGAGTTGCCAAAAGATTTAGTTTCTTCATGTTTAACACCTAATAATTGAGCCATTATAACATTCAGTCCATGCTCAATCTGCACAGACATTTCAACTGTAAATGCTCGTGGAGATAAATTTTGGTTATTGTCTGTCATGATTTAAAATTACAGCTAACTCCCATATTGACGCAGTGCGCCGTTAATTTCCCCAAAACTACAAAACTTTGCTTATCCATCCAAATATGAGTAAAGAAAATTTCTCTATGCCGTAATGAGAACTGTGCTTTAGTGATTCTTTGGTCGCTAATGTTAGTCCATCATTCTTGCTGATTTGTTCTTTGTTAAGTATGAAGAGCACTCACAAGGAGTGCTCTTTTGTTATATTATTTTCGCCAATCCGCATAATGTTCTATCTTTTTGAAGATTATTTCCTCATTGCTGTGAACTCCCAATCGTGCAAAGGAATGGCACAGCGAATGAATATCTCGTCTGAGTAATTCTCGTGCATGAGGGCTGCGCTGAATTTCTATGACTTGAGGAAAATCAATGGCTATACAATGCGATTGCCACCACAAAATATTATATGTGGAAAAATCACCATGTATCCTTCCCAAAGCAACAATATTTTGCAATAATTCCATACTTTGTTGAAAAGCATCACGTGCCATTGCCGGAGATATATCACAATCGGATAAACGCGGTGCTTCGCCGCTTTCATCACCAATAAATTCCATAAGAATTACTCTGCCGGAATATGCAATCGGCTTCGGTACTGCAATATTATGAGAATAAAAATAATGTAATTGCCTGAATTCTTCATATATCCATAATGCTTGCTGGGCATCCACGCCCGTTTTTGTATGCTGCTGAACGGCTTTTTCTAAACGCTTGCTGCCAATAAAACGATTATCTCTATAGACGGTATCATTGCGAAATGAACGCACTGTCATATCTGTATAGACCTTTGCTGCCAATAATTGCTGTTGTTCATTGCGGCAAACATAGACCGTAGCTTCCTTGCCGCGACGTATCATGCGCACTACTTCATTGATATGACCCTGTTCATAAAGTTCTTGTAATCCGGATTCATCATAGCGTGTGTCACCGTCTTCATTGATATGTTGTGACATTGCGCGATGGGAGTGCATGGGTTTAGGATTGTGTTTCTTTTTTGTAAATTTTTCAAATGGGACATACTCGTCCTCATCACTATCAAGAATAGTAAATTTCATTGTTCTACATAAAATAGACAATAGCCACAAACCACATAATGGCTGAAAGCTATATGTGTGAAAAAAAAATATAATCCAAGCATTATACCGTATGGTATATGTTGAATGTGTTGGAAATAATAAAGAGATTTATACCGAAATTATAATGATGACAGGCATTTTCTTGGTTTCTAAGGATATGAAACACAGAAAACGCAAAAATCACTTAATGTTGGGTATAAGACGGCAATAAAGCCGAGCGACGAGGAATCGCAGGAGAGGAATATGCTCGATAACTGAAGAATAAAGAAATGAAGTGTATTTCTACAGAATTACGACATCAATACGCACACTTTCCCGCTGCGAAAGAGATTACAAATTTTATCATAAAACATTCTCCTTTTAGATTGATGATTAGAATATCACATGAGAGTGGGCGCAAAATTACAGGAAACAAATGAAAAAAACAAATCGGAGAAAAAAAAATCCCCCATACGCATCATAATCGTATGAGGGATACATTCTGTTTATGGTTCAAGCAATTATATGCCTAATTCCATATTCAATCGTGCAATGAAATTTTTGGTTTCTTTGTCTTGAATCATATTCTCTTGAATACGATACATAAGTTCAGTATTAATTCTTACGCGATGACGATTGAAATATTTATTGACACCCACAGAGATATTTGTTTCTTTGAGGGCTACTCTTCCCGCATCAAGATTGCGTTTGGAAAACAAGGTAGTATCATTCATTCTCTCGAAAGGAGTGACCGCCGCAAAACGTCCGACAATTTCCCACATAGACGGGAAACAGTAACTTGCTTGTGCTAAAATTCCTGTGCCGAGAAACACAAAGCGATCATCAACATTTGCGGATTTTGTGACAGGATTATTTTTTGAATCACGCATAGCATATTCGCCATATAATGCCAAGCCGCTGTATTTCAATAAAGCATCGGCGAGCAATGTATTCGTAGAAATGAGCTGATTATTGCTGTTCGCAGTAGGTGTATATAATTCGGGACCGAGTTGCCCCATTGTGCGGCGCATGCGGCTATTGACGGAATAAGTTGCTCCGACAGATAGTTTGGGTGTTTTCTCGCGCAGAACATCGCCTTCAAAATAATCACCACCACCGGTAAAAGCTCCAAATGGGAGTATCTCCGCTCTGCCTGTATAGCAAAAACCACCGGCACTTGCACCGCTTGTGCTGATAGTATTGCGTCCGTCGCCATTGCTGATAGCAGCGCGAAGGTTTAGCCCCACGCCCTCAATAGTATTGCGATACCATCCCTGAAAACCAAAATCACGGTCAATATTGAAGGTGTTATTTACCACAGAACGCTCTGCATATTGCATCTCTGATGATGACACAACCCTTTGTCTATTGCCCGGCAATTTAGTTTGCCCGAAACCGATTTGCCAGTTATTGTCAAAGTTCCAATACACCACAGCATCACGCACGATATTGGGAAACCCTGTGTCGGCAAAGTCCATATCGCCACGAGTGAAAGAAAGCTGGATATTATATGTCAATCGCGGATCGGTAAGAAAACCACCAAAACGCAAACGCAAGCGACGCAAAACCCAGTTCTCTCGTGATGTGCTAAGATCTTCATCGGAAACGGTTTCTGTTTGAGCCAATGCCTGCATGCGAAAACGCATAATCACAAGCATTGTGCTGTCTTTGTTCATAAAGGAAATACCCCGATTATCAACGTCAAGTCGTCCATTGATATACGGTTCTGTTTGAGCTGCCATCTCACCGACAGCAATGAGACACACCAATCCCATAGAAAGTAAATATTGCTTCATTGTACCCCACACGAAACAAAAATGAAAGAAAAATATACCCTACTTATGCGTAAAGTTTCGCAAAAATACGGTAATACGATAGACAAAGCCCCAAAGGACACATTAACCTTCATTAACAAAGTAAGAAAGTCCACAACGATGTTATGTCAATGATTTTGCCGAATTTTGCCAAGGATTTATGTATTATACACACAAGGTTTCAATGACTACAATGCCAATATTGCCGCCAACAGCGGCAAAAAAATCACATCTCACCACCATCCACGGGATTACAATAACAGACGATTATTTCTGGCTTCGCGAAAGGGAAAATCCCGAAGTTCTTGATCACCTTCATGCAGAAAATGCTTACACACAACAGGTTATGGCGCATACCCAAGAATTGCAGGAAGAATTATATAAAGAAATGCGGGCAAAAATAAAAGAAACAGATATGACTTTCCCCGATAAAATGGGCGATTATTATTATTATTCACGCACAGAAGAAGGGCAGCAATATCCTATCTATTGTCGTCATTATGAAAATGGCGAAGAAGAAATAATTCTCGATGTTAATCAACTTGCTGCGGAGCATGCCTATTTTTCACTCGGTACGCTTAAATTAAGTCCCTGCCAAACATTTCTTGCATATTCCTATGATGTGGACGGCTCGGAATATTATCGTATTTCCGTCAAAAATGTACAATCAGGCGAAATAGTAGAACATACTATCACAGACACACATGGTACTGCCGAATGGTTGTCCGATAGCAGCGGCTTTATTTACACACGTCTTGATGAGCAATTTAGACCATATAAAGTGTTTTTTCATGATATTATGCAACCTCAAGATAATGACAGTCTTTTATTTCATGATAAAGACGACGCATTTTTTATTGATATTCATAAATCAAAAGATGGGAAATATATTTTTGTCCAAATGGCAAGTTCCACAACATCGGAAGCATGGTTTGTATCATCCCAAGCACCGCTTGGTGAATTACAATGCATAGAACCACGCAATCATGGTCGTGAATATTATGCTGACAGTAAAGATGATACCCTATTTATTATGACCAATGATAATGCCAAGAATTTTAAAATCATGCAAGCAACAATAGAAAATCCGAGTATAAATTCGTGGCAGGAAATTTGGGCACATAATGAAAATCAACGATTGCAATGGATAGAATTATTTGATAAAAAAATGGTTATTTGTTATAGACGAGGGGGATTGCAACGTTTATATATTACTGATTATTCATTCCATAATGGCATGGAAATACCCATGCCCGAGCAAACATTCTCTTTAAGCGGAGGACGTAATTTTCAGCCGGATGCAGCTTTTTATCGCTTTAATTATACATCACCGATTACTCCGGCTTCCGTCATAGATATTTCTTTCGATGATTATACATTGCATACTCGCAAAACAACGGAAGTGCAAGGATATTCGCCGGAACAATATTGCGTGGAATCTCATACAGTTATGGCAGCTGATGGGACAGAAATTCCTCTCACAATTTTAATGAAAAAAGATTTTGTGCGTGATGGCTCACATCCATGTTTATTATATGGCTATGGCTCTTATGGTATAAGTATGCCGGATCGTTTTTCGTCGAATATTTTTTCTTTGCTTGACCGTGGATTTTGTTATGCGCTTGCTCATATTCGTGGTGGCGGTGAGCATGGCGAAAAATGGCATGATCAAGGAAAAATGTTGGAAAAAATCAATACATTTACCGATTTTATTGCTTGCGGCGATTATCTTACAAAAAATTTATTTACCCAAACGCAAAAAATGGTGATTGAAGGTGGCAGTGCCGGTGGTCTTTTGATGGGTGCCGTTACTAATTTACGCCCTGATTTATGCAAAGCAGTGATAGCGCATGTTCCTTTTGTTGATGTTATCAATACGATGTTAGATCCGACATTACCTCTGACGGTTACGGAATATGAAGAATGGGGCAATCCGAATGAAAAACAGTATTTCGATTATATGATGTCATATTCGCCGTATGATAATGTCACAGAAAAAGAGTATCCGAATATTTTGGCTATCGGTGGTTTGAATGACCCTCGTGTGTCATATTGGGAACCGACAAAATGGGTAGCAAAGATACGTGAGAAAAAAACGGATTCTAATATTGTCCTGCTCAAAACAAATATGGACTCAGGACATTTCGGCACAACGGGACGTTTTAATTATCTGAAAGAAATTGCTTTTGATTATGCGTATATGATATGGATGACACGATAATTATCTTAAAATCGAAAAAAAAGGCGAGGATATATTATCCCCGCCTTTTTTTATGTTCTTACAACTCTTTGCAAAAATTATTCTGACTTTGATTATATATCTTTGATTGATTTATCTTGTTCAATTATTTGCAATTTATATTTATTTGCGTATATGAACTCAAATTTCATCTTCTTTCATTTCTGCTTCCAATTCACGTTGGATTTGTTTTTCCATTTCTTGTAATCGTTTTTCAAGATTTCGCATGGAACGCTCCAATTGTTGCTCATGCTTTTTATTCATACGAGGCATGGTTTTATTATCCTCATCGTCCGAGTCATCCTCAGGGAAAGAAAAATTAAAATCAAAATTATCTCTATTATTATTGGCACTGAATGAAAGTGCTTTGCCAAGTCCGAAGGAAAAACCACTCTGTATTCCCAATAATTCGGCTTCTTCCGGTGGTAAAATTGACGGGATAGAAGAATTATCGTTCAATCCCATAGCAAATGAGTGCAAAGAAGAAACATTATCCGCATTTTCTTCATTATCCAAGCGTTCATCTTTTATACGTTGTAAGCGTTTTTTTTGTTTTTCATCCAATATGGATTGTACGCTGACTATCATGTCCATTTCTTTTTTATGATAATCTTGTATCATTGCCGAATTTTGGGCTAAGAGCTGCTCGGCTTCTGCGCGTCCATTTTCTTTAGACAAAGCATCGTGAATCTTCTTTCTATTTTTATCAAGTGATTCAGCGGTTACTTTGCGCATATCTCGTAATTCATTGGTGAACTTTTCAATCGTTGACAGTTGTTCTTTGGTTAATTGTAATCGTTCATGTATGCCGCTCATGCAAGAAGAAAAGTGCATTCTCTTATTGCGCAAAGTGTTTGCGTGGTTTTCGGGTGTACGCGGTTGGCGTGTCGGCGCACTGTTCAATAGATTTGCCACGAAAAAAATCAGTGCGGCAATAATAATGAGTGGAATATTCATGATGACCTCTAAAAAAATGTGAATAGTTTTATGATTACAAAACTATGCTGTCAATGCCAAAGCCACCAAGGTAAAAAATGTTAATGGCTGTTAATTACTCATAAGTTTTTTCTATTGTTATTACAATTATCCGAGTTGAAAAACCTATATTTACGCTAAATTATTATGAAAGAAAGACAATAATGAGTGTAATATTACATGGTAAAACTGTTGTAATTACGGGCGCATCAAGCGGTATTGGCGAAGCAACGGCGTATGAATTTGCCAAGCATGGTGCACGATTAGTCCTCGTAGCCCGTCGAGCCGAGCGTTTAGCAGAGATTGCCGAACTATGCCGCAAAGACCATAATGTTGAAGTGCAATGTATTGAAGCTGATGTGCGCAATCAAGCCCAAATAACTTCTTTACTCCATGATAATATTGGAGATAATGCCGTAGATGTTTTAGTGAATAATGCGGGACTTTCACGCGGTCTTGATCCTGTGCAAACGGGGGATAGCATCAATTGGGAAGAAATGATTGATACGAATATCAAAGGGCTCTTATGGGTGACCAAAGCATTATTACCTTCTATGATTGCACGCGGTACGGGCATGATTATCAATATCGCTTCTGTGGCAGGAAGACAGGCATATCCGAATGGTAATGTGTATTGTGCCACAAAAGCGGCAGTGCGTATGCTTTCCGAAACTATGCAATTCGATGTTAATGGGACGGGAGTGCGTGTGACGAATATTGATCCGGGATTGGTAGAAACAGAGTTTTCTTTGGTGCGTTTCCGGGGCGATGAACAAAGAGCCGCTACTGTCTATAAAGGATATACGCCATTATCTGCTTCTGATGTGGCTGAAACAATTGTTTTTTGCGCTACTCGACCCGCGCATGTGAGTATTCATGATATGTTGGTTATGCCCACAGCGCAAGCATCAACACAAGTTGTCCATAAAGTAATGACATAGTATTTTTTACTCATAGAAAAATGGTGTATATGTTCTCATTATTAAAAGTCACAGCACTATAAATACATCGTAAAAACAATATTAATCATAGTTTATTTTTCATATTTCGAAAGGGGTTTTGTATGAAACTGGGTTCTTTCTTTAAACAATCCATTGCTCTTGCTCTTTGCGCATGGATACTGTCATTATCCGCATACGCACAATCCGAAGGCGGTCGTGTGGGTTTTGGTGTGAGTGGCGGCGGCGTAAAATATTGGGGCACATTTACGGATAATCAATTATGGTTTGCCGGCGATATGTTCGTTCGTTGGAATATTATTGACCAAATTTCATTGCAAGCAAGCGTTGGCTTTGGACAAATGCGCTATAAAAATACAGACAAAGCAAAAATGGAAAATCCTAATTTCTATGGATTATTCCCCGCAGATAAACAGCCCCAAGAAAAGAATTTTTCTCGGTTTAATTATTATGAAACATATTTGTCATGGAATATTTTACCGCGTGAAAAATTTGTTCCCTATATTTTTGGCGGGCTTGGAGTATTGGATTGGAATCCTACATATCAAGATGGCAGTGCTTTACCCTTAAATGACGGCACAAGCTATGAAAAAAGAAAAATGGTTATTCCCGTTGGTTTGGGCTATGAATTATATCTCACCGATGACCTCGTATTTAATGGACGAGGCACATTGCGCCTTACGGGAACGGGATGGATAGACGGTTATGATGCAAGAACAACAATCAATGGCAAGTCTGATAATTCAAGTGATGCCGATGATTTATTATTGACATTCGGTGCCGGATTTTCCTATTATGTTTTTGGAAATGCCGATTATGATAATGATGGTTTAACAAATAGCACCGAGAGAGAACTCGGCACCGACCCCGAAAATCCCGATACTGATGGCGATGGATTAACTGACGGTGATGAAGTGCGCCGTTATTATACAGACCCGAAAAAATCCGATACCGACGGTGATAATCTTACCGATTATGCAGAAATATTTGATCATAAAACTTCACCAAAATCACCCGATACCGATGGCGATGGTTTATTTGACGGCGAAGAAATTACTCGCAAAACAAATCCGCAACAACCCGACACAGATTTGGACGGTTTACTTGATGGCGATGAAGTCAGCAAACATAAAACAGATCCGACAAAATCCGACACCGATGGCGATGGCTTGAATGATGGATTGGAAATAACCAAATTAAGTACGAATCCTTTAGCCATGGACAGTGATGGCGATCGCTTAAGTGACGGCGACGAAGTAAATACGCATAAAACAAATCCTGCAAAACAAGACAGTGATAATGATGGTTTACAAGATGGCGATGAAGTAAAACAATTCAAAACCGATCCCACAAATCCCGACAGCGACGGCGATGAATTACTTGATGGCGATGAAGTAAAACAACAAAATACAAATCCATTGGAAAAAGATAGTGATAATGATGGTTTATCCGATGGTAATGAAGTGCGAGTACTAAAAACAAATCCGCTTTCGGATGACAGCGATCGTGACGGATTAAAAGATGGCGATGAATTAAATATTCATAAAACAGATCCGAATAAAGAAGATTCCGATGATGACGGATTAAAAGACGGTGAGGAAATTACCCGTAAAACAAATGCTTTGGATGCCGATACCGATAAAGATCGTTTACGCGATGGGGAAGAAGTACAAAAATATTTCTGTGATCCGACAAAACCCGACACCGACGGTGATTCATTGACGGATTATGAAGAAGTAAACAGACGCAGTAAAAAAGACGGCACAACCATTGAACCGACAGACCCGACAAAACCCGATACCGACGGCGATTCATTTAATGATGCCGTGGATATGTGTCCGCTTATTGCCGGAAAAGCGAATGAAGAAGATCCGACCATGCTTGGTTGTCCCGCATTACCGAAAAAAGGCACAAAAACCGATTTTCCGGAAATATTATTTGTGAAAGGAAAAGATGCCTTTAATTTTGATAATCCTTCCACAATGGCAAGTTTGGCAAAATTATTATCGTATGTGAATCAATGCGATAATATTCAAGTGACTATTGAAGGACATGCCTCCGAAGAAGGTAATCCGACGGTTAATTTGAAACTTTCGCAAACACGAGCAGAATCAGTACGAAAATGGCTTATCGAGCAGGGTGTAAATCCGGCAAAAGTTGTTGGAGCAATCGGTTATGGCAGCACAAGACCCGTCATAAAAGAACCAAAAGGAAAAGATGCCAAAAAAGTAACGGCAGCACAATTGGAAGAAATTCGCCGCAAAAATCGTCGTATTACCGTAGCGGTGGAACGCGGATGTGATTAATCAAATGATATAATTCATTGCATTAAGCCCTCATACAATAATGTATGGGGGCTTTTTTATGTGCTGTAATTATACCTTGATAAGCGTATTTTCCACAAATTGTTGGCAATATTCTTTTATCATGGTGCGCACTTCTCTGAAATGTGCCATAATTTCTTCTTCTGTGCCTATTGTTTTGGAAGGATCGGGAAAATTCTGATGAAAACGTTGTGCTTGCGTAGGAAAATAAGGACAATGTTCTTTGGCATGATCACATACTGTGAGAACATAGTCAAAAGATATTGCACGGTACTCATCTATCATATTTGATGTATGATGCGAAATATCAATTCCGTCTTCCGCCATACAAGCAATTGCACGAGGATTGACGCCATGAGTTTCAATACCGGCACTATAGACATTTATATTGAGGTCTTTACCAAAATGCGATATATATCCATGTGCCATTTGGCTGCGACAACTATTGCCCGTGCACAGAACTAAGATGTTTTTCATGATGAATAATAACGTTTCGTAAGATAATGGCTTATTTTTACTAAAAGTATAAGGACAGGTACTTCCACCAATGGACCAATCACACCCGTAAATGCCTGCGGAGAATGAAGTCCAAACACGGCTATCGTGACGGCAATCGCTAATTCAAAATTATTGCCTGTGGCTGTAAATGCTATGGCAAGATTATTTTTTCGTGAAATTCCCAATGTTTTATTAAGAAAAAAACTTGAGAAAAACATCAGAACAAAATAAAGAATTAATGGGATGGCAATGCGCATAACATCAAAAGGCAAAGCAAGAATAGCATCACCTTTTAAGCTGAACATAAGCACTATAGTTCCTAAAAGTGCATACAGTGTGAATGGCGAAATAATCGGGACAAAACGGCGATTATACCACTCCAATCCTCGACGTTTGACAAGAATATATCGAGTCAAAAATCCTGCAATAAACGGAATACCCAAATAAATACCCACGCTTTCCGCTACGGCATTCATCGGCACATCTACCGAAAATTCACCTAATCCAATGGCTGAGGGTAATACTGTCACAAAAAACCATATATATGCACTGTACATAATCAGTTGAAATATGCTGTTCAAAGCAATAAGAACTGCCGCATACTCCCTGCTTCCGCCTGCTAAGTCATTCCATACGATAACCATAGCAATGCAACGTGCAATGCCTATACATAAAAGCCCTATCATATATTCGGGCTGAGAATGTAAAAAAACAATAGCAAGCACAAACATTAATGTCGGTCCAATAATCCAATTAAGCAGCAGCGATACGAACAGTGATTTTTTATCACGCACTATGTCGGGCAATAAAGAATAATCCACTTTTGCCAAAGGCGGATACATCATAATTAATAAACCAAGTGCCAAAGGAATATTGGTGGTTCCTACTGATACAGCATCTATATAGTTCGCAATATCAGGAAAAATAACACCGATACCGATACCCGTTATCATTGCAAGAAATATCCACAATGTAAGGTAGCGATCAAGGAAACGTAAATGTACTTTCATATATATCAACAACAATTATTGCCGGGTTCACAGCATGATGATGGTTTTTCTCCATAAACGGTAATGCTGCGAATACTGTCAGGATTATGTTTATAGAGAGTTATTTCATCTTCCGTCAGATAATTTCTCAGAATATCATCAGGAATCGTAATAATTTTTTCTTTTTGCAAGGTAATAGCACTAAAACCGGCTTGTGTGATAATGTTAAGATATTCATCTTTATGAATTGCACCCGCCACACATCCCGCATACATTTCTGCTGCCGAGCGAATTTTTTCCGGTAAATCGCCGATTAACACTATATCGGAAATACTAAAATGTCCGCCGGGTTTGAGAACGCGCATAATTTCCGAAAATACCGCTTGTTTATTGGGCACAAGATTAAGAACACAATTACTTACCACCACATTGGCAGTATTGGCACTTACAGGTATTTTTTCTATATCACCTTGCCGAAATTCTACATTATTATAGCCCATTTTGTCGGCATTAATCCGAGCTTTTTCTATCATGGCAGGTGTAAAATCAATGCCAATTACTTTGCCGCTTTCGCCCGTTTCTGCACGAGCAATAAAACAATCATTACCGGCACCGCTGCCCAAATCAATAACGGTGTCACCCTGGGCAATATGAGCAAATTGTGTCGGCAAACCGCAACCGAGTCCTAAATCTGCTTCAGGGTTATAGCCCTCCATACCCTGATATTCATCACTCATAATCGTATAGACTTCTGTGCTGCAACCACCTGCGCCGCAACATGATGAGGCATTCGTTTCTTTGTCTTGAAGAGCAATGGCGGCATATTTTTCCCTTACCATTTCTTTGACGCTTTCTTCATGCGTGAGTGTGCTTGACATAAAAAACTTCCTTTCTTTAACAGCAAGAATTATTCTGTGTTTCTTGTGTTGATATAATGGATTGACAATAATGTGCAAGTTTTTGAAGTGTGTCCATATTAAGGCAATAACAAATGGAATTACCTTCGATTTCCCCTTTGATGATGCCTGCGTTTTTCAATTCTTTCAAATGCTGCGAGACCGTGGGTTGCGCCAAAGGCAACTCATTAACAATATCGCCGCAAATGCAAGCATTCACCTTGAGTAAATAGTCAATAATGGCAATACGAGCAGGATGACCTAATGCCTTCGCGAGTGTTGCCATCGCATTTTGTTGTTCGGTGAAGTGATCCGTTTTTGTTGCGCCCATAGTGCTTTTCTCGATTTGTATATTGCAATATTACGATAAAGAACTCACATAACCAAATGTATTGAGAATTGGTAACAAAGTTCCGCAGGCAGGGGTGGGTGTATTCATTCCTATTGTCCTATCATCCCTCGTGGATTCCATTACGCTGTGAATTTATCGGCGTAGGGCTGTTATGCAAAGGGAATGTGCGAGGGAATGGGAGCCGTCGAAGTAAATTCTGACAATAGTATTGATGCTGATTTGTATGGACTTCCCATCTTGTTGATGCCGGACTCAGCGGTGGGTGATTGCATCAAGTTCTTTGGCGCATATCATTCCCGAAAGTATGACCAAGGGGATGCCGCCGCCCGGATGGACTGTGCCGCCGACATAGAATAAATTGTCATATTTTTTTGATGAGTTTTGCGGACGTAAAAATGCTGAAAATGGGGAATTGGATGAGCCGCCATATAAAGAGCCGCCTGTTGCATTTATGTCATTCGCAAAATTATCCGGTGTGATGATTTTTTTCTCTATAATATCTTCATCATACAGTTCTACGCCAAAATCATGAAGTTTTTTTTGTATTTTTTTCCAATATTCTTCAGCAATATAGTGCCAAGTATTGTTACCGCCATCAGCGGGAGTATTAACAAGAATAAACCAATTTTCACGATCGTCAGCCGCTTGTGATGCATCGGTCAATGATGAAATTGAAATATAGATGGTCATGTCATCGGCAGCAATCTTTTTTTCAAATATATCATGAAATTCTTTTTCATAATTATCGGAAAAAAATATATTATGATGCGCTAATGTATGTGGTTTTTTACGCACGGCTGCCATAATAACAAATCCCGATGATGATAATTCGGGAATAGAGGGTTTTTCTCCTAATAAATATTTTTGTGTCCAATAAGCATCTGCATTGGAAACGATATAATCATAGGATATGGTTTCGCCATTATCCAAAGTAAGAGATTGAACGGAATTATTATGTGTTGTTATTGTTGTGACTGCGGTGGAATAATGTATGGGAATGGTATATTCTGCACATAATTTTGTGAATGCTTGAGCAATGGCATATATACCTCCACGTGGATACCATCCTCCATAATAAAATTCAATAAATGGAATTACCATGAGAGTTGCGGGTGCTTTATAGGGATTTGAGCCATTATATGTGGCAAAACGATCGAATAATTGTATCAGTCGTTTATCGGTGAATTTTTTTGTATGGAAATTATGGAGAGTTGTTAAGGTGCGCAATTTCGGAAAGAGTGGTAAAAAAGGCAAATTTTTTCTTTTGAAAAATTCTTTTATTCCTTCAAATTTATTGAAAAGAAAAATATCTTTGGTTGCATGATATACTTGTCCTGCATGGTCAAGATAGCGTTGAATATTGTGGGCTGAGTCGGGAGAAAATCGTGCAATTTCTTTAGCGTGTTTTTCCGGGTCGGCATAGGCATCGAATTGCGAGTCATCAGACCAGAAATAACGGCATAATGGTTCAATGGGAATTAAATCTATATATTCTTCGAGAGATCTGTCTAAGGTATTGAATAAATCGCGGAGAATAAAGGGCATGGTAATGAGTGAAGGTCCGGCATCGAAGGTGCAGTCAGCGAAGCGAAATTGTCTCATTTTACCGCCTGCTGCCGGCATTTTTTCATAGACGGTGACTTTATATCCTTGATGAGAAAGCAAAAGCGCCGTAGTCATCCCACCGATACCGGCTCCGATCACTGCGACGCTTTTCTCGCATGGTGTGCGCATACTAGTATTATTCTATTCCAGCTGAAGCAAGAAGCGATTGATAATTATCGCCTGCGGCTTGTTGTAATAATTGTTGTAGTGCTTGTGCTTTTTTGCGTTCCACATTGACTGTGGACAATAACTTAACTTTTGCGATAAGAAGTTTTTCTTCAATCGGCTTGCTAAGGAAGTCATCCGAGCCGGACTCAATGGCTTTGAGTTGATTTGCCACATCATTGAGCGCTGTAACGATCACGACAGGCAATTTGGCGGTATCCGGGTTTTCGCGTAGTTTTTTGACGGTTTCATAGCCGTCTAAGCGAGGCATCATGACATCAAGAACAATGGCGTCAGGAGCACGTTCGGCTACTTTTTCCAAGCATTCCACGCCGTCATAAGCTTCGGCAGCTTCATAGCCATTTGCTTCAAGGTAACGGCGCAACAATTTCGTTGTTATTCTATTGTCATCAACAACTAATATGTATGGTTTTGCCATTTGTAGGTCTCCGTTTTATATAGAGTGTAAGATTAATCAACTGCAAAGATACGTGATTTTAGTGAGTGAAAGTGATAATGTAATGTGATTGATTGGAGAGAGCCGTCAAAGATGTAAGTGTTTCATGGAATGTTTGCCAAGACACCTTTGTCAGTAAAGCAATCGGGCTATAGGTTCGCTCTTGTGCCGCACCGTTCGGGTAGAGAAAGTTACTAAGCGTTTTTGCACGGTCAAACGAAGTTTGTTCCTGCCTTTTTTTTGATGCTGTGATTTTTTTCTTGAGGGTATCTATGGAATCATGGATAGTTTTACGTGCTGCTGCTGTTGCCCCTGTCAGGGATTGATCCGTACTTTCGGCATAGTGCATTATTGGTGCAAGTACTTGTTCCAAATCTTGTTGCGCTTGCTGATAGAGAAGCTCTAAGTCTTTGTCGCTCATGTCATGGGCTATGTCTTGTTCTATTTCATGATATTTTCTCATAAAAAACAGGGGTGACTTTTGGGCTTTATCTAATAGACGCTGGTGTTGTGAGAACAACAATGTTGCTGAGTGTCGAGCATGAATTACCGGCATTTCAATATCGAACAATGAATAACATTCTTTGATTTGAGCGAGATAAGCACATTCTCCCGGACCTGCAATATACATACATGTCGGCAAAAGGGCATCTTGACATAAAGGACGTAAAAGGACATTCGGGGAAAAATGTTCCGGAGATTCTTTAGCTTCTTGAATTATTTCATCTTGTGTCCAGATTTTTTCTCCGGCATGGAAGCGAGAAGATTCATAATTAATTTTTTTGCGAATAGTGCCGTCATGATAAAATAGATTGACAGCCGAAGGTTCAACTTGCGGGGTATAGCCATTATGTCGCAGTTCATTATTTACTTTGTGCACAGTTTCGAGTGTGCGCAATGGATGGGCAAGTTCTTGTTTTACTATGGAAGCAAAAGCCCCGGATTTACGAATATCGGATGCTCTGACAAACAGAAGTCCTTTTTCGCCGCACCAATGCTGCAATAAACGCATAAAAGCCACAGACCATTCTGTGCCGACTGTGTAGATAGTATGGAGAAGCGGCATAAGGTCGCGAGTATATTCATTTTCAGGTAAATGCTGCTCAAGTGCTGTGAGCACAGCGGATATGTCATCGGTTATAGACAGTTCGGACACCGGTGTTTGTACGGAAAGGGTAGTATCGGCAGGGCATATAATCTGCTGTGGCATACCCTGTTTATCAAGAATATAAGCTTCCGCAGCTTCGTTGCGGTCATGGTCATTATCTTCAATCCAAAACAGAGGAATAACATTAAACGATTGATACTGCGCTTGAAGCTTTTCTGCTTGAGCAATTGCGGAGTATGCTTTGTACAATGTGTAAAGCGGTCCGCCTAAAAAACCTACTTGTTGTCCTGTAACGACGACTGTAGTATTGGTAAGAGCAGCTAAGTGAAGATTGTGTTGTTGTTTTTCCGTTAAAGAAAGATGAGAGAGGGAAGAATGAAGCAATTGCACCAATTCCTTGCGGTCACAGCGCAGGGCTTGGGCTTGCATACGGTTTTCAAAAGTGTCGTCAAGAGCAGGAAATCGAGAAGAAATATATGGCGCAGATTGGAGTAAATCGCAGAAGAGATTTGAAAAACCCTTCATAGACTGAAACGGTTGTGTTATCATAAATGAAATGTAGGATAATCGCAAAAGAATGTGTGGCGATGAGACGCTGCGAACTATCTGAAATTGCTATGATAACATTCTGTCGTATATGAAAATGAGCGAGTATTGTTCGTGAAAAATAAAGTAAGAAGCCCGCTCTTGATATAGTGAATATTCTTTCATCAATTCTTAACTTCATAATTTTGCCGTTCAATTCTTGAGTTTTCATGATACAAAATAGAGGAACAACAGTAGCAACGGTGATTTTTGCCAGCGGAGCCGGCACACTTGCTGAATCAATCATTAGGTTTTCGCAGAATGCAGACAGCAGTTTTCATATTGAAGCTATTGTGTCTAATAATTCAGGAGCAAGGATTTCGGAGGTAGCATCACAATGGGGGATTCCGTTTCATCATATCAGTGGAGTAACGCACCCGAACCATGAAGAGTATGTGTCTGCTTTACACAAAGTGCTTGATAATCATAAAGCGCGGCTTATTGTTTTAGCGGGCTATATGAAGCTGATACCGCGCGAGATTGTCGCGGATGGAAATTGGTTAATATTGAACACACATCCGGCTCTTTTACCTAAATATGGAGGTAAAGGTATGTATGGAATCCATGTTCACAAAAAAGTTATTGAAAAAATGGAACAAATTTCCGGTTTGACGGTACATAGGGTATCGGAGGAGTACGATGAGGGAGAAATCATTCATCAAGAGTGCGTACCTGTCATGTATAATGACACTCCGGAGACATTGGAAGAGCGTATAAAGCACGTTGAAAGGGCTGTCTATCCACAGGTCATTCACGAGCAAGCAAAGAAAATTCTTACATAAAAAACACAATTTTTTTGCTTATGTGAGAAAAATTTGAGAACTTCGCTATCGGTGTTTTATGCAAAAGTGTTTTTCTTGAGCAAAAAGCATTGAGAACTGTGTGCTCAAACCGCCACAGAGAAGACAAAAAGCTAATGACAAAATTTACATAATCATCTTATAAATAAACAATTTACACACAACTAATCATGAGGAATTTATCATGAAAGCCAAGTTACTACTTTTCGCAGTGTTCTGCGGATTAACGGTGACAGCGTTTGCTCAAGACGGCAAAGACGGCAGCGACGAGATACTTCGCAAGAGTAATCTCAATGGTGGATCGTTTCCACGTCCGTGGACAGCGTTCCCACTCATCAGTGCTGCCAATAATAATCGTCCTGACAAAACTTCACCGGCAGCCTCTACGGGCTATTATATCGTAGATAGTGATGATGATGCGGGCGATTACTGGCGTCCGAATCTCGACAAATCATACACCAATTTGGAAACCGACCTCCAAAAGCCAACCGAGCGCGTTAAATGGCGCCGAGTTATTTCAGGTCCGCGTCAAGCACGTTCGGAAGAGTTACTAGCTGACGGTAAGCCGTGGTTTATTAACAAAGATGCATTATCCGATTCAACAGATAATGCTATTGCAGGTCCCATTAAAATCGGTTTTCCTTTCATCTTCAATGGTGTGAAGTATGACAGTTTTTATGTTTCCACGAATGGTTTGGTTGCATTGAGCAATGCACGTTATGTGTATGATGCACTTGGCAATCGTATTATCCCTCCGGGTTCACAGGATGCCTATAACTTCTATCGTGAAGATAATATGCCGGCCACAACCTATGGTAGCCCACGCCCCAAAATTGGCGATGGCAGCACATCATCCATTGACCCGACACCGGATAACTATGGTCATCAGTTTATTGCCAATGGTAACGTAAACACTCCATTAGGCGGTATTCGTAACCCTACAAATACTCCATTAAATACTCTTCCTGCACAGCTTCAATGGTCACCAATTATTGCTCCATTGTGGAATGATATGCAGGCATCGCAGGATTTGAATCGTTTAGATAATGAGCGTGGTCAAGTGTGGTACAAACGTGCGGACAATCCGGACGGTACTCGCCGTTTGATTATTTATTTCAAAAGTTTCAACTTACGCAATGCTCAAGCATTCCGTTTCGGTAGCGTAAACTTCCCTGCTGATGATAATCGTATTCGTTTGAGTTTCCAAGTAACATTGGATGAATCCGACAGTTCGGTATATGTCTATTTCGAAGATCTTGCGGGTATCGTACCACAAGGTAATTATATTGTTACTGCTGCTGAATTTGCTCGGATGAACTCTACGATTGGTGTGAGCGGTATGGCACGTCATTATGCTTTCCGCAATCCTAACTGCTTAACCAATACGAGCCCTACAGAGTATGCAACTGCCTATCCACAATCAACACAGTTCCTTGCGAATGCTGCATGGAATGGTGCGGATGTGAATGCGCGTGATCAGAATGGTGGCTCCGGCGGTCCTTCTCCTTCAAGTGGTCTTGCTATTCGTTTCAAACAATGGCGTAATGTGTTGCGCGTGGTACCGACCTCAGTATCGTATCGCGGTAGAGCATTAGATCCTAATGCCGTATTAACTGAATATCCTCGTTTAATTTCAGGAGATTTCGTTGAATTATTGGCAGGTCACCCCCAATTAGGAGCTATACGTCCGCAGGCAACATTCCAGAACATGACCAATGATATCCAAGGACCGGGTAATGCTAACCCACCACGTCCGGCAGGTGTCAATTATACACGACAAGATTTAAATTTCCGTACGCGATTCCGTATTCGTAATCAAGCAACGGATCAAACAGCATATTCAGAGTCAGTACCTATCAGCAGAAGCTGCTTACGCGGCAATTGTGCGGGTACATCTGCTATTGTGCAAGATGGTACATTGAATACAGCGGGAACAGTGTTCACTCCTTATTCCGGTACACAATTATTCCCGGGAACAGGTCCATGTCCATTGAATGGTATTCCACCTTATGGCTTGGTGCAAGTACTTTTCCCTGCATTCCAGCCGAATGAATTGATTGACTTCAATATCGGTCGCTTACGCGCCTTCGTTATTGCAGAGCCACTTGATACCTTGTTCCGTCCCTTAGGTGAACAATGGCCATTTGATGATACAGTGAAAGTTGACCTTTTCGTTATGCGTCGTTTATCTTTCTTGACAACAGACGGTTTTAATGATGATGCAAATCAATATCACATCATCGGTGGTAATCCGATGCCTTCAGTATTGAAATGGGTTAACATTGATGCAGAAATTGCAGATGGTGATCAAAACACCTATAATGCAGTACCGCCTCGTGGTCAAGTAGCTGCCGCCAATCGTCCTACATTCAGAGTCAATTCACCGACAATCAAAATGAATCGTCGGACTATATTTGATGCAGAGCCGGTAATGGCAAGCGGTCGCGGTGGTGATCAGCTTCGTTCATTCCCAATTGATGTGCGTAACTTACCAAGCCGTCCGACTGAGGGAGCAGTACTTTCTGTTTCTATTCAACGTACAGGTGTTCCTGATGGTCCTTTAGATCGTGGTTGGGCAGATAATACTCTTCTCGGTCCGGAGCCGCGTGTAATTTACAATGGTACAGCAACAACAATGTTTGCAGGTTCCGGTAATGCAGTTAATCCCCTTGATGAGTTCTATCTTGAATATGCTCGTCCAAGTGCAAACGAAATCGAAAATATAGCTCGCCAATCGCCTACCGATATTGAGTGGAATGTTCACCCACGTCGCGGTGGTGCTTCAGCAATATCCAACAATCCTGTCTTCACTTTATACGGAGCAGGTGGTATTATGCGCGGATATTTTGAAAATGATAAAGACTCGGCATTGACACCGGTGCAAGGTCTTCGTTCAGCAACTGCCGATGACGGTCGTGATAAAGAGTTCTACAAATTCACATTCCAATTGCCTAAATCTTTGATTAATGCACCGAATAATGGTGCTAAAAACTTCCGTTTCCGTTTACGTGTAAATTGTAAATTCAATGGTGGTGGACCTAATCAGCCGATTGATGATAAAGACGATTTTTATGTGGACAATGTGCGTTTACTCTTCCCAAGAGAAACACCGGATCTTGAAATGGCTGTCGCCGAGGTTAACTGGCCTTATACCATTACTCCGGCATCACAGATGCAGCAGGTGCCTATTCGTTTGAAAGTTGTCAATAACACAAGTTTACAAACAGGTAGTGCTAAAGTGCGTGTTGAGATTATGCCTGAGAGTGATACAAGCATGAAGATTTACTGCCGCGACCAAACGGTACCTCTCATCAAAGAAGGTCAAGAAGTATCAATCAATATGCCTGCATGGAATGCAAGTAGAACTGCTCCACAAGGTCGTTATATGATTCGTGGTATTGTACGTTTGCAAGGCGGTATTGGCGATTTCCAAACCAATAATGACACAACGTTCAGTATTTATGATCTTCGCTATGGTACTGTCTTTGCTTATGATCCGGCTAATTCACAAAATGATGTGCCTGATTTCTCCAATGCAGTGGGTCAGACATATCCGAATCGTGGTCTTGCACTTCGCGGTAATGCAACATGGGTATTCCCTGATAGTCCGACCCCAGGTCAAGGTGGTGCGGCATTCGGTGAGCTCAATGGTGGTAGTTCCGGTGAAATTGCTATGAAATTTAACATGCTTTCACAAGACTCACTCAAAGGTTTCACAGCATATTTTGCAAGCTTAAATGCTTCGCCGGATATTATTGAGTTTAATGTTTACACAGATGCAAATGGTTCACCGGGTACAGCAATTTCTGCAGGCAGACTAGTAGGTATTGGTCGTGGTTTACCAAGAGGTGCTACAGCAACACGTTTCGATGAGTATGTCAACTATACTCTTGAGCGTCCTTTGATATTACAGCCGGGCACATACTGGATTTCTGTGGCACAGCTTTCTATTGACAACTTCAACTTAGGTGCTTCAAAAAGCCGTGTAGGTCAAATTGTAACAAACTACTGGGATACGCCTCCGGGCACCTTTGGTCAAGGTAGAGGTCACTTGAACCTTGATAGAGCATTCAGAAATGATCGTGAGAAAATTTCTCCGTTCTTGAGAACATTAGGCAATGATGGTATTGGACTTAACAATAATGTTTTCTCTTACAAAAACTCTATTAATGGTTCATGGGGCGCATTTACACCGGGATCAGGTAATCCTGCTTATGGTCACTTAGCATATCCGAACGGTTCGCCAATCGGTGGTTATGGAACATTCTCACGCGGTTTCTGGATTCCTATGTTACGTCCTTTCTTCGGTGCTAAACCAACAGTATCGCAATTGAGATTTGCAGTAGAGTGTATTCCAATTCCGGTAGAACTTACCTTCTTTGATGGTCAAGCACGTGCTAACAGAGTAGATTTGTTCTGGCAAACAGCTTCTGAAGAGCGTAATGCTGGCTTCCAAGTTGAGCGTCGTTTGAAATTACATGATGGCTCGGTTGTTCAATGGGAAAACATTGCATTCATTCCGGGTGCAGGTAATTCCTCTACAGTACGCGATTACAACTTCACAGATGCTGATGTTGTTGCAGGTGCGACATATCAATATCGCTTAATGCAATATGACATTGATGGCGGTGAAGATTGTAAACAAGTTGCAGATATTCTCGAATTCCCGATAGCTGCAGGTAATGAATTGATAGTAAATGCTTCCAATGTTCCGAATCCGGTTATGGATAAAACAACTATTCAATTCAATCTTACACAAAATGCTAATGTAAAAGTGACTATTCAAGATGTTCAGGGTAATATTATCACAACATTGATGAATAATCAAGAATTATCCGCAGGTCCACATTCATTTATATGGACAGCCGGTAATGAAATAGCAAGTGGAACGTATATCTATCGTATTGAAGCTAATGGAACTATCATCACAGGCAATATGTCGGTAGTTCGTTAATAACATAAGTAATACTCGATAGAGAAAATTCCTTCTCATCAAAGCCCTTCGCATAGTTATATAGTTGTGCGGAGGGCTTATTTTTTTTTCATAATGCTATGTCTTACAAATGAGTACAATATTCTCAAAAATTCGTGATAAAGAAATTCCTGCGGAATTTTTATATGAGGACGAGGAAATCTTTGCCATAAAAGATATTATGCCTCAAGCAAATATCCATATTCTAATTATTCCCAAAAAGGATATACCTACGTTAAATGATATTACAAAATCTGATACACAATTGCTCGGGAAAATGATGCTAGTTGCTTCTCAGTTAGCGCAACGCTTTGGTATTCAAGATTCGGGATATCGCTTGGTTATGAATTGCAATGGCGACGGGGGACAAACAGTGTTTCAATTACATTTGCATCTTTTGGGTGGTGAGCCACTGCGCGGTTCTTTTGGCAATTAATATCTGCGAAAAATAAATATGTACGCTTCCGTAAAAAATGTTGTTGAGTTTGCTATTGAGGAATTATCATTACTCCACAATCGCTTGAATAATTCCTTTGATGCAGTATTGACCCAATTGTATAGTGCCGATGAGGTAATTATCATGGGAGTTGGTAAATCCGGTATAATTGGACAAAAGATTGCAGCCACGTTAACCAGTATCGGTAAACGAGCACTGTTTCTTCATCCTGTGGAAGCTATGCATGGCGATATTGGGATAGTAAAAGTACATACCGCAATAATCATCATTTCCAATAGCGGAACTACTGCTGAATTAATGGCAATTATGCCCTATATACGCAAACGGAATGTGACCATTATTGGGATACTTGGTAATATTCACTCACCGCTTGCATCGCTATGTGACACTATCCTTGATGCTTCGGTACAAAGAGAGGCATGTCCTTTGAATCTTGCTCCAACAACAAGCACTCTTATTGCCTTAACAATTGGCGATATGCTTGCTGTAGGGTTAATGGAAAAAACACAATTCACCGCAGAAGATTTTGCTATATCACATCCGGCCGGTCTTTTGGGTAAGTCCTTGTCCACAAAAGTCCAAGACGTTATGCACACGCATGACCGATTACCCTTAATTTCATCGAGTGCATCATTTAAGGAAGCCATATTAGAAAACAGCAGAAAAGCTTTGGGTGGGGTAATTATCACTGATGACGGTAAATCTATTGTAGGTCTATTGACCGATGGCGATGTGCGGCGTGCGCTTGAGCATTATGATGATTTACGTGAAATTAGCTTAACGGAAGTTATGACTAAACAACCACTTACCATTCATCAGACCGCCCTGTTAGGTGAAGCATTATCGCTTATGGAACATCGCCGAAGTAAAATTAATGTCCTGCCTGTTATTGATGATGACTCACATCTTGTAGGGCTTATTCGGCTCCACGATATTTTGTCCTATTAATATTGCACTTACTTCACTATCTCAACGCGATGGGATAATAATTTGGGCAATATAATAAAGTATGTACCGGAGGGCAGATGATTAGTTTCATATTTTGGAAAGGCTTCTTCTGTCGGTATTTCTGATGTTTACATGATTGCAATAATATGATAATAAAGGTATGTATGGAATTCCTGCACAAAAAAAAATTGAAAAAATGGAACAAATTTCAGGTTTGACGGTACATAGGGTATCGGAAGAAATAATCACAGAGAAATCATTCATCAAGAGTAGGTACAGTATAAATTAGTGATATAGCCGAAATATTAGAAGAAAGTATAAAGCAAAGCATGATTTAAGTGTTTGCAATGATTCTCTTGAGTGATTTTCTTGATTTGTAAAGATCTGAAACACAGAAAAAGTCAAAACCATAAATGTTGGGCATAAAGAGTTGTATATGCACGAAGAGTTTTCTATCTTGAGCAAAAAACTGTGTACTCAATCCACCGATAAAAAGATACGAAATAAAGAAATCATATTTGCATAATCATCGTATAAATATACTGTGTACACACAGTTAATCATGAGGAATGTATCATGAAAGCCAAGTTACTACTTTTTGCAGTATTCTGCGGATTAACGATTACAGCATTTGCACAAGATGACAAAGAGGGCAGCGACGAGATACTTCGCAAGAGTAATCTCAATGGTGGATCGTTTCCACGTCCGTGGACAGCGTTCCCAACAGTAAGTGCTGCCAATAATAATCGTCCTGACAAAACTTCCCCCGCAGCCTCTACGGGCTATTATATCGTAGATAGTGATGATGATGTGGGCGATTACTGGCGTCCGAATCTCGACAAAGCATACACCAATTTGGAAAAAGATCTCCAAAAGCCAACCGAGCGCGTTAAATGGCGTCGAATCATTTCAGGTCCGCGCCAAGCACGTCCCGTAGAGTTGCTTGCTGATGGTAAACCATGGTTCATAAATAGAAATGCATTATCCGACTCAACCGATAATGCTATTGCAGGTCCAATTAAGATAGGTTTTCCTTTCATCTTCAATGGCGTGAAGTATGACAGTTTTTATGTTTCCACGAATGGTTTGGTTACATTAAGCAATGCACGTTATGTGTATGATGCACTTGGCAATCGTATTATCCCTCCGGGTTCACAGGATGCCTATAACTTCTATCGTGAAGACAATATGCCGGGCACAACCTATGGTGGTGCTCGTCCCAAAATAGGGAATGGCAACACATCCTCTATCGACCCGACACCTGATAATTATGGTCATCAGTTTATTGCCAATGGTAATACAATGACACCAACGGGTGGTATTCGTAATCCAACAAACACTCAATTACATGCTCTGCCTGCTGACCTTCAATGGTCACCGATTATTGCTCCATTGTGGAATGATATGCAGGCATCACAAAGCACAAAGCGTTTAGATAGTGAGCGTGGTCAAGTGTGGTACAAACGCACCAATAATCCCAACGGTACGCGCCGTTTGATTATCTATTTCAAAAGTTTCAACTTACGCAATGCTCAAGCATATCGCCACGGTAGCGTAAACTTCCCTGCTGATGATAATCGTATTCGTTTGAGTTTCCAAGTGACCTTAGATGAATCAGACAGTTCCGTGTATGTCTATTTCGAAGATTTAGCAGGTATCGTACCGCAGGGCAATTATATTATTACTGCTGCTGAATTTGCTCGGATGAACTCTACGATTGGTGTGAGCGGTATGGCACGTCATTATGCTTTCCGCAGCCCAAACTGCTTAACCAATACAAATCCAACAGAATATGCACTTGCCTATCCTCAATCAACACAATATCTTGCTGATGGTACATGGAATGGTTCTAATGTGAATGTGCGTGATCAGAATGGTGGCTCCGGCGGTACTGCCCCTTCAAGCGGTCTTGCCATTCGTTTCAAACAATGGCGTAATGTGTTGCGCGTGGTACCGACCTCAGTATCGTATCGCGGTAGAGCATTAGACCCTAATGCCGTATTGACGGAGTATCCTCGTTTAATTTCAGGAGATTTCGTTGAATTATTAGCAGGTCACCCCCAATTAGGAGCTATACGTCCGCAGGCAACATTTCAGAACATGACCAATGATATCCAAGGACCGGGTAATGCTAATCCACCACGTCCGGCAGGTGTCAATTATACACGACAAGATTTACATTTCCGTACACGTTTCCATATTCGTAATCAAGTAACGGATCAAACAGCATATTCAGAGTCAGTGCCTGTCAGCAGAAGTTGCTTGCGCGGCAATTGTGCGGGGAATATTGTTCAAAATGGTACCTTGAATGCAGCGGGAACAGTGTTCACTCCTTATGTCGGTACACGATTATTCCCGGGCACAGGTCCATGCCCATTGAATGGTATTCCACCTTATGGCTTGGTGCAAGTACTTTTCCCTGCTTTCCAGCCGAATGAACTGATTAACTTTAATATCGGCCGCTTGAGAGCATTCGTTATTGCAGAACCACTTGATACCTTATTCCGTCCTTTAGGTGAACAATGGCCCTTTGATGATACAGTGAAAGTTGACCTTTTTGTTATGCGTCGTTTGTCTTTCTTGACAACAGACGGTTTTAATGATGATGCGAATCAATATCACATCATCGGTGGTAACCCTATGCCATCGGTATTGAAATGGGTTAATATTGATGCAGAAGTAGTTGATGGTGAAAAAAATACCTATAATCCGGTGCCACCTCACGGTCAAGTAGCTGCCGCCAATCGTCCTACATTCAGAGTCAATTCACCGACTATCAGAATGAATCGTCGGACTATATTTGATGCAGAGCCGGTAATGACAAACGGTCGCGGTGGCGATCAGCTTCGTTCATTCCCAATTGATGTGCGTAACTTACCAAGCCGTCCGACCGTGGGAAGTATGCTTTCTGTTTCGATTCAACGTACAGGCATTCCTGATGGTCCTCTTGATCGTGGTTGGGCGGATAATACACTTCTCGGTCCGGAGCCGCGCGTAATCTATAATGGTGTGGCAACAGCACTGTTTAATGGTTCCGGTAATGCAGTTAATCCTCTTGATGAGTTCTATCTTGAATATGCTCGTCCAAGTACAAATGAAATCGAAAATATAGCACGTCAATCACCTACCGACATTCAATGGAATGTTCATCCGCGCCGTGGTGCTTCTACAGTTACTAATAATCCTGTCTTCACTTTATACGGAGCCGGTGGTTTAACACGTGGTTATTTAGAATCAGATGCTGATTCAGCATTAACTGCGATGCAAGGACTTCGTTCAGCTATGGCGGATGACGGTCGTGATAAAGAGTTCTATAAATTCGCATTCCAATTGCCTAAATCTGTGGTAAATGCTCCAAAAAATGGTGCTAAAAACTTCCGTTTCCGTTTACGTGTAAATTGTAAATTCAATGGTGGTGGACCTAATCAGCCGATTGATGATAAAGATGATTTTTATGTGGACAATGTGCGTTTACTCTTCCCGAGAGAAACACCGGATCTTGAAATATCTGTCGCCGAGGTTAACTGGCCCTATACCATTACTCCTGCATCACAAATGCGGCAAGTGCCTATTCGTGTAAAAGTTGTGAATAATACAAGTTTGCAAACAGGTAGTGCTAAAGTGCGTGTTGAGATCATGTCATTAAGTGATACAAATATTAAGATTTACTGCCGCGACCAAACGGTACCTCTCATCAAAGAAGGTCAAGAAGTATCAATCAATATGCCTGCGTGGGATGCAAGTAGAACTGCTCCTCCGGGGCGCTACATCATTCGTGGTATTGTACGTTTGCAAGGCGGTATTGGCGATTTCCAAACCAATAATGACACAACATACAGTATATATGATCTTCCCTATGGTGATGTATTTGCTTATGATTCGGCTAATTCAAAAAATGATGTGCCGGATTTTTCAGCCCAATCAGGAGAAGTTTTCCCCGGTCGAGGTCTTGGTTTAGCAGGTGCAAATACTTGGCTCAATACTGCTCAATTTGGACCTCTCAATGGTGGCAGTACCGGTGAAATTGCCATGAAATTTACTATGCTTTCACAAGACTCACTCAAAGGTTTTTCTGCATATTTCGGTAGCTTGAACAATGCGGCTGATCGTATTGAGTTTAATGTTTACAGAGATGCCAATGGATTGCCGGGTGCAGCAATTTCCGCAGGCAGATTAGTAGGCATAGATCGTGGTTTACCAAGAGGTGCAAAATCAACACGTTTTAATCAATATCTTAATTATTTTCTCGAGCGCCCTTTGGTATTGCTACCGGGAACATATTGGATTTCTGTTGCCCAGCTTTCTATTGATAACTGCAATTTGGGTGCTTCAAAAAGCCGTGCAGGTCAAATTGTGACGAACTATTCCGATACACCTGCCCGCACGTTTGGTCAAGGTAGAGGTCACTTGAACCTTGATAAAGCATTCCGTGTAGATCGTGAAAAAATTTCACCATTCTTCAGAACCTTAGGTAATGATGATAAAGCACTTAATGATAATGTTTTTGCGTACAAAAACTCAATTAATGGTTCATGGGGCGCATTTACACCGGGTTCAGGTAATCCTGCTTATGGTCACTTAGCATATCAGAACGGTTCGCCAATCGGTGGCTATGGAACATTCTCACGTGGTTTCTGGATTCCTATGTTACGTCCTTTCTTTGGACTAAAACCAACAGTATCGCAATTGAAATTTGCAGTAGAGTGTACCCGGATGCCTGTAGAACTTACTTTCTTTGATGGTCAGGCACGTGCTAACAGCGTTGATTTGTTCTGGCAAACAGCTTCCGAAGAGCGTAATGCGGGCTTCCAAGTTGAGCGTCGTTTGAAATTAGATGATGTTTCGGTTGTTCAGTGGGAAAAACTTGCATTCATTTCGGGTGCAGGTAATTCCTCTACAGTACGCGACTATAATTTCACAGATGCTGATGTTGTTGCAGGTGCGACATATCAGTATCGCTTAATGCAATATGACATAGATGGCGGTGAAGATTGTAAACAAGTTGCGGACATCCTTGAATTCCCTATAGGTGCTAATGAATTGATAGTAAATGCTTCTAATGTTCCGAATCCGGTCATTGAAAAAACAACTATTCAATTCAATCTTACCGAGAATGCTAATGTCAAAGTAACAGTTCAAGATATTCAAGGTAATGTTATTGCAACATTAGTGAATAATCAGGAGTTAAATGCCGGCTTCCATACATTATCATGGTCAGCCCGTAATGAAATAGCAAGTGGAACATATATTTATCGTATTGAAGCTAATGGTACAGTCGTGACAGGTACTATATCTGTTGTTCGTTAATATCGCTACATCATATTGATAGAGAATTTTCCTTCTCATCAAAGCCCTTTGCATAGTTATGCGGAGGGCTTATTTTTTTATTCTTTTTTGCATATCGGGCATCGCCGAAGTAATATTAATATCCTACCAATTATTGATGATGAGTCGCATCTTGTAGGGCTTATTCGGCTCCACGATATTTTGTCCTATTAATATTGCATTTACTTCACTATCTCGACACGATGGGATAATGATTTGGACGAGGTGGACAATATAATAAAGTATGCACCGGAGGGCAGATGATTAGTTTCATAGCGAAGAGTAGATTCTCCCGCAGGCATCTCGGCTTTTTGAATGATTGCGCTTTGTTTACCATCTTGGCTTATGAGTTCAATAGAGCAAAATGTAGATTTGGGTAAAGAATATGAGATTGTGATAAAATCGGATGCCGGATTAGGCACCACTTGAATACTGTACATATCCGCAATTCCAATATCGCTTTTTCCTTTTTTTGCCATTGGAGATTTTGTATCCGATTGTACATCCCACACAGTGATTGTTCCATCGAGTGCCGTCGCCGCCATCACAGTGCCGTCTCCATTAAATGAATGTGATAAAAAATAATGGCTGTCTTTAATGCGCTCATTAAGGGAAAAATAGTCAGTATTCCAAAAAGACAATGAATTATCTGCACTTGCGGATGTCAAGCGTGTGCCGTCTTTACTAAATTCCACTGATGTGGCATAATTACTATGGGCTTTAAGTGTTTGAACAGCCACACCATGTTTTGTCCATACATATACCGGATTCATATTACCTGCCGCCGAAGCTGCTATATATTCACCATCAGGCGAAAAGCATACGCGAGTGATAAACCAATGGAGATTTTTTTCTCCCTGTAAAGTATTGACGCATTGTCCCGTTTGCGCATCCCATATTTTTACTGTGCCATCACCGCTTGAGCTTGCTATCAATGTGCCGTCAGGGGAAAAGCAAGCGGACGATACATATCCTGTATGCCCTTGCAAAGTATGGATAATTTCCCCGGTGTGGACATGACGGACAATGGCTGTATTATCCCAACTTGCGGTGATGAGTTGCGAGCCGTCGGGGCTGAACCCTATATCATAAGCCGGAGAAGTATGCGCGGGTATGGTTTGTAATAATGCGCCTGTTGTCGGATTCCATAGGCAAATTGCTCCGTCCCATCCCGTAGAAGCCAAGACCGAACCATCAGGGCTAAAAGCCACAGCATAGACATAACCCTTGTGACCGCGTAAAGTTTGTTGTATTTCGCCTGTGCGATAATCCCAAAGAATAATAACCGAATCACCACCGGCACTTGCCATTGTCGTTCCCGAAAAACTTATATCATTGACAAATGACCTATGTCCTCGCAATATATGGGTTGGCAATGCTGAAGTGATGCTTACCGAACGACGCTGAACAAGAGGCGATTTGGTGGCAGGGGACACTAAACGTTCACTTACTGTATGGGCACCGATTGCAGCATTGGAGCCGACAACAAGAACCGATAAAAATAAGAGTATGGAGCGTGAATACATAGTAATTCTGAGTGATGATAAAATTCGATTGCACATAATGCAAATTACAGAATCAAATCGAAGTGTATAAGCCTTGTTTCTACGTAGTACTACCCAAAATATGGACTTCATAAACATACCAATGTTAAAGTAAACGGCACAAAAGCGACTTTCTCAGTGAATAACCCCAAAAACAGGGTATTTCGGACTTTTAACTCCGAAAAGTAGGCAAAAAAGTAGTATTAAAGTAGTAATGGATGAAAGAAATCTTCGCTTAATTTTGAAAAAGACAGAAATCGCCATGATTTTCCGGTGATTTTTAGACGATGTAACAGAAAAAGTTAAGGATATTCTTCTACGCATAGCCCTAAATAATGGTTCTGTACGCTGCTGAAAAGGGATGCAGAACCAAGTTTAGGATAAGTGAGCGAGGACAGATAAACGCGAATAATGATGAAATCCAATTAAGGGGGATTTGCATAGCAAGCGTTCTGTAATTGATGGCTCTGCTCAAGCATTTGGGCAGAGTCCTCAATACGGTATTTTCTTTACCTTTTGCGCAAAAAGCGAAGCGTTGTGTTTGGTGTATGCAGGGCAATCACTCCATACCATTGAACTCAACCGCATAAATAAGCCAATCATACACTCATATAGAGTGGGTGATGAAAAATGTATGTAATTGTCAGTACTTATTTCTTCCGAATAATTCCCATTTACACCAATATTGTGAGGATACACGATGAAATTGCAACTACTACTCCCCGCCTTGATTGTATTGTTCTGTACTTTGCCACTCTATGGGCAAGCCCCAAAACCCACCATATCGTATCAGGGGGTGATGACCGCTGATGGCACGAAAGCCGACGGCACTTATATGATGGTATTTACCCTCTATCCCGCATTAGTGGAAGATTCAGTGATATGGCGCGAATATCATACGGTCATTGTGCGTAACGGATTATTTCATGTCGAACTCGGCTCGCTCATCAATTTACCCGAGGCATGGACGGGCAAGGAATATCTTGGCATTGCACTTCATGGGCAAAGTGAATTTACTCGTACAAAAATAAGCGCACAGGGATATGCACTATCGGCGCGCCATGCTCAAACGGCAAATGAGTTAACACAAGGGACTGTCGTATCACTCAATGGAAAACAAGGGCATCTGACATTGACTTCCGGCAATGGCATACACATCACCGAAAACAATAATGGATGGATTATTGCCTCCGAAAATTCAAAAAATAATGATAATTCGCCGTTGAATCAAGGAACGGAATGGTTGCTCAATGGCAATACAAATACCAATGCGAACAGTTGGCTCGGCACTGCAAATAATTTTCCATTGATTATCAGGACAAATAATACAGAAAAAATGCGTGTGCTGACCACAGGCAATGTGGGTATAGGCATACAAAACCCATCCCATAGATTAAGTGTGGCTAAAGAAATATTTATAAGCAATAGCGGCGGCACACCCGAATTACGCATTGCCGAAGCAACGGGAAATAATGTTACGCGATTTATTACCACAATACAAAGCCAAGATATTACCTATACACTGCCAAGCGATGATGGTGACAATGGCGATATATTAATGACAAATGGCAGCGGTGTTTTATCATGGCAAAGTAATAATACATGGAATATTGACGGAAATACTAATGCAAATGCGAATCACTTTATCGGAACAAAAAATCAGCAACCATTAATTGTGCGCACAAATAATTATGAACGTTTGCGGATTACAGCTTTGGGAAATATTGGCATTAATGAAGATGAGCCATCGCAAAAATTAGAAGTCGGCGGAAATATTCTCATTAAGCAAAGCGGCACAAATACGGGTGAATTACGCTTGCAGGAAAATGGTATGGGGAATCATTATACAGGATTCAGAGCCGGAAATATGCCCCAAAATATTGTCTATACTTTACCGACGACTTTACCGCAAAATAATCAAATATTACAAGCCAATGCGGCAGGACAATTATCATGGGTGAGTATATCTGCCGGAGCATCAGGCAATGCCGGCGGCGATTTAACAGGTGATTATCCCAATCCGAGTATTGCAAACGGAGTTGTGCATAATAACCATATTTCTCCAAGTGCAGGAATCGCATATAGCAAAATAAATTTATCCAACACCATAGTAAATGGTGATATTTCATCAGGTGCCGGAATCGCATATAGCAAAGTTAATTTATCGAATAGCATAGTAAATAGTGATATTTCCTCAAGTGCCGGAATCGCATATAGTAAAATTAACTTATCGAATAGCATAGTAAATAGTGATATTTCCTCAAGTGCAGGAATTGCATATAGCAAATTAAGTTTAACAAATAGCATAGTAAATGGTGACATTTCCTCAAGCGCGGGCATCGCATATAGCAAACTAAATTTGTCGAATAGCATAGTGAATAGTGACATTTCCTCAAGTGCGGGCATCGCATATAGCAAACTAAATTTGTCAAACAGCATAGTGAATAGTGATATTTCT
>VYMG01000058.1_pt1 | contig 61788 bp, 52 predicted proteins | sample 5115261 | NCBI WGS metagenome assembly VYMG01 (sample SAMN12291781, study PRJNA351875) | freshwater metagenome | isolation source: freshwater lake | place: USA: Michigan, Wintergreen Lake | collected 2013-08-08
CCGCGACACTTCGCGCAAGCGAAGTGAGCCCAAGCCCGCCGATCCCGGTGCGCCAGCCGCTTGCACGCTTTGGACAACCAAAGCGTGGCGATCATCCCACGCACGCGGAAATCAGAAGTTGGTCTGTTCTCACAAATGAACCGAGGCCGCGAAAGCGGCCCCGGTATCAATATGCCTTTACCTCAACACCCCTACTCCAACAACTCCACCACCGCATCAATCAACTTGTTCAGCGGCACCGGCTTGTGCAGATACGCGTCCGCACCCAGGCTCTCCGCATACGCCTCGTGGCGCTTGCCCTCGTTCGCCGTCACCATGATTACGGCGGGAGCATCTTCCGTGCCCTTGATCTTTTCCAGCACCAGAAAGCCGGAACGCTTGGGCAGCATCATGTCGAGAATCACCACATCCGGCTCATCGCTCTGGCAGATCCGCACCGCCTCATTGCCATCACGGCACAGTTGCGTCAGTGCCCCTTCCGCCTGAAACGCCGCATCAAAACTCTGCAGCACATCCTCGTCATCGTCCACAATGAGCACGCGGACATCCTCGAGTCGGCGTTGGCGGGCGGCGGCGGGCACATGCGGGGGCTGAGCGGTCATCACGGGAAATACTCCTCGATAGCGTGACAGACGATACGTGTTCAGATGATTGCGGTTGCGGCTTTGCCCCGCCGGGGGCCGCGGGGGCTGCTTCCGCGAAGAGCAGCCCCACACGCGGCAACACGCCGGACAGGACGATCAGCCCCGCGCTCCCCACGACGGGTGCGAGGCTGCGATGGAGGCAATGTACCATGAAACGCAGGTTTTGGGAAGGGCAGATGACACGAATTTCCGGCTCGATTGTCACCAACACTCGGGCAGCCCAGGCGAATGCGGACCGTCACGGCGTGTCAACACGCTCCGGAGTCGTGCCGGCACCGGTTGCGCCAAGCCGCGGCATTCTTGGACCGTCACACGCAACCCACGTAGCATTTGCCTATATGACGGGCCAGTACCGCCACGACGGATTCCACGTAGCAGCAGCGAAAGGCAGGGGTCAGACCATGATGCACGGTTTCATGCGCACGCTTCTTGTCGTCGGCTTTACTTCCCTTGCGTCGCACATGGCCGCGGCTCAGCCCAGCACCACACCGGCGCACACCGCGCCTCAAGCGGCTCCAGCCGCAGCCACCACGACACCAGCGCAGGCAGACCCGTGCGCCACGCTCACGCAAGATACATCCATCGTGCGAAGCATTAACAAGCACGGCAACGTTGTGGAAGAGCCCACGGTGAGCACCACCAGCAGAAAAGCCATGAACGCTGCCATTAGCGCTGTTATAGACCAGCGGCTTAAAGCTGGTGGAAAAGATCTCACTGTTATTCGTGTTCGTTTGCCAGAAACCATGACCATGACCGCCGACCCTCGCGGACAAGACTTTATTTTGAATCCTTCGGAAAAATCAGAAGCAGGCCCCAACAAAGAAATCACTGTGTACTACCCGCTCACCGGTTTTGAACTGCCGGTGGAAGTTCGAAAGGTGAATACCTCCACTGGACCCGTGGACTACTTTGGCGATAGCAACCTTGTGCGCCGAGACATGGTGCTTAAGCCATCCACCACTCCGGGGGAAGGACTTCAACTTGGCATACACATGAAGTCCGTGAGCCGAGCCGATTTGAGCAATAATGAAAAGTTGGAAAAGTTCTTTTTTGAAAGTGCAAACGATAGCCGAGTGTGTGGATTTTCCGCTGTAGACACTGTGCCTGTGCAGCAATGTAGCCACCCCAGAGGCTCTGGAGTTTTGGGCACGAACTCACACATGGTGCAGGACATGGCCGATACGGCAAACTATGTGCAAACGTCGATGCCCAAGCATCTCGACATGGAACGAAGCCGTGTGACCGTTTATCTGGATCATGCCATTTGGGGATCAGCCGCCAAGGCGATTGCTGTGGAAACTTTGATGCAGCAAGACCCAAACCTTAGCGCCGCCGCTGCCAAAAAATGGGTAGACGAACGCTTTGTTGGGTACGTGCTTCAAACAGCAATACCAGAGGAACCACTGATTGCCGCGGGAATAAATTTGGACTCTTCTGAGCTGGCTTTTCGGGGGAAAATGTCAGTCTTCATTGATGCATCCCCTGGCAGTTCAAAGATAAGCACTCCGCCCAGACAAAATGTGTTTCTCATCTTGCGGTAGCTCGATTGGAGATGGTTCGTGAGTAAATCTCAGGTTTGATCTCCATGACTGGCCGGCTTGTGCTGTTCGGGAGCTTGCTCCTCGTGGCTCTTGGTCGACTTCGAAGACTCCGGTAATTCATCATGAATCGACACGAGGCATTCCCGCCGTTTTAACGCTCTAGGTTCCCTAGCCATAGCCATTTTCACATACTGAGCCCAACTGCCTTGAACATTCGCGCCGCCAATGACGTTGGCCCGCCGCCATCGTTCCCGCGATGCTACCCCAGTCCCTGATCGCCCTCGCACTTCGCCGCGGCATTTGGCAAGCCAAACCAGCGACGCTACGCTGCCAGCATGAGCAGGACCGCCGCCAAATCGCAGGGAGCCGCTTCCTCCAAGTCGCTCACATACGCCGATGCCGGCGTCGATATCGATCGCAAGGACGCCTTCACCGAGAGCCTCGACAAGGTGCTCCGCCGCACGTACACCGACCGCGTGCTGCCCAATCCGGGCGGATTCGCAGGGCTTTTCCGGCTGGATTACAACCACCGGCTGTTCAAGCGCAACTACAAGGACCCGGTGCTGGTCGCCTGCTGCGACGGCGTGGGCACCAAGGTCAAACTTGCCGCCGAGATGGGCATCTTCGACACGGTCGGCATCGACCTGGTCGCCATGAACGTGAACGACCTGATCGTGCAAGGGGCGGAGCCGCTCTTTTTCCTCGATTACATCGCCACCCCCACCGTCGATGACACCACGCTGCACGCCCTCGTGCGCGGCATCGCGGAAGGCTGCAAGCGCAGCGGTGCGGCACTGCTGGGCGGCGAAACCGCCCACATGCCCGACCTCTACAACAAGGGCGACTTCGACCTCGCCGGCTTCTGCGTGGGCGTCGTCGAACTCAGCAAAGCCCAGAAGCCCTCACGTGTGCGCAGCGGCGATGTGATCCTCGGTCTCGCGAGCGACGGCATCCACAGCAACGGCTACACGCTCGTGCGCAAGGTCGTCAAGGAAGCCAAACTCGACCTGCGCGGCGTCTACCCCGAACTGAACGAGGAACCCACGGGCAAAAACGGCAAGCGCAAGAGCAAAGCCAAGCAAGCCGAGTCACGCCCCAAACTGCTGGGTGAAGTGCTGCTCACGCCCACGCGCATCTACGCCGAACCCATCGTGAAACTGCTGCGCTCCTACCGCGTCAAGCAAGTCATCACGGGCATGGCCCACATCACCGGCTCCGGCATGGCCGGCAATCTCTGCCGAGCATTGCCCCCCACGCTGGACGCAAAGGTCGATCGCAGCGCATGGCCGATCCTCCCCGTCTTCCAGTTCCTGCAAAAGCACGGCAACATCCCCGACGAAGAAATGTGGCGCGTCTTCAACATGGGCATCGGCTACTGCGTGATCGTCAAGCCAGCCTTCGCCGAAGCCGTGATGGAACACCTCGCTGAATACGGCGAGAAGGTATATCGCATTGGTGAAGTGGTGAAGGGCAAGGGCGAAGTGCGGTGGGCGTGACGAAGTCACAATTCCCAGAACGTCTTGTTTGTCAGTGTGCGGAGTTCGTGCGTGCGTCATCGCTCCCAGGCGCAACGAGACCACACTACGAGTCACTTCATATTGTCACCCAACCGCACACACGCAAGTTGAAGCCGGTCATCCATCCACCCGTCATGGGAATCGTCGACGTGCATGGCACCGAGCGGTACATTGACAGGTTGTGGATCAATTTTTGGAGTGCCAAGGCCGCGTTGTTCGAGCGGTCGGTGCCGCTCGTCGTCGACTACTTGCACCGATATTGGAGCAACGAGCCGGAGATGAACCACGAGAGTGTTTCGGAGTTACTCCGAGACGGCCGCATCCACTGTTGGTGCCTCGATCTCGAAGGTGATAACTGGTGCTATGTCGAAGGTAATGACTTGGTTTGCGGGCGTGACGTCGTGATCGTCTTTTCGCACGCACTAACACCGATTCGCGTGCAACTTGACGGCTGACGGCGAGATCTTCCACTGCTCGTCACGCCGTCTCCGCAAACGTCCCCTTCGCCCGATCCTTCGTCACGTTCGGAAACGCCAGCGCGCGCCCGTGCGCCACGCAGTACACGCCGGGCGTGAGAACGCCCGCGGCGAAAACCGCCTCCGTCAAATTCTGCAACGCGTCACTCCGGACCATTTCGTAAGGCCGCATCGCGCCGGTCAAAATGATCGGAGCGCTGGTATTCGCAAAGCGCTCATGCAGCGCCTTGCCCGTCAATTCCAGCGTGTCGGTGCCGTGCAAGATGACGATGCCGGTGGGCTGTGTGCGCAGCACCGCTTCCACTGTCTCGGCGATGGTTTTGCGATCTTCGCCCGTCATGTGCAGACTGTCTTTGCTCATCAGTTCCATGACGCTGATGCTGGTGTCGGCCAGCCGCAGCCGGCGGAGCATGCGATCCACGATGCTGCGCGTGTTGCCCAGCGAGCCGGTGGCTTCGTCATAGGTCTTTTCGATCGTGCCGCCAGTGGTGATGAGGGCGATATGCCGCATGAGAGCGATTGTACGGACGCGGCACGCGAGAAGGAAAAATACCTTCTATAACACAAACATGCCACAATTCTCAATCGACGCGAAGATGCCCGAGAGTAGTCACGCGCTGCTGCAAACCGCACGAGCAAAGAAGTCGAAGGCGAGACCAACAGAGAATTGGGAATTTGGTTGTAAATACTTTCAACATGCCCACGAAACCGTACGAATCTGGTATTCTGCGGACACCACCACTTTAGGGAATCACCATGACGCGGGATACCGAGCGATTGATAGAACTGGCCCACGAGCGCTGGCCTGGTTTTGAGAAATGGGCCGTTGGCGGCGACATTGTGATTGTGCTCGCGGATGCCGGCATCGCGCCCGGTCATGGCACGTGGACCGAGTGCATCGAACCTCCCAACGACGGGAGCATGCTGCCGATACATCAGCACCCCGAGCAGGCCCAGTTTGTGCGCGTGGTGCGCGGCCGACTGCGATTCATCTGCGGCGAGCGCGAGATAGTCGTGCGCTCGGGCAAGTCCATTCTGATTCCGCCGGGCACGCCGCACAAGGCATGGAACCCCGGGCCGGGCGTGACAATCGCACATTCGGTGTTCACGCCTGGCGGCAACGAGGCGGCGTATCGCCAGCAGGGCGTGCGGTTGGAAGACATTGACGCGGCGGGACTGCACGCGCAGAAGAGCGTGGCTGCAAATGAGCAACTGGCGCAGAGCATGGCGGAAATGGGTCTGCTGGCGCGATGCGAGCCTGGTGCCCCTGCGGGACACTGAAACGCAAACTGCGCGAGCGACGCTTCAGGTGTGAGCGACACCGTTTGCGGGCGCGGGATCCGCAGCAATGTTGAGGCGGGCTTTGGGCAGATCCATCTGCTCTTCGATGTCCGTCTCCTTGCGGTGCGTCTTGGCGAGAAGGATGTAGATGCTGGGGACGACAAAGAGCGTGAAGACGGTGCTGATGATCATGCCCGTGACGAGCACGATGCCGATGCTGTTGCGGGCTTCGGCGCCTGCGCCGGTCACCAGCACAAGCGGGAAGTGACCGAAGACGGTGGCGGCGCTGGTCATGAGAATGGGCCGCAGACGCGTGTTGGACGCTTCGCGCACGGCGTCGTACTTGCTCTTGCCCTGCTCCTGCAGGTGGTTGGCGAACTCCACGATCAGGATGCCGTTCTTGGCGACCAGACCCACCAGCGTGATGAGACCGACCTGGCTGTAGATGTTGAGAGTGGTGAGATCAAGGAATGTGAAGATGAGTGCGCCGGTGATGGCGAGTGGCACGCTGCCCAGCAGCACGATGAGCGGATCGCGGAAACTGGCGAACTGCGCGGCGAGCACGAGGTAGATGAGCACGAGGGCGAAGCCCAGCGTGGTGGTGAGGCTTGCGCCTTCGGTGCGGAGCTGACGGCTTTCGCCCGCATAGTCGATGGCGTAGCCGGGCGGCAGAATCCGCTTGGCGGCTTTCTCCAGCGCGACAAGCGCCTCAGCGGAGGTCACTCCCGGCGCAGGCTCACCGTAGATCTTCGCGCTGTTGCGCTGCTGGAAGCGATTGAGCGCGCGAGGTGCGGTCTCCGTGGTGAGGTTCACGAAGCTGCTGACGCTGACAAGGCCGCCATCAGCTGCGCGGACCTTCAATTGCAGCACGGCTTCGGGGCTTTCGCGCTTGTCGCGCGTCACTTGCGGAATGACTTTATAGCTGCGGCCGTCGTAGTTGAAGCGATTGACGTAGCCGCCCCCCAGCAAGACGCCCAGGTCTTGCCCCACGCTGGCGAGATCGAGCCCCAGATCAGCGACTTTCGCGCGATCGATGTTGATGCGGGTCTGCGGCATGTCGATCTTGAGATCGGTGTCGGCGAACATGAACATGCCGCTCGCGAACGCTTCGCCCACGAGCTGGCCCGCGTAGGGAGCCATTTCAGCGGCGTCGTCAGCACTGGTGATGACCAGTTCGACGCCGAACTGGCCCGCGCCCGGAAGTGGCTTGGGCTGAATCGCGAACGCGCGGATTTCAGGAATCTGCAGGAGACGTATGTTGGCGTCGAACGTGATGTCACTCGCATTGCGCTCGCGATCGTGCCAGTCACGCGTCTGGATGCCGCCAAAGCCGCCCGCGACCTGCGCGACTTGGAAGAAGAATCGCGTCTCTTCGATGCCCATGAAGGCATCGGCCACTTTGTCAAAGCCACGCAGGGTGTAGTCGAGCGTGGAGTCGGGCGCGCTAAACGCAGCAGCGAAAACGATGCCTTCATCTTCGACCGGTGCGAGTTCCTTGCGGCTCATCTGATAGAGCGGCACCGCAGCAGCGGCGATGAGCACGCTCGCGAGGGCAACGACCCATCGCACCTGCAAGACATGACCAAGCAGCCGGTCGTATGCGCGACGAAGACGCTCAAAGCCCGCGTTGACCTTGCGCGTGAACCAGCCTTCCTTGCCTCCCGGAGGCGTGACCCATGCGCTCATGATGGGGCTGAGCGTGATGGCGACGATGCCCGAGACCACGACCGCGCCGGCGAGCGTGAATGCGAACTCCTTGAACATGACGCCCGTCAAGCCGCCTTGAAAACCGATGGGTGCGTACACGGCGGCGAGGGTGATGGTCATCGCGATGACCGGCTTGTACAACTCTCTCGCGCCGATGAGCGCGGCTTGAATCTTGGGCTTGCCTTCGCGGATGTGCCGCTCGACGTTCTCCACCATGACGATGGCGTCGTCGACGACGAGCCCGACGGCGAGCACGATCGCAAGGATGGTCAGCAGGTTCAGCGAGAAGCCAAACAACAGCATGACCAGACACGCGCCCACCAGCGAAATGGGCATCGCCACAAGCGGCACCATCACCGTTCGCAGACTGCCCATGAACAGGAAGACAATGATCGCGACGATGGCAATCGTCTCGGCGAGCGTCTTGGTGATCTCGGCGATCGCGTTCTCCATGTAGTAGGTGCCGTCGTACGCGAGCTTCATATCCACGCCCGCAGGCAGGGTCGGTCGAACTTCTTCGAGCCGAGACTTCAGCGCGGTCGCGACTTCAAGCTCGTTGGAGCGAGGCAGAGGCCACACCGAGAGATAGATGGCGGGCACGCCGTTAAAGCCGGTCTGGCCCGTGGGTTCTTCGCTCCCCAATTCAACCTTGGCGATGTCGCGGACGCGCACGACGGCGTTGTCCACCTCGCGCACGACAAGCTGCTCGAACTCGGTCACGCTGCGCAGATCGGTGTTGGTCAGCAGATCGATCTGCGTGTCGGTGCCCTTGGATCGCCCGACGGCCGCAAGGAAGTTGTTGCGACTGAGCGCCTCGCGCACTTCGCTGGGCGTGACATCAAGAGCCGTCATCTTGTCCTTGTCGAGCCAGACGCGCATCGCCAGTTCGCGCTGGCCTTCGACGCCCACGCGCTGCACGCCCGGCAGAGCCTGAAGCTCCGGCTGCACCTCGCGCACGAGATAGTCGTTGAGCTGCGTCAGATTCATCTGCTCGCTGGTGAAGCTGACGTAGAACGTGGCGTAGGGCTTGTCGGTGCGCTGAATATCAACCGCCGGAGCCTCCGCGTCGCGCGGCAGTTCGCTGCGAACTTGATTGAGGCGCGCGGAGATTTCCGCAAGCGCGTCGTTGCTGTTGTGATTCAGCCGCAGCCGCACCGTGACGATGGAAACGCCTGCCGTACTGGTGCTTTCGATGTAGTCCACGCCGTCGATTGCGCTGACGACGCGCTCGATGGGCGTGGTGATGAAACCGCGGACGGTCTCGGCGCTGGCGCCGATGTAGGCCGTGGTGATGACGACGCTGCTGCTCTCGATGCGCGGGTACTGGCGCACAGGGAGGGCTGAGATGGCGCGCCAGCCCACGAGCAGGATGATGAGATTCACCACCAGCGCGAGCACGGGCTGCTTGATGAAGATGTCGGTGAAGGACTTCATGTTCATAAGGGGTCTCGACGGTCGCGGTCGTCAGAGTGGGCGAGGCGGGGAGGCGCGAGGTCAGGACGCGCGGCGGCGGGAAATCACTTGCGGGCGTCGGTGGTCTGGGCTGCGCCGGGCTGGTCGGCGGGCTTGGGGATCAGTGAGCCATCGCGGAGTTTGAAGCTGCCGTCGCTGGCGATGACTTCGCCCTCCTGCAGGCCTTCGAGCACGACGACCTTGTCGGCGATGCTGGGCCCGAGTTTGACGAAGCGCTGGTAGGCTCGCTTGGTTCCGGGCGGATCGTCGGGCATGTTCTCCATGCCGGGCGCCTTCTTGTTGAGGCTTTCGGTGACGACGAAGACGTGATCACCAAAGCTGGCGCGGCGGATGGCGGTGGAGGGAACGGCGAGGTAGGTCCTCTCTTCGCCCACGGGGACGGTGATGTCGAGGAACATGCCCGGACGCAGTGCGCCGGACTTGTTGTCGAGTTTGCCACGGATGCGGACGTTGCGCGTGGTGCGGTCGGCGACGGCGTCCATGGCGATGACTTCGATGTTGACCGGCTCGTCACCCAGCGTGTCGCTGGTGACCTGCACGGTGTCGCCGACACTGACGCGGTAGAGTTGATCCTGCGGGATCGGGAAGTCGACGTAGATGAAGTCACTGACTTCCTGCAGAGCGACGACGGTTGCGCCCTCGGCCATGTACTGACCGGGGTGCACGTTCCGCATGCCTGCGCGAGCCTTGAAAGGCGCGCGAAGCGTTTTCTTGGCGAGTTGGCTTCTGACCTGCTCAACGTGGGCGCGGGCGCTTTCGAGTTCGGCCTTCACGCGGTCGACGTCGGCTCTGCTGGTGGCGAGATTGGCGATCGCGGTGTCGAGTTCGGCCTGCGGTCCGGCCTTGGCTTCCACGGCCTGGGTCCAGCGGCGGACGTTGGTCTCGGCGAGGGCGACCTGCGCCTCGACGACGCGAATATTGGCTTCAGCGACGCGCACTGCCGCCTGGGCGGCGGCGAGGTCGGCGAGTTCGGTGGTGGCGTCGAGCGTGAGCAGCACATCTCCCTTTTCGACGATGCTGCCGGACTCGAACTTCACGTCGCTGATGGTGCCCCCCACTTCCGCCGCGAGCGTGATGGACTGCGTGGCGATGACGGTGCCTGCAAGTTCAGCAAGTGGACGCCATTGCACGGTGGTCACGGGCACGGTTGTCACCACTTCGGCGAATTCGGGCGGCGGCGGCGCGTTCATCGCGGCTTGGATGGAGCGGTACTTCCAGAATGCAAGCCCGCCACCGACAACGACGAGGCCGGCGATGATGACGATTGCGGTGGTGATGCTGCTGCGCTTCACGATGCCTTCCTTCTCAAGGGCAGCGCAGGACGCTCGCCCGATGTGGTGTTGATTTGTGGGTTTCGATGCCGCGTTCAGCGCATCGCCGCTTCTTGTTCGACGCGTTCAACAACTTTCTGGAGTGACGCCCGAACTTGCGCAAGCCGATCAGGGGATGCGTCAATGAGTCCGAAGAGCCAACTGAACCAGAGCCCGTGCATGGCGAACACGATTGCTTCGCTCGCCCAGGCAGGACCGCCGTCGGCGGTGGCGAGTTTCATCAAGTTTTCATGCGCGTCGCGCGCGGGCTTTACGTTGAGCGGGTTGGCGACCATGGCAGCGACCATGACTTTGCCGGAGCGACGCATCTGGTCGTTCCAGCCTTCGGCGTCGGCGATGCATGCGTTGAGGAGGCCGCGCGCGACGCGAACGGGGCCGGGCGTGACGCTGGCGATGGCTGCTTCGTAGTCTGCGCGCCACTGGTCGGACATGCGCGTGACGAGTGCGAGCAACAGCGCGTCCTTGCTTGGGTAGTGATGGAGCAGGCCGCCTTTGCTGACGCCGGATTCCTTGGCGACGGCGTCGAGTGTGAAGGCACCGACACCGTCGCGATCGATGACGATCTCGGCGGCGTTGAGGATGGCATCGCGGGCGGGGACTTTGATGTCGCGATCGGGGCTCACGCGGAAGTATACCGGCTGGTCGGTCGGTTGTCCGACCGGCTGGACGGTTTTTCGGGTAAGTGCTTGGATTCGTGCTGCTTGCCAGTAGAAACACGGGGCCTCGGTTGTGGGTTTCTTTACAGAATCATGGCATTTTCGGTCTGCGACGAACACGGGTGCATCGAAGACGGTAGTATTTGAGTATTCATTCTCAACACGGTCCGGGCGGTCGCCGATGGATCGCACATTGACGGGCCGCTGGAGAGACAGGACTTCTCACACTCGCGGAGACACGGATGATCGCTCAGTGTTACGGAATCTCGTCGCGGCTGCGAGCCTTTGGGATGGCTGTGGTTGCGCTGATGGCAGTGGTGATGGCGGCGACTCCGGCGCGGGCGCAGGATGTGCAATGGCCTGCGTTCAAGGCGGCGGCGCTGGATGTGGTGGTGACGGTGCCGGCCCTGAAGGGTCTGATTGAGCCGCTGACGCCCGAAGGCAGCACGGTGACGATGCTGATGAAGCCTGGTCGCAGCGAGCACGGGTATGAGTTTTCGGCGGCGGACATCGCGTCGCTGACGAGGGCGGATGTGGTGTTTCTGGTGGGGCTGGAACTGGAACTGCGAGTGGATGAAGCGCTGCAGCGGAAGAACAACCCTGCCCGGCGCGTGGTGAACTTTGGCGAGGCGCTGGGACTGAAGCAGGATGATCACTCGCACCACAACCATGCGCCAGGCGAGCCCTGCACTGGACATGGCGAAGGCTGGGTGGACCAGCACCTGTGGCTGGACCCGGTGCTGGTGGAGCAGGTGCTGCCCAAGCTGCGTGATGCGGTGCAGGAGAGCCTGGTCATCAAGGCAGCGTGGAACGATGATGTGGCCAAGCAACTGACGGCGCGGTATGAACTGCTCCGCAAGCTGGTGCAGCAGGTACACACGGACTGGGCGACCAAGTTGGAGCCGTATCGCGACATGGCGATTGTGACGCACCACGATGCGTTCAGCCGGCCGGCGAACCGGTATGGGCTGACGGTCGCGGCTGTGATTCGTCCCGGCCAGGCGGGTGAGACGACTGCGCGGGACATCGCGAACGCGGTGAAGGCGATTCGTGAACAGAATGCGGTGGCGATCTTCATCGAGCCGCAATTTGACAGCACGACGGCGGAGCGCATCGCGAAGCGGGCGAATGTGCGTCTGGGCAATCTGGACCCGGTGGGTGACGGTGACTGGTTCCGGATGATGCGGCGCAACCTGCACGAACTGACCAGCAAATTGCGGGCGCAGACGGATGTGGCGCCAGGCACGCAGACGCCAGCAAAGTAAAGCGGCAACATGGAGCGACCGCATGCGCGGCGCGACCCACCTACCTTGACGCATGAGCGCAGTCGCGTACGAACGCGTCAGTTTCAGTTACGGCAAAGGCGAAGACGGCAAGCCGCGTTATGCGCTGCAGGATGTGTCGCTGACTGTGACCAACGGGGAGCGACTGGGGATTCTGGGGCCCAACGGCGGCGGGAAGAGCACGCTGCTGAAGTTGACGCTGGGACTGCTGGAGGGCTACGAGGGGACGATTCGGGTGTTTGATATGACGCCGGCGGAGGCTCGCAAGCAGCGGCTGATCGGGTATGTTGCGCAGCGGGTGGAGGCGGAACTGGCGTTTCCGCTGTCGGCGCGACAGGTGGTGGAACTGGGAGCGACGTTCTCGATCTCGCCATTTCGCGGATTGTCCGCGAGTGAGCGCAGCGCGGTGGATGATGCGCTCAGCGTGGTGGGCGCGGCAAGTTACGCGGACAAGCATGTGGGGACACTGTCGGGCGGGATGCTGCAGCGTGTGCTGATTGCGCGGGCGCTGGCGGCCAAGCCAAAGCTGCTGATGCTTGATGAGCCGACGGTGGGCATTGACCCGGCTGGGCAACAGCAGTTCGCGCAGCTGCTGGTGAAGCTGTCGCGCGAGATGGGGCTGACGATTCTGGTGGTGAGCCATGATCTGCGGACGATCGCGGCGGGGTGTGACCGCGTGGCGTGCCTGTCGCGCACGCTGCACAGCCATGTGGCGCCGGAAGGTCTGACGCCCGGGGTGCTGGCGGAAGTGTTCAAGCATGATGTCGCGGCGATCTTCGGTGAGTTGCATGTGGACGCGCACAGCGCGGCGAATTGCAAGGACCCTTCGCATGTACACGGCTCGGTGGCGCTGACCGTGGAAGGAAAGAAGAAGTAACGCGCGATGGGACTTGTGCTGCTGCTCGCTGTGGGTGCTCTACTCGCGACGTTGCTGGTCGTGGGCTGGACGATCCATGCCATTACGCGGCCGCCACGGCGCACGTACGCCAACGCACTGGCGAAGGGGCGGCCTGGCGAGCCAAGCCAACTGATGCCCGGGCCGGACGGGACGGCAAGAACGTTTGAGAGCTGGACGATCGCGCATCGCGGGGCGCAACTGCCCGTGTGGGACATGCAGGGCGATGCGCGTGATGGACCGGCGGTGATTCTGTCACATGGTTGGGGAGACTCTCGCATTGGCGCGCTGACGCGGGCACACTTTGTGCTGCCGCTCGCGAGCCGGATCATCATGTGGGACATGCCCGGGCATGGCGAGGCTCCGGGAACAACGCGGATGGGCGTGGATGAACACGTGGCGCTGCGCACGCTGATTGAGCGGGTGGCGGCGAGCGGATCGACGCGGATCGTGCTGATGGGATGGTCGCTGGGGGCGGGTGTGAGTGTGCGGGCGATGAGTGCGTGGCGCGAACCGGCGGCGCAGAGCGTGCGGGGTGTGATCGCGGAGGCTCCGTACCGGCTTGCGCTGACTGCGGCAAGAAACATGCTGCGACTGTTTGGGATGCCGCATGGGTGGATCGCGGAGTGGGCGATGGGCGCGATTGGTGTGGATCTGGGTGTGGGATGGACGTGGAACAAGCGCGAGGCGTTTGATCGCGCGGTGCATGCGGGGCAGTTGGGCGTGCCCATGCTTGTGCTGCATGGCGAACGAGATGAGGTTTCGCCAGTGGCGGATGGGGAAGCAATCGCGACGGCGGCGGCCGGCACCTTCGTGAAGCTCCCTGAAGGTGAGCATCACGGGTTGTGGACCACGGAGACGACGGCGACGGCGTGCTATGACGCGGTGCGCGAGTTCATGGAGGGGCTGAAGTGAGTGAATCGCGGGCAGAATGCGCTCAGGCTTGCCACCAGGCGGCGAAGTCGCGCCAGTAGTTGACGTATGTCTTGGCGACGCACTGCGGATCGTTGATGATGATGTTGGGGCGGCGCAGGGCGATGAGGCTGAGAGACATGGCCATGCGGTGGTCGTCGTAGGTGTCGAAGGCGACGGTGGGCGCGGCAGGCGAGCAATCGAGGCCCTTGGGCGGAGGCGTGATGGTGAGGGCGTCGGGATCGCCTTGGGCGCCGACGTCGACGCGCACTCCGAGTTTGGTGAGTTCGACCCGCATGGCTTCGACCCGGTCCGTTTCCTTGACGCGCAGCGTTCGCAGGCCGTGGAAGACGCTCGTGCCTTTCGCGAAGCAGGCGACGCTGGCGAGGGTCATGGCGGCGTCGGGCATGTCGGCAAGATCGGCGAGGATGGGGACGAGGGTCTGCGGGCCGGTGACGGTGGTGAAGTCGGCGCCGTGCTCGTCGATGCTGCGCTCGATGTGCGCGCCCATGCGAGCGAGCATGTCGGGGAAGAGGGCGTCGCCTTGCAGGCTGCGTTTGCCAAGGCCGGGTGTGAGGCAGGTTGCGCCAGGGAGCAGCGTGGCTGCGGCCCATGCGTAGGTTGCGCCGCTGGCGTCGGGTTCGACGTCGTACGTGAAGGCGGGGATGCCGGCGGCGGCTCGTGTGCCCTTGATGTCGCGCTCGAGGGAGCCGCGTACGCGGATGATGCGGAGATCTTCGCTGCATTGCACGTGCGCACCGAGCTGCGCGAGCAGGCCCAGAGACATGCGAACGTAACTTTCGCTGGTGAGTGAGCCGGTGCTGCGGAGGAGGATGCCGCCCGGCAGAAACGCGCCGGCGAGAAGGACGGCGCTGATGAACTGGCTGCTTTGCGTGGTGCCCACGGTGAGTTCGCGCGTGGCGGCGGCGAGCGGCGCGGGCTGGATGCGCATGGGTGGGTAGCCGTCGCGCAGCGAGAAGGTGACGGTGCAGCCCAGTTGGCGAAGGACGGCGGCAAGTTCACCAATCGGGCGTTCGCGCATGCGGGCGTTGCCGTCGATGGTGATGGCGTGCTGGGAGAGTGTGGCGCAGCCAGCGAGGAAACGCGTGGCGGTGCCAGCGTTGTTGAGGTTGAGGGTGAGTTCGCTGGTGGTGGGCCAGATGCCGCCAACGCCGGAGACTTGCATGCCGGCGGAGCCGGTTGCGTCGAGGCGCACGCCAAGTTGGAGGAGGGCGGCAAGCATGCGCTGGGCGTCGTCGGCGTCGAGCAGCGCGCCGCGGAGAGTGCTGGTGCCGGTTGCGAGAGCGGCGAGGAGAAGGGCGCGGTTGCTGAGGCTCTTGCTGCCTGGCGGAATGATGACGACGCGCGTGGGGACGCCAGTCACCGGTGGCGGCAGGCGCAGGACATGAGGGAGCTGCGCGAGCGGCAGCTTCAGCACGTCGAGAAGTTGGCGTGAGTCATCGGGCATTGCTTGTCGGCCCCGTGCCGGCAGGCGAGGGGCTTGGTTCTCTCTCCGCCGACTGAGCGGCAATTCAGTTGTTCCATCTCCATCTTCGTGGTGACACCGACGTCACATTTTGGCGAGAGCGGCGGCGGCAGTGTCGCGATCAGCCTTGGCTTTGGCGAGTTGGTCACGTGTCTGCTGCACCATCGCAGGCGGCGCACGATCAGCATAACCGGGATTACTCAAGCGGCCTTCGAGCGTGGCGATGCTCTTGTCGAGATCGGCGATCTGCTTGGTGATGCGTGCCTTCTCGGCGTCGGCGGGGTTCTCGCCTGCGGCAGCCGCGGCGGCGGCTTCGGCAGGGTCGATGAGGCTGCTGACGCGGAGTTCGGCACCTTCGAAGGCGAAGGGGACGCTTGGGCCATCGGCGGAGGCTTGCGTGATGGTCTCGATGTTCGCAAAGGTCTTGATGAGATCGTCGACGCCTGCGAGCGAGACGCTTGCGGGCACGTGCAGCGCGATCTTGCGGGCGGGTTTGACCTGGTGCTTGGCGCGAATGTCGCGGATGAGCGCGACCAGCGACTGCACGCGTGCGAAGTCGCGCTCGGCGGCTTCGTCGCGCAGCGAGGGACTCACTTGCGGCCAGCCGGCGGTGCAGAGCGTGCCGAGTTTCGTGGGCGGCGCGAGTGTGATGCCGGCGACGGGCGCGGTTTGGATGTGACGGAGATTCTGGAAGATGGTTTCCGTCACGAATGGCATAACCGGGTGGAGCAGTCGCACGATGGATTCGAGCGTGTGCGCGAGCACGGCTTGCTGCTGAGGCGAATTCGCGACAGTGGGCTTGATGCCTTCGAGGTACCAGTCGCAGAAGTCGTTCCAGAGGAGCGTGTAGCAGCCCATCGCGTACTCGCTGAACTGATAGTCGGCGAGAGATGCGTCGGCGGATTGCACGCCGGCGGCGAGGCGAGAGAGCATCCAGCGATCGAGAAGGGGAAGTGACGGGGTGACGGAGTGACGGGGTGACGGCGTGGGAGCAGCGGGGATCATGCCCATCGCGAAGCGCGTGGCGTTCCAGAGTTTGTTGGCGAAGTTGCGACCGAGGTCGAATTTCGGGCTGGTGTTCTTGCCGCTCTTGCTGTCCTTCTGCACGGGCATTCGCACGTCTTGCGTGTTGGTCGCCATGTGACAGAGGGTGAAGCGCATGGCGTCGCTGCCGTGGGTTTCGATGATGTCGAGCGGATCGACGCCGTTGCCCAAGCTCTTGGACATCTTGCGGCCTTCGCCGTCTTGGATGACGGCGTGGATGTAGACGTGCTTGAAGGGGACGGGACCTGGCGTGCCGCGGAAGTAGCGATTGAACATCACCATGCGACTGACCCAGAGGGTGATGATTTCGCGAGCGGTGCAGAGGGTTGATGTGGGGTTGAAGGCTTCGAGGAGGCCTTGGTTGCCTGCGAAGGCACTCGGGTTGGGCCAGCCCATGGTGGAGAGGGGCCAGAGGGCGGAAGAGAACCAGGTGTCGAGGACGTCGGGGTCTTGGGTGAACTTGGTACCGTCCTCGGTTTTGACGAACTTTTGAAAGAGGTCTCGCGCCGTTTGCGACTCAAGCAAGTCACGGCGGCGTGTGTCACTTGTTTCGTGGCTTGTCGCCAACGACTCCATCAACTGCACAGCCTTCTCGGAACGCGCGCACACGTACAACCACGTCTGCGTTTGGTCGGACTGCGGTCTTACCGCAACAGAGTCTTGCAATCCCAGTGCTTCTAGCAGTGCATTAAGCGATTGCAACGTCGCATTCAAGGTTGGCGAGATCGCTCCGTTCACGAAGTCCTCTGCGCGACCTCCGCAATCATCGTGCAAATACCACGTCCACACCGGAATCCGATGCCCCCACCACAACTGGCGCGAGATGCACCAGTCGCGGATGTTGTCGTGCCACTGCTCGTAGGTCTTCGCGTAGCGTGCAGGGAAGAACGACAGGTCACCGTCGGTCGCCGCACTCTTTGCAGCAGCCGCGTTCGCACCAGTGCGCTGTTCAGCCACCAGCGCCGCGTTTGCCGTTTGCGCCATCTTGGGGTCAGTCACGCGCACATACCACTGGTCGCTCAGGTACGGCTCAACAACTGCCTTGCTGCGGTCAGAGAACTTCTTGCTGTGGCGAGTGGGCTTGGCGCCTTCGAAGAGACCGAGCTTGGTGAACTCCTCCACCACCAGCTTGCGAGCTTCTTCCATTTTCTTGCCGAGGAACTCGGGCGGCATTCTCGCACCGTCCCAGCCGTGCTTGTCGCTCACGCGGCCGTCGGGCGACATCATGTTGACCATGGCGAGGCCGTGCCGCACGCCGATTTCGTAGTCGTTGGTGTCGTGCGCGGGCGTCATCTTCACGAAGCCGGTGGAGAACTTTGCTTTGGGATCGTTCTTCTCTTCGTCGGTGGTTGCCATCGACTCGGGGAGCACGGCGTAGTCATCCGCGATGATGGGAATCTCGCGGCCCACAAGCGGCAGGCGCACCTTCTTGCCCACGAGTTGCTTGGCGCGGGGGTCGCGCGGATTCATCGCGACCGCGGTATCGCCCAAGTACGTTTCGGGGCGGGTCGTCGCGACGGTGATGGTTTCGTCGGAATCAACCAGCGGGTACTTGAGGAAGTAGAACTGGCCGTCCACTTCTTCGTCGTAGCACTCATCGTCGGCCACGGCGGTTTGCAGGGCGGGGTCCCAGTTCACGAGGCGCTTGCCGCGGTAGATGAGGCCGTCGCGGAAGAGGATGAAGAAGGCTTCGCGCACGGCAGTGGCGCACTGGTCGTCCATGGTGAAGCGCTGGCGGTCCCAATCGCACGAGCAGCCCATGGCTTTGAGTTGGCCTGTGATGACGGCTTCGTATTCGTCTTTGAATGCTTGGATCTTGGCGACGAACCGCTCGCGTGTGAAGTCGGTCTTGCGCTTCTTCTCTTCCTTCATCACGCGCTTTTCCACCACGGCCTGGGTGGCGATGCCGGCGTGGTCGGTGCCGGGCATCCAGAGGGTTTCGTAGCCCTTCATGCGGTGCATGCGCGCGAGGATGTCTTGCAGTGTGTTGTTGAGAGCGTGGCCAAGGTGGAGCGCGGCGGTGACGTTGGGCGGCGGGATGATGATGGCGTAGGGGTCTTTGGTGCCGCCGTTGGCTTTGACGTTCTTGGGGTCGGCGGCGAAGGCGTTGGCCTTGAGCCACAAATCCCAGACGGCCTTCTCGTGATCGGCGGGCTTGTAGGTCTTGGCGAGTTCGACGGGCGCGCCGGTCGTGGTCGGACGCTGATCGGGAGTGGAAGATGACGAAGAAGAGGCGTTCATAGCCTGCGATTCTAGCGGCGAAGTGGCGGTATCCGATACCTTTGCATGGCTTGTCTGTGTCGCGGCGCGTTGCGGCTCTGCGGGGGGTGCGGGCTTGGCGATGAACGTGAACTTGAGGCAATCGCCGCTGAAGAGGCGCTTTTTGAGGAATCAGTCATGCAGCATGTGTCATCGCCACACTTCGACAGTTCACGCGGCGGCGCGCGGCAGTTCTCTGGGCGGAGCGGCAAGGCATCGACGGCGATGGTGATTGTGCTACTGCTGGCTGCGGCGGGTGTGATGGGTGTGCTGGTGGCGCGCCGCGCATCGAGCAATGCGACGCAGGCGGGGACGAACAGCAACTCGGGCGTGACGCCGACGCCCGCGCAGCAACCGGAGAAGCTCGATGACATTCTCAATGCGGTGCAGTCACTCAAGCGCGATCAGCAGTGGGACAAGGCGGAGACGCTGCTGACGAGCGCGATTGCGAAGAACGCGGATGAGCAGGCGCTGTATGTGCAGTACGCGGAAGTGCTGATCGGGAAGGATCAGCAGGACAAGGCGTATGAGCAGTACGAGAAGGCGCTCGCGATCGGGCCGCGATCGGCGGAGTTGGAGTTTGTGGCGGGGACAACGGCAAGTGCGGCAGGACGGTTGGACCGGGCGGAGGAGCACTTTGGAGCGGCTCAGGCGCAGAACAAGACGGATTGGAAGCCGCCGCTGTTTCTCGCGCAGGTGCAGGTGAAGCGGAACAACTTTGCGGAAGCGAAGAAGAACCTGCTGATGGCGACGCACCTGAAGAGTGATCTGGGTGTGGCTTGGGGCACGCTGGCGGAGATTTCGCTGCGGGAGAATGACGCGGGTCTGGCGCTGCAGCACATCGCGAAGGCGCGTGAGTTGGAGCCCGACTCGGTGTTATGGCGATTGGTGCAGGCGCGGGCGCTCAAGCGAGTGGGTAAGCCGCAGGAAGCACTGGATGCTCTTGCGGGTCTGGACGAGACGCAGCGGCTGGAACCGGGGATTTTGGCGATCATGGGCGAGTGCTACGGACTGCTGCGCAAGCCGGCGGATGCCGCGGCTCTGTACGCGGGCATGAGCGATCGGTTTGGCGATCGCGGTGAACTTGCGCTGGAGGCGGCTCAGTGGTTCGAGCGAGCGGGGGATAAAGCGAACGCAAAGAAATACGCCGAACGAGCAAGCTTTTTGAGCGTGGCGGGCGCGAGCGAACTGCTCGAACGCGTGAAGTGAGTTGTCAGGCGCGAGTGGCTTACCACTTCGCTGGGAATGTCACTTTGGTGCTGCATGAGGGCGAAGCGCAGAACTCCGACGGGTCCGTGGACGAACTGTCGAGAGAAAAAGACGCGAGAGACCAGCATGCGGTTGGAGTGGATAGACACGCATTCACGCTGTCATTCAATCCAGGTGCGTGCCGCTGTCGCGTCTGCGTGAAGGACCGTGGGCAGTTCCGCGTGTGAATCGCTCCGCGTCACGCTTGGTGAGGCCAGCACGGCGGGCCATCAGGGCTGCGCTGATGTGCGAATCGCAACGCAGCTTCGCATAGAGCGACTTCTTGTGGCTGATGATCGTTTCGGGGGAGCGGAACAGTGCTTTGGCGATCTCCTGCGTGTCGTGGCCCTGCCCGAGCATGGAGAGGACTTCGACTTCGCGCGGTGAGAGCGACGCCAATGTGCCGTACTCATTGTGTTCGGCCTCGAAGAACTCCGAACCCTGATACAGCTCGGGAACCACATCGCCCTCGACTCGCTGGTGAATGGCGATGATCGCCAGACCCGGGATGCCCTCCTGCTCACGCAACGGGTGCACGTAGGTCACGTACTGCTCGCCCCACATGACGCTGCGAAAAGTCAGCGATCTGCCGGCGCTGAGGCATCGCCGCATGATGGCCATCCGCTCCGCGACCATTTGTGACGGATAGACCTCGTCGAGTTTGCGGCCCACCACCGCCTCGACACCGGGCTGGCCGATGCGCTCGCGATTGCGCACTGCGGCCGGCGAAAGTGCGAGAATCGTGCCATCTTCCGCGATGATGCTGAACATCACACCGCTCTCGGCGAGGGCGCGGATCGATATGGACCCAGAGTTGAGTTGCAGGACATCCAGCATGGAAGAACCTCCCCCACGTGCAGTTGCATGTTCCCGACCTCCAGAAACGGCACGCGGTCAGAGCGGATGATTCGCTGATCACCGATAGAAGGAAACTTATTCACCGTGATTTGGTACCCAATCACCGTGGTCTAGGGGCAGTGTTGCGAGTGATTTAGCCAATGTGTCACCAGGGATAGCCACGATTGACGGACGTTGTACGGGTGGTTCACTGCATAGTTATGCACGTGAGCAGCGGGCGATGATCACTACCGATTGACGGGCCGACGACGTGCCGGCGCACGCCCACCCGTGCGTTCACAAGCGTGTGGTCGATACGAATGCGGGGCAGGTAGCGCAACGGCCCCAGATCAGGCCACGTGTTGCCGAGGCCGGCACCAGCGATCGCGTTGGCGTCGCGCATGCCCGCGGCGAGCAGATGCTGCATGTGTCGGCTGTTGGCGGTGGCGTTGAAGTCACCGGCCATGAGCATCGGTCGCGTTTCGGTGCGGGCAAGTTCGATGAACTCGCTGAACTGCACGCGCTGTTCGTAGAAGAGCGCTCTATCCGCCGGAGGGACGGTGTGGACGTTCTGCAGCACCAGTTGTTGACCGTCAATGTCGAGCACAACGCGAATCTGCGGATCGTGCAGTCCCTGGACACCAGTCACGCGGGCGCTTGCAGCCTGCGTTCGCTCACTGAGACGCAACACAGGTGGTTCTGCGAAAGGATGTCTGCTGAAAATCGCCTGACCAAACGCATCGTTGCGCATCTCGTTGATCACGAATGGGTAGTCCTGCGCGAGGGCGGCGGTGAGGGCTCTGTGCCATGCGGGCGTGTGTTCCTGCACCATGACAACGTCCGGATCATGCTCGCGAATGAACGCCAACGCGGGCTGTGGATCGGCATTCGTCAACAGCACATTCATGCTCACGACGCGCACTTCACGACTCGGAGGAACCTGCGGGTCTATCGACTCGCGCCCGACGAGCATTGTCACAAACGGCGCGCCGAACGCAGCCGACAGAACAGCGAGCGCGGACCCGGCGACGCGCTGACGAAGCAGGAAGGCGAGGGCGGCAAAGAAGAGTGCGGCAAGCGCGCCATGCAGAGCAAAGGTCCGGCACATGAAGGCGACATAGGCCACCGACAACGCGCGGGACGAAGCATTGTGCAGCGGCGTGTCTTCCAGCATCATCAACACAAGCGCAGCGAAGGCGGTGATGCATACGAGCCACACGAGCACGACGAGTCCTCGGCGCGCGGCGTGCGTGGGCCGCACCCACCTGCGCAGCGAGCCGTGAGCGTGCTGTTCGCTGTGCGGTGATGCGGCTGTGGCAGCGCCTGACAGATCGGCCATGCAACCATCTACGCGGGTTGTCAGTAACTTGTTCGCACACACTGTACCGAGAACCATCGTCCATGCCGGCAATGTCGGCACAACCGGCAATGGCGTGAAGGGCGACACGTTGAACCTGCATCGCTCGCCTGACGGCGAGCGCGGAGGAGTGACAGGACATGACGCGTGCAATCTCTGGATTGGTTATCGCATGGACACTGGTGGGCGCTGCCCAAGGCGCCATCACAACTGCCGGCGGCGATGCATCGCTGGGCCCGGCTCCCGCTTCCACGCTGCTGGATGCCCTTGAAAGCAACAGCATCGTGCGAGCGTTCAACGAAGCTTCGGGATTCACGCTTGCAACCAACCTGCCGGTGAATGCAACCTCGCCGGGCGTGTACAACAGCAACGCAACGCTCACGCCGGGTGTCATCGCGGCGGGCACGGTGGTGAACAGTCACTACCTGTACGCAGACCCGGTGGGAAGCGGTCCGGCGGTATATGAGGGCTTTGTTGAGTTCGATCAGCCCATTCTGGGCGTGATCGTGCTGCGAAACGCGTTGAATGCGTCGGACTTTCTGGGCGCGGCCGGCACGCTGTATGGCGACAATGCGGCGCGCGGCATGGAAATTTCGGGGAACGAAGCGTTCTCGATCACCGTCTCCCAGTTCCGCATCAACTTCCGTTTCAACACCTCGGGAGCCACCGACGACATCCGCGTGATCACGGCTGTGCCGGCGCCGAGCGCTGCAGCGATGCTGTGTCTGGGCGCAGCAGTGAGCATGCGACGTCGGCGATGATGCATGTGGCGAGCTTTCGCCTCAGTTGGATTGGCTGCGAAGCCCGACGATGCGCTGCACGTCGCGCATGGTCAGCCCCGCGCGCCGAGCGATGACCATGGCATGCATGCGCGAAGGGCAGCGAAGTTTCGCGTAGAGCGACTTCTGGTGACTGGACACCGTCTCGACTGACCGATGCAGGCGGCCCGCGATCTCGGGACCATCCGCGCCATCAGAGAGCAACGCGAGCACTTCGGCTTCCCGTTTGGTCAGCGCGGCGAGCGGGCCAAAATCGTTGTGGTCCGCTTCGAGATAATCAGCGGTTGAGGCAAACTGATCACGATCGATCTTGCCTTCCATGCGCAGATGCAGTGAAAAGACAGATGCCGTCTGGACGTCGGTCGCGATATCGAGAGGGAACATATGCGTGACGAACTGCGCACCACCGATGACACTGCGCACCACGCAAGGTCTCTGATTTGCGAGCACACGCCGCACATGGGCAAGTCGCTCGCGACCGGCGGGATCAGGCATGAGTCGCATCAGGCTGCGATCAGGGACGTCTTGCAGGTCTCCGGATTGCACGCCCAGCACGCGGAGCAGATCGGGTGACATATGTCGAATCACGCCGCTGAACTCGACGATGCTCGACATGATCGGACTATCCAGAAGGAGTTGGAGTGGAACGCTGTAGGCTTGCATGAGAAATCGCACAGACCGGTGTCGCACACGGTCAAGTCGGAAGGTGAAAGCATGTCGGGACCGCCGCGGTTCCCATCGAACCCGGTCGTCGTTCAAATTCGGGAGAATGACGCACGCGCAAGCAGAACGTCGTGGAATTCACCGAAAGCCGGTAAACCACCAAGCGCTTTCACGTTGCATGGCACCATCCTTGGGTGACGCCCGACGCCTTCCAGCCGACGTTCGCGTCGGCGGGACACGTCACTTGCGTTCCTTCTCCGCACGGCGACGCTTCAGTTCCGCATCGATGAAGTCCGCGATCTCGCCGCGCAAGACGGCTTCGTAGTCGCGGCTCTCGTGGTTGGTCCGGTGGTCCTTCACGCGGTTGTCATAGAAGACGTAACTGCGAATCTGGCTGCCCCAGCCCTGCTCGAGGCTGCCGCCGCTCGCCTTGGCGATTTCGGCTTCGCGTTTCTCGTCTTCCATCTGCTGCAATTTGGCTTGCAGCACGGCCAGGGCCTGGGCGCGGTTCTGCGGCTGATCGCGATAGGTGCTCGCGACGACCTGGATGCCGGTGGGAATGTGCTGCACACGCACGGCGGATGCGACCTTGTTGACGTTCTGACCGCCGGGGCCCCGAGCGCGGACGAAGGCTTCGATGATCACGTCCTTCTCAGGGATCGTGATTTCGGTCTCTTCAAACTCAGGCGTCACGTCAACGGTGCAAAAACTGGTCTGCCGCTTGCCCTGGGCATTGAACGGACTGACGCGGGCGAGGCGGTGCGTGCCGCGCTCACACTTGAGGTAGCCGAAGGAGTACGGTCCCTTGATATGCAGGGTGACACTGTCGATGCCGACTTCGGCGCCGAACCCCTTGTCAACTTCCTCCATGCTGAAGCCCATCTTCTCGCAGTAGAAGATGTACATGCGGAGGAGCATTTCGGCCCAGTCGTTGGCTTCGGTGCCGCCAACGCCCGCGGAAAGGGTGAGGAAGCAGTTTCGGTGGTCGTGGCGATCGTTCAGCAGAGACTGCAGCTCGATCTTCTCCATCTGACCCTGGAGCCGAAAGAGCGTTTCGTCGGCCTCGGCGAGCAGGTCGTTGTCGCCGGCTTCCTTGGCCATCTGGTAGCCGATGGTCGCGTTTTCGAGGTCACCGACTGCGGTCGTCACTGGATCAACCTGAGCCTTAAGCTGCTTGAGTTCGCTCACGATGCGCTTGGCTTCGGCCTGGTTGTTCCAGAAGGTTTCCGAGCCCATCAGGGCTTCAAGGTCTTTAAGTCGGGCGAGTTTGCTGTCGTAGTTAAAGAGAGTCGCGGATAGTTGCGATCCGCGCCTCAATGTCGTTGATGACAGGCTGGTGTGCGTCAAAGTGCATGAAACGACTCCAAAGTCGCGATTGCCGAGCGTCGGCAGTCGCGGGGCGAAGTATAACCGCTCGCACGCACAAGAAAATCTGTCCTCGGCGCGCCAAGACGCGGGTAGAGCGGCGTCTTGTATCGTGTAGTCCGCGGCTGCACGCCGCGCATCACAGGAGAACCAGCATGCACACGCCCATCGCACGTCCTTTGACCGCCCGCACGTTCGCTTCCATGCTCGCCATGGCATCGCTGGCCGCGATTGCGCCGTCGATTGCCGCGCAACCCGACGCCGAGCCCGCTGCGGAACAAGCGGCAGCGCCGCAAGAAGACGGCAGTCTGCTGCCGATGCTGCGCTTTCCCGGTGGCACGGTCGAGGAGTACATCGCCGCGATACAGAAGGCGTCACGCGTGCAATTCAACGTGATTGTCCACCCGTCGGCGTCGAACGCAACGCTACCGGCGATCTCCATCGTCAACAGCGAACCGATCTACGCACTCCAGGCGATAGACGGCATGACCTATGAGCGCGAAGGTGGTTTGTGGAACCTGACCACAACGCTGGCAAAAAGCCCCTACGAGGGAGTCTCGTCCGTGCGTGCGAGCCAGCAGATGCAATCTGCACGGCACGACGCGACGAGAACAACGACAGAGGTCCTTGACTTCAGCGAGATCGTCAAACCCGAACGAGCTCAAGGCTCCGGGCCGAGTCTGGACGACGTGCTCGCCGCAGTGACAACCGCGGTGGAGCAGGCCAACGCCAACGGGGCGCCTGATGCGCCGATTGGCAGTCCCTTCCCAACCACACCCGCCACAGTGCAGGCCAAAATCGCACTGCATCGCGAGACGGGTCTGCTCTTCGTCACTGGCACGCCGGATCAAATCCGCGCAGCCTCGCAGGTGGTTCAGCGGCTGAAGGCTCGAGGCGCGTCGTGGACCGAGATGACCGAACTGGTCCAGCGGGCAAATGAATCGGATCGTGAGTGGTTCGTGTCGCAGTTGAATATCGCGATGCGAGGTGTCGAGGGCACGTCGATCGCGGCGTCTGACAGCGACAAGTCTCTCGTGACGGTGAAGGCGCCTGCCAACGCGAAACTGGCGGTTGAACTGCTGGGACGATACCTGCTGAGCCCTGAGGTGCAGTCGCAGCGAACACAGGTGACTCTGCAGGCGCTGGTCGAGCAGACACGGCTCCAGACCCGTCTCCAGATTCTGGAACAGGAACTCGCGTCAGCGCGCCAGTCGCATCTTGGTCGCGAGGCGGAGCTTCGTGCGGAGAACCAGCGACTGCGTGATCAGATGGAGACTCTTCGCGCACCCGGCAGGTAATGGTGCGGCTCGTTTGGATCCGCTCTCGCCATGCGCGACGACGCACAGATTCCGCAGGCACAGGCCGGCGACACGATGGACGTGCGCCGGTTGTGCGTTGGTATCCGTCGCGGCGATGAAGCCTCGCTGACATGGCTTTATCGCGCGTGGCACACGAGGGCCATCGCGCTGGCGCGGACATGGAGCGGGCTGGACGCGATGACGTGCGAGGACGCGGCGCACGAACTGTTTCTCCGCGTGATTCGTTCGCTGCCGGAGCTGGAGACGGGCGCGGCGCTCGATGCGTGGATGACCGTGACACTGCGACGCATCGTGCTCGACATGCTTCGATCGCGGGCCCGCAGCAATGCGAATTCGCAGCGTGTGGCGTCGGAAGCGTCGACACACCCGCAATCATCGCCCGAGGCCGGCAACCTGGCGCCTCGCATCGCCTTACTGGAAGAACACGAACGCGAAGCACTGCGTCTTCGCATGACGAGCGACGGCACGCTCGCGCAATTGGCCGCCGCCCTGCACGTCTCCCCCGATCAGTTCTACGGACGCGTTCGACGCGCTCTTGCGAGACTGCGATCAACCAAAGAGATCGACCATGACTGAACCACACGATCGCCTGCCCGAACTGCTTGCAGTGATGCATCAGCACCGCCGACGCACCAAAGCCCTGCGCACCTGCATCGCGTGCGGTGCGATGGGTGCAGTCGCAGCCTTCGCATGGCTGGTCGCACCGACTTCGGCTCCGGTGCGTCCGCGTGCATCTTCCGTCGTCGCATCAAGCGCGCACGCACAGCCTCAGGCGGTGGTCGTTCCAGAGACGACCACGAACATACGGATCGTCACCACGAAGCAGGTGCTGTCAAGCACGCGCGTGGAGGTACGGACGATTGCTGCCGATGCGCTCGCGCAAACGCTCTCACGGAAGACGCCGTGCTACTCGCTCATTCGCATGGGCGACGCACAGCGGCTGGTCTATTCATGCAGGTGAGGCTCGTCGTTCACGCACTGCCTCGAAATTCACGGGCGGAGGCGGAATTATGCCGGATTCCGGACGAATTGCACGCTAGAAGACCGCCACCATCGAGGCTAACTTGCGCTGACGTGGAGGTTGCGAAGCGCCGCGCGGTGCAACGCGTCTTCCGGCATCGGCGGAGGCCATCATGCAACTGAAGAAAGATTCAAGCGGTCGGTATCTGTGTACCTTCATCCCGGGCGACGGGGTGGGACCCGAGTGCATGGAGAGCGCCAAGCGCATCATCGAGGCGGCGGGCGTCAAGATCGCCTTTGAAGTCTTCGACGCCGGCGAAAGCGTCTTCAAGAAGGGCATCCCCAGCGGCGTCCCGCAGGAAACCATCGACAGCGTCAATCGCACGCGTCTGGTCTTCAAGGGTCCCCTCGGCACGCCCATCGGTTACGGCGAAAAGAGCGCCAACGTCACGCTCCGCAAGCTCTTCGAGACCTACGCCAACATCCGCCCCGTGCGCGAGCTGCCGGGCGTCAAGACTCCCTACAGCGGCCGCAAGCTCGACCTCGTCGTCGTGCGTGAGAACGTCGAAGACCTTTACGCCGGCATCGAGCACATGCAGACGCCGGGCGTGGCCCAGTGTCTCAAGCTCATCAGCGCCAAGGGCAGCGAGAAGATCGCCCGCCTCGCGTACGAGTTCGCTCGCAGCGAAGGCCGCAAGAGCGTGGCCTGCGCGACCAAGAGCAACATCATGAAGATGACCGAAGGCACGCTCAAGCGCACCTGCGAGCGCGTCGGCAAGGAGTACAAGGACATCGACTCCTGGCACGTCATCATCGACAACTGCGCTCACCAGCTCGTCAAGAAGCCCGAGCAGTTCGACGTCATCGTGACCACGAACATGAATGGCGACATCATCAGCGACCTGACCAGCGCGCTCATCGGCGGGCTGGGCTTCGCTCCCAGCGCCAACCTCGGTAACGAAGTCGCCATCTTCGAAGCCGTCCACGGCAGCGCACCCAAGTACGCCGGCAAGAACTGCATCAACCCCACCGCCGTCATCATGAGCGGCGTGCTGATGCTCCGTCACATCGGCGAGCTCGAAGCGGCCAAGAAGATCGAGAATGCCGTGCTCGTCACGCTCGAAAACGCCGCACGCGAAGGCCGCGGCACGGGCGACGTCATCGGCTACGACAATCCCAAGGTCTACAGCACCAGCGCGTACACCGATGCCATCATCGCCAACCTTGGCAAGAAGAGCGAGAACTTCTTCGCACGCGACTACAAGCCCCTCGTCATGCCCGTGGTTGATCGCAACCCCGAGTTCGTGAAAGCCAAGTCGCTCCGCACCATCGGCGCCGACATCTTCGTGCACAGCACACTCATGCCGGGCGACCTGGGCCCCAGCGTCGAGCGTCTGCTCGAAGGCTCGCCGCTCAAGCTCAAGATGATCAGCAACCGCGGCACCAAGGTCTACCCCGCCACCGGTGCGATCACCGACAACGTCGACCAGTACCGCTGCCGCTGCGTGCTCCGCACCGGCGCTGAGAAGGGCGGCACCGCTGAACTGGCCGATAGCGACCTGCTGAGCGCGATGGAGAAGATCGGTGCCAAGCACCGCTGGGTCCACATCGAAAAGCTGCAGGAAATTGACGGCGAACCCGGCTTCACCAAGGCTCAGGGCGAGGATTGACCTCCGCAGCAAACGCGTGATTTTCTGAAGGAGCCGAACGTCGTGTTCGGCTCCGTTTCATTTACGCAAAGTGGCCTCAATCCGCTCCCATTTCTGCACCCGTCGCAGACCACTTACGATGGCGCGTGCCGCAAGAAGCCTCAGCATCTCCGCCTATCGACGCAGCCAAGGGTGGACCGCCACCAACCGCCGCCTTGGTGAGCGAGCCTCCAAGTCTGGCAGAGAAGCGCGAAGCCGCGACGCAGGGAACCGCGCTGCTGCTGCTGCTCGCGGTGGCGGTCGTTATGCTGGCGGCCCTCGCTCTCTTCATGTTCCTTCGGCGTGAGCGTCTGATTCGCCAGCTTGATCGCCGACCGCTGCCACCTTCATCACGTCGTGATGCCTGGGCCGAGGCTGGCCGGCGCGTGGATCCGCCAGCGCCGGAGGACCTTGAGCCTTCCGCGGATCTCACCAGTCCTGACAACGAAAAGACGTGGGTCGCGCTCGCGCCTTCCCAGCAGGTCGCTCCCCCCATTCCTCGTGGCTTGGCACCCGTGGCACTTGTCACGGGCGGTGCCCGACGCGTCGGTCGCGCCATCTGCCTTGAACTTGCCCGCGCGGGCTGTGATGTGATCTTCACGTATAACAGCAGCGAAGCGGAAGCCGCCAGCCTCTGCAGGGAAATCGCAGCGATGGGACGAGTCGCGACGAGCTTTCGAGTAGATCTGAACGATCAGGCTGCGGTTGATTCTGTCGCCCGCCAATGGTCGCAGACTCTGTCCCGACTTGACGTGCTGGTCCATAACGCAAGCGTGTACGCCCCATCGCCGCTCGGATCACTCGCCGCGGAAGATGCCATACGCCACTATCAGGTCAACGCGCTGATTCCGCTGCTTCTTTCCGCGCGTCTCTCGCCGCTGCTGCAAGCGTCCACTCTCCCCGGAGGCGGCGCGATCATCGCGATGGGTGACATTCACGCCATGGGACGACCCCGCAAGGACTTTACCGCGTACACCATGAGCAAGGCCGCTTTGACAGAGATGGTCCACTGCCTGGCTCGCGACCTTGCCCCGCGCGTGCGTGTCAACGCTGTTGCGCCTGGTGTCGTCGCATGGCCCACGCAAGGCTACGAAAGCAGCGCCGACGAACAGGCCAAGTATCTTCGGCGTATTCCTCTTGGCCGAGCGGGCGAACCAGCCGACGCCGCCATCGCCGTCCGCTGGCTCGCTCTGGATGCTCGGTATGTCACCGGACAGGTCCTCCGAGTGGATGGTGGCCGCTGGCTCACCTGATCACGTGCATGAACGCCGACCTGTGCATCGCGAACGCTCCATGAAACGAACCAAGTGAGTCATGCAACCCATGCTTATGCATTCTCTGCTTCGCCGCGTCACGCTTGTCACGTCACTTTCGCTTGTCGGCGTGTTGTGTGCCGCTTGCAGCAAGCCGGCGCCCGCGCCGCAACCGGTCGTGCAGCAGTCTGCACCCTCCTCCTCCACGTCCGCTTCGCCATCATCCCCCCCCACCCCCACGACCGCCGCTTCGAGCGGTGCATCAGGAGTTTCCGCCGTGTCCAACGCCCCCGCACCAGCGCCCATGAACGCCAAGCCCGGCACGGAAATCGCCCTCGTCGGCGCGGGTTGCTTCTGGGGCGTTGAGCACATCTTCGCGGAACAGGATGGCATCTTGAACGCGGTGAGCGGCTACAGCGGCGGGCACGTGGAGAACCCCACGTACAAGCAGATCTGCACCGATACCACAGGCCATGCGGAAGTGGTGCAAATCACCTTTGACCCTGCGAAGATCACGTACGAGCAGGTCATCGACATTTTCTTCCGGCTGCACGATCCCACGCAGATCAACCGCCAGGGCCCAGACATCGGCACGCAGTATCGCAGCGTGATCTACTACTACAACGACGAGCAGAAAAACACGGCCCAGCGCGTCAAAGAGAAGTTCGCGCCGCGCTTCAAGCGTCCCATCGCCACCGCGATTGAGCCTGCCAAGCCCTTCTACATCGCCGAGGATTACCACCAGGACTACTACGTCAAGACGGGCAAGGAGCCGTACTGCCACGTGCTTCGGGATGAGTGACCAGCCGCAGTTCGCGAACCTCACTCAATCCGCGGGTCGACCCAGCGGTACAGCACATCAACAGCAAGGTTGAACAGCACGAGCATGGTGCTGAACACCAGCACAACGCCCAGAATAAGGAACAGATCCTTGTTCTGCACGGCATTCACAAAGTGCTGACCCATGCCAGGCACCGTGAAGACCACCTCCACCACGAAACTGCCCGTCATCGCAAGTGCCGTGGCCGGACCAAGGTAACTGAGCACCGGCAAAAACGCGTTCTTGAGCGCGTGCTTGAGGTAAATGCCAGTCGGTCCCACGCCCTTGGCTCGCGCGGTGCGAATGAAGTCACTCGAAAGATGCTCGAGCATGCCCATGCGCGTAAGGCGAGCGATGTACGCCGCGAAGGGCAGGCTGAGCGTGATGGCGGGCAGGATCAGACTGCCGGGCGGATTCCAACTGCCAACGCTGAACCAACCAAGCCAGAGCGAAAAGACCGTCAACAGCAGTGTGCCGACCACGAAGCTTGGCAGGCTGATGCCGATAAGCGCGACAGCGAGCGTTGCGATATCCGCGAAACTGTTGGGCTTGACGGCGCCAATGACCCCTGCGCCCAGCCCCAGCGCCAGTGCGATGATGATGGCACTGGCTCCCAACGTCACCGATACAGGAAGACTGCCGCTGATGATGTCATTGACGCGTTGATCGCGATACTGCAGACTCGGCCCGAAGTCAAAGACGCGTCGCACAGGTGGAGCCTGACCCGCCGCTTGCGCGGACTCTCGCTCGCGCGCCAGTTCGCCGCGCAGCGCGTCGCTCGCATATTGCATACCCGTCACGCTCGCGAGATAACTGGTGTAGAACGACGGAAAGCTGTCCAGGTTGTACTGGGCTTTCATCGCCTGCTCAACCTCCGGGGGCGGCCTACGACCTTCGGGGTTCTCCAGCGGATTGCCTGGAATGGCCCACGCCAGCGTCAGTGCGATGCTGTAAATGCAAAGCAGAATGATCGGCAACTGCAGCAGGCGTCGCGCGATGAGCGTGAGCATGGGCGAAGCGTAGAGCGTCCAGACACGCGGCGCCGCTCACATAAGGGCGAGCAACATGCCCATGCGTCGCTGCACGGCAGTTGCAGTGAATTTCTTGAGTATCTCAAGATTCTCGATCAGATAGTCAAAGCCTGCTTCACCTTCGTCGGTCCAGATTTGCGGATAGATATCTGCCTTGTGCATGGCGCGGGGGTCATATCGCCCACGCAAGGTCTTCACATCCATGCGTGCCAGAGCCTCGTGAAAGGCCTTCACCTCGTTCGCTGTCATGGCACGAGGCACGTCATATCCATACTCCTCGTCACCGATCATCACGCCACCGTGAAGCAACGACGCGAGCGGTCCCTCACCATCGGCCGCTGTGCCCGTGAGCAGAAAATGAAGACCGTGCCACGCCTTGTCGAGATCGCCTTCGATGCCCTCGTCCTGCGATTCATCGCGCTCCGTCCCCATCGCGTCGAAGATTGCGTTGAGTTCGGACGGATCAGCCTGCAGCTTCCTGATCGTCGCGTCGCTGACCGTCAGCATCGTCATCACCATGCCCATGCACAGCCTCCACTTCACACGCTTATCGCAGCAGACTCATCCCCGCCGCCCGTCGCAGTTCACCCAGTCGGACCCAGGCCGGCGGATGATCCTGCACCAATTTGACCAACTGGCTCTGCGAGCACACCAGCCGCAGAGATGCTGCCTTGACATCCAGTCCGCACGCATGCAGCATGTCCAGAGCCTCTGCGAGTATCGCGGGAAAGTCCTCGTGCGAAGTCGAGACCACAATTCGTCCCTGTCTGCAGCGGGACTTCCACAGATCGCTGCGTACATCACCCGCCGGCACCGCGCAGCGCACTCGCACGGCCAGTCCGAGCCGCAGTCGCGTGATGGCGACGCGACGATTCTCCAGCACCGTGCGCCGCTCGCCCGCATGGGCCTCCACGCCCGTGGGCGTGTGTGTCAACGTCACCATCGTCTCGACCTTGTTGCGATTCTGACCGCCCGGGCCGCCGCTGCGCGACTTGCCCTGCACACACTGCGCCAGCAGCATGTCAACGGGCAGCATCGCCGGATGAGGCGGATGAACCACAATGTCGGGTTCACGCTCAAGATGCTTGATCGCCGCCTTCTTCCGGTCGTCGCTGGTCTCCCCCTTACGTCGATCGGCGCGAATGCTCGCATCAAGCTTCGCAAGCCACGCCTCTTCGGCGTTCAACATCGGCTCCGGCTTGACCCCCTTCTTCGCCATCACCGCGCCCCCACCTGTGCGGGCGTCGTCGGTATCGAGATCGTGGGCGTGGCCTGCAAATCCATGACATCCCGATGCCCACCCCGCAGCAATTGCTCACCCAGCCCTGCGATCATCGCGGCGTTGTCCATGCAGTATCGCATGGGTGGCAGCCGCACCGCCAGTTTGTGCGACGCTTCAAAACTCAGCAGTTCACGACGCAGTCGCGAGTTGGCAGTCACGCCGCCCCCGCACAACAGCGTGCGATACACCAAGCCCCGCTCGCGTGCCTGCTCGATGGCCCGCGTGAGCTTGAGCGTGACCGCCTTGCACGCCGCGCGCTGAAAGCTCGCAGCCAAATCTCGTGTGGTCTGCGGCGTCAGCTCCATGGGCGCCGTGCCGCCCCGCTCACCCGGCACACCGCGAAGCGTGTACAAAACACTGGTCTTCAGACCAGAAAACGAAAAGTCCAACGACGTCGTGCTCAACCGGGAGATAGGCAGATCAAACGCCCTGTCGTTGGCCTGCGGATCACTCGCGATGCGATCAAGATTGGGCCCGCCCGGGTGCGGCAACTGCATCATCGTCGCCACCTTGTCGTACGCCTCACCCATCGCGTCATCTATCGTCGTACCGATGCGATGCATCTGCGTCCACGACGCGACGTGATACATCGCCGTGTGCCCACCCGACACCACAAGCCCCAGCGCGGGAAACAACTCCGGCTTCGACTTGCCTTCCGCCCCGCGTTCCAGCATGCCGCTGTAGACGTGCGCAGCGACATGATCGACACCGACAAGCGGCTTGCGCAGACTCCACGCCAGCGCCTTGCCCGCCGCCACGCCGACCAGCAGACTGCCGATCAATCCCGGGCGATTGCCCACCGCAATCGCGTCGATCATCCCCAGCCCGCACCCCGCCTGCTCCAAAGCCTCGCGCACAACAGGCAGCACAGCCTCAACATGCGCCCGACTCGCGATCTCAGGCACCACGCCCGCGTACTCCGCATGCAGGTCATACTGACTAGCAACGACACTGCTCAAAACCTCAACGCCATCACGCACAACCGCAGCAGCAGTTTCATCGCACGAGGTTTCGAGAGCAAGTACAAGCATGGGGGTAACGGAGAGCGGAGAGAAGAGAGCCGAGAACGGGCAAGACGCAGGATGCACGGAAGTCACGGATGCCGCGTGGAGATCATGATCCAAACTCTCACCAAGGCACGTCAATTCGCATAGCAATCACTCCGTTCTCCGTTCTCCGTTCTCCGTTCTCCGTTCTCCGTTCTCCGTTCTCCGTTCTCCGTTCTCCCCATCACTCCTTCTTCTCCACGTCCGCATCCATCAGCCAACGCTCCACGTTGTTGCCGGTGATGCGCAGCGTGGCGATGACATTCCCCTCTTTGTCCTTGACATCCAGCGTCCCGCCCGTCACGTCCTTGGCGTCATCCCACAGGTCTTTGGTGGTCGCCGTCACGGTCTTGCCGTCCTCGAGCGTCTCGATGCGCTTCTCCGCCCGGATCAACTCACGAATCAACCGCTCGCGGAATTCCTTGGCCTTGCCCAGTTCGCCAGCCTGAATCGTCGCGGCAAGCTGCGGCGCATCCTGCCCCGGTGCGGTCCACGCGCCGCTGTCAATCCGCTGCTGAATCGCGCGAATGGCGGCGGTCAATTGCTTGTCCTTCAGTTGCTCCAACGCGACATCCACATTGGTCCAGTCAACCGTCGCCACGACCGGCGCTACCGAACCATCGCTCGTCTTCGCTTCTTCTCGTTGCAGACTGATTAGTTCCTGCTTGCGACGCTGCAACAGCATCTCCGTCAGTTCCTGATCTTCCATAGGCACATAGAACCCGGGCGATGGATCCACGCCCCAGGTCAGGCTGTCATCCTTCCGCGTGATGTTCCGCCCGCTGGGCAGGTAATACGCCTGCTGCGTCACCTTGATCTCGCTGCCCTCGCCCTGAGAGAGCTTCAGCACGCCCTGCACACTCCCCTTGCCGAAACTGCGAACGCCCAGCACCTTCGCGCGGTCGTTGTCAGCCAGCGCGCCCGCCAGCACTTCGCTCGCGCTGGCGCTCTGATCATTCAGCATCACGATGATGGGGAACTCCGGCAGCGTGCCATCGGCCTTCGCACGGCTCACGCGTTCATCAAACGCGCGACCCTTGGTGCTCACTATCACGCCTTCCTTCAGGAACATGTCCGCGATCGCCACCGCGTCCTCCAGCACGCCACCCGGATTGAAACGCAGATCCAGCACCAGCCCGCCCAGTCCGCCTTCTTCAAACGTCTTGTCGGCCTTCATCGCCAGCAGCGCCGCGTACACCTCGCTCGCCACGCCCGGCGTGAACTGCGTCATCCGCACATACCCGATGCGCCGCTGCCGATCAATCACAAACTCCCACTTCTGCGGATCATTCGCATCGCGATGGAAACCCCTCACGCTGCGTGTCTTGATGCGATCACGAATGATCGTCACATCCAGCGTCTTGCCATCTCGTTCGATCTTCAGCACCACCGGCGTGTTGGGTGTGCCCTGCAGCAGATCGATGCAGTCATCCACGCTCAGCCCCTGCGTGCTCTTGCCGTCAATCTCCAGCACGCGGTCATCAGGCATCAGCCCGGCTCGCAGCGCGGGCGAGTCCTCCAGAGGCGACACAATCACCAGCCAGCCCGAGTCGGTGTTCACGCTCGCGCCGATACCCACGTATTCGCCCGTCAGCCCCTTCGTGAAGTCCGCCGCCTCGCTCGCGGGCACGAACACCGTGTACTGGTCGCCCAGAGCCTCCACCATGCCCTTCAGCGCGCCCTCCGCCAGCTTGGCGTCATCAACCTCGTACACATAGCTCTGATCGAGAATGTGCTTCACTTCGATGATCTCATTGAAGAACGTGTAGTCGCCGTCGCTCTTCTTGACAGCTTCAACGCCCTTGGAGAGTCCGGTCGCGGCGAGAACGCCGACGAGCACGCCTGTCAGTGGTGTCCACATCTTGCTTGCTTTCGTGTTGGAGGCGGGAGAAGGAGATGGGCTGGGAGTCTGTGCCACAAGCGGTCTCGCATCGAGGCTGGCTGCCTGCGACCCGCGGCGTCGCAAGCCGTATCGTGCGAGCCGGCCCTCCGCCAAATGTACGGGCCGAAGAACTCCCACGCCGGATCACGCCACGATTCATCCCGCCCCTCCGCTACTACGCTCGCCCATGACCACCCCCGCCCCCGTCGTGCTCTTCGATGACGGCCACGGCGCCACCGCGCCGCTCACCGATCTGCGCGCATCCTTCATGCTCCGCACCGGCGCACTCACCACGCTCGAGCGTCTTCGACGCATGATGCCCAATCGCAAGTTCCGCGTCTGGACCCGTGCCAGCCTCGAGGCCCTCACCCGGGAAGCCACTGACCTCACCGTCAACGAACCAGCCAACGGCCTAGTGCTCCTCCTCAATGGCCGCTGCCCCCTGCCACCACCCGCAGTCCACGATCTGCACGAAGGCGAAGGCCTCATCGACGAGGCCACGGGCGACCTGATCGCCGCCCTGCTGAAAGGCGAAGACGCCAACGCGCTGATCTTGGGCGGTCGCCCCGCCGTCCCGCACGCCAAACGCACCAAAGACGCACTCCTCATCTCCCGCCCCTGGCACATCCGTACGCACCGCGACGCCTGCATCAAGGCCGATCTCGCCCTGCTCTTGGGCGAGGGCCGCGGCGAATTGCCCACTGGCGCACTCAAAGTCGGCGACGCCCGCCTCAGCATCAGCCAGACCGCCAAGGTCTATCCCGGCACACTCTTCGACGTCGAACAAGGTCCCATCGTGATCGATCACGACGCCGTCATCCGCCCCGGCGCACAACTCATCGGCCCGTGCTATGTCGGTCCACACAGCACCATTCTCGAGCGCGCCACCATCCGCCCCTTCACCGCCATCGGCCCCTGGTGCAAAGTCAACGGCGAAGTCGCCGGCACCATCTTCCAAGGATTCGCCAACAAGGCCCACGACGGCTACCTGGGCGACAGTTACGTGGGCGATTGGGTCAACCTCGGCGCAGGCACCACCAACAGCAATCTCCTCAACACCTACGGCGAAACCATCGCACAAGCAACGCCAGGCGGCAAGCACGAACGCACAGGCCAGCAGTTCCTCGGCGCAATCATCGGCGATCACGTCAAGACCGCCATCTGCACCCGCATCATGACCGCCAGCGTGCTGCACACCGGCGGCATGTTCGCCACCACCACCGCCGTCAGCGGCTGCACACCGCCCTTCGCCTGGGCCACCGATGCCGGCACCAAGTCCTACCGCTTCGAGAAGTTCCTCGAAGTCGTGCAAGCGCAGATGTCCCGTCGAAAACTCACCCCAAGCCCCGCCTACACCGCAAGACTCAAGGACCTCGCAACCAGCACACCGAGCGACAAGTAACTGACTAGCAGCGATGTCGGCTTCCTGCCCCGTCATCGGTTCACCTGCTCACCTCCCTACCTGCTCACCTCTTCACCTCCCCATGCCCGCACTCCTCTTCGATTTCGACGGCGTCATCGTCCACAGCGAACCGCTGCACTACGTCGCTATCCGCGACACCTTCGCCGCCCACGGCATGCACTTCACCGAAGAAACCTACTACCAGCGTTACGTCGCTTATGCCGACCGCGATCTCTTCCCCATCATCGCCACTGACCTGCAGCACACGCTGACGCCCGACCACCTGCACACCATGCTCGAAGAAAAGTGGCGCCGCTTCGCCGATCTCGTCCGCACGCAAGGCGTCGAGACCTTCACCGCCACGCTCGACCTCATCCGCGAAGCCCACGCCCGCAAAGTCACCATCGCCCTCGTCACCGCCGCCATGCGCCGCGATGTTGATCTCATCCTGGGCTCGCTCAACGTGCTGGACAGCTTCACCACCATCGTCAGCGCGCAGGATGTGCCCCAGAGCAAGCCCAATCCCGCCCCCTACGCCCTCGCGTGTTCGCGGCTCAACGTGCCACCTAATGCGTGCGTCGCTCTGGAGGACACCCCGGGCGGCATCGCCAGCGCCCGCGGCGCAGGCTGCCACGTCATCGGCGTCTGCCACACGCTACCGGCCCACCGCCTGCAGCAGGCCACCCGCGTCATCGCCAGTTCCAAAGAACTCACCGTCGACGCGATGCTCGCGCTGACACAGCACGCGTAATCGTCGCTGCCCCAAAAAACAAAATGAGGCGAGCCCCCGGCTCACCTCATCACCTGCTCACCTGCTCACCTGCTCACCTGCTCACCTACTCATCCCCTCACGCCGCACGCCCGTCGCTCACGCCATCCTGCATACCCAGCAGGCTGCGGATGTTCATCATCTGACGCTCCACATGCTCCAGAGCGCTCTCCGCGTTCGCGATCGAGTCAAACGACTTGCTCTGCGGATCAAACGTCGCGCGAGGCTGCCACGGACAAGGCAACGCGTGAAACGGGATCACATCACACGTTTGCTTGCTGGGCTCGCGCGGCTCATCGGCTTGGGTGATTCGCAATCCCATGGTCACTCAACTCCTCACTGCCCATCGTTCATCCATCCACGCACACCGCGGTCTCATCGGCTGAATGTCAAATGCGATTGCGTCACCGGCACGCCTGTTCGCACGTTACACGGGGGTGACGCGCCCGCACGACCGCAACGACCGACGCGACCGTTCCAACTTCGCCGCATTTCACCCCGAGAACATCTGCGCCGCCACGTCCAAAAACATCGCAGGCCCCCGCCCAAGGCAGGCTCCTGCAGCACATGCGCGACTGTTCAATCCCACATCCCCCGCATTATCTGCCTCACGCCTTCGCCGTCACGCGCTGACCGATCTTCGGCTCCGTCCCCGCGCGCAGCCGCGCGATGTTCGCCCGGTGCGTGTACAGCACCAGCCCCGCCAGCACGCACGTGAATCCGATGTACCACGGCCCAGAGTCGCGCGTCAGCGCCGCCGTCGCATCATGCGCTCGCACCGCAAGCAGCAGCATCGTCGTCACCGGCAAACTGCACCCCGCCAATATGCTCGAGATGCTCACGATCCGCGTGCGCCACAGGCTCAGCAGATACACACACAGCGCAATCGCCCCCACGATCGTCAGCACCGGAAACACGCCCATCAGCGCGCCAAACGCTGTCGCCACGCCCTTCCCGCCCTTGAACTTCAGCCAAGGCGTGAACACGTGCCCCAGCACCGCCGCCACCGCACACGCCAGCCACACACCCGTCGGCCCGCTCATGCTCACAAATCGGCCGATCGTTTCCAGCAGCACCCCCGCCACCACCACCGGCACCAGCCCCTTGAGCATGTCCAGCGTGAACCCGACAAAGAAGTACTTCCGCCCCAGCGCACGTCCCAAATTGGTCGCGCCCGGATTACCCGATCCCACTTTGCGAATGTCCACACCCTTCACCTTGCCCACCAGCAGACTGAAGGGAATCGAGCCGCTCAAGAACGAGCCGGCCACCAGCAACGCGCCAAGCACAGGCAACTCCATGCACCATGCTACGCGATACCCAGCGACGCGACGCGCACGCCTCAAGCCCCCCGCACGCGCCGATACGTGATCTCCACGTCACCATCCAGCGCCTTCACCCGGCACAACTGAAACTGCCGCGCGTTGCTCAACTTCTCCGCCACCCGCCCCACCGCCGCGCTGCGTGCCTGTTCATCCGCCAAAAGCATCGGCGCGATGTACACCACCGCCTCATCCACCAGATCCGCCTCAAACAGTGAACCCAAGAGCCCCGGCCCGCTCTCCACCATCACCGTTGCCACACCATGATCTCGCGCAAGCGCGCCCAGCAACTCACGCAGGTTCAGCCCGCCCCCAATACCTTCGTCCGCAATCGGCATGATCTCCACGCCCGCCTGATCCAGCGCTGCACGCTTCTTCGCGGTATACGTCCCGCTCGCCATGCTCCGCTCGCACGCCACGATCGTCGGCATCTCCCGCGCCGTCCGCACCAGTTGGCTCTCCAGTGGAATCTCAAGCCCCGTATCCGCCACCACGCGCTTCGCCACGCGCCGCGGCCCATGCATCACACGCGCATTCAGCATCGGGTCATCTGCCAGCACAGTCCCAATCCCCGTCAGCATTGCATCCACGCGCGACCGCAACTGATGCACACGCTGCCGCGCCCACACGCCACTGATCCACTTGCTCTCCCCCGTCCGCGTCGCCACACGCCCATCAATCGTCTGCGCCCACTTGGCAATCACCCAAGGCAGCCCCGTCGTGACTCGCTTGATGAACGGCTGACTGATCGCCCGCGCCAGCGCACTCGCATCGCTCAGTCTCGCACTGATCCCCGCCTCACGCAGCCGCAGTGCGCCGCCCGCCTTCATCGGGTTAGGGTCCGCCGCCGCATACACCACCTCGCGCACCTGCGCCGCCACCAGCGCGTCGCTGCAAGGCGGATTGCGACCCCAGCTATTGCACGGCTCCAGCGTCACATACACCGTCGCCCCGCGCACGTCTTCACCACGCAGCCGCGCGTTGCTGATCGCCTCCACCTCCGCATGAGCCGCCCCAAATCGGCGATGATGCCCCACACCAATCACGCGTCCGTCCTTGGCGATCACGCACCCCACCAGTGGATTCGGTTCCGCATGCCCACTCGCCCGCAGCGCGCAGCGTGCAGCAAGGTCAAGATACCGCTTGTCCATTACCCCGCTCGCAAGTTGCACAGTCGCATCGCTCACGCAGCATTGTTGCCGCCCCAGCACATGCGAAACCCGCACGCCACTCACGCAATCTTGCAGCGCCCGCCCTCACACGCGTTCTTGCGTCCCGTCAGCCGCAGCCGGTGCTTCGCAAAGAACCGATACCCCGCATCCGCAATCACGCGCAGCCCGGGCCACGCGCTCCATGCAAGCAGCCAGCCCCAGCCCACAGCCGCATACGCGCGCCGAAACACTTCCATCCCCGTCACCAGCTTGCCATCAGGCAGCACACCGTGAATCGTCCCCATCACATTTTCAAACGTGGTGCCGTACACGCTCGCGTCAAACGCTGGATCCGCAATGTCCACCAGCACCAGATTGCCGCGCCCCTTGTCCATGCGCGCCATCATGTTCGCCTCGTGCTTGCACAGCGGACAGTCACCGTCAATCAGAATGCGGAAGGGGAGTTCATTCACATTGGTGCTTTCGTGCTGCGGACCACGCTAGATCGAGCCGCACCCACAAAAACGAAGAAAGGCAGCCCCTCCAGGCTGCCCTTCCTGCCGCGGAGCCTCCCTCCGACGCTCACGCGTGCACGCTAGAAAGAGCATTCAACCACAATCCATCGCACAACGCAAGCCCCCAGTCGTGCTATAACCGCGGAAATCCCCTGTTCATCCCGAGACATTCGGCCTTCATTCGGTTATGCCGCGTCTTCAAATCGCCGATGCTCGCTTCATGGACATCGCTGGCATCGCCACATCTCTCTCGCAGGCCCAGTTGCAAAGCGACATCGGCACCGCCGTCGCCAAGAAATCCATGGACGTGCAGAAGCAGCAAGGCGCTGCCATCGTCCAGATGCTCGACGCCGCGCAAGACGTCGCCAAGAGCTCCACGAACGCGGGCGTCAACGGCCTCGATCTCTACGCCTGAACGCGACTCAGGCCCCCCACGCGCAGCGACAGGCCCAGAGCCTCCTCGCGCGACGCTTTGCTACGCTGCCAGCGTGCACGAGAACGTCCTCCTTTCGCACATCTTCACCCGCACGCGCTCGCTCGTCGAGGCCTTCCCGCAGGTCCTTCTGGGCCCCGGTGACGACTGCGCCGTCGTCGATGCCAACGAAGGCTCACCCATCCTGCTCAAGGTCGATCAGGTCATCGAGCATCGACACTTCACCAGCCACACGCCCTTCGAGCTCATCGCTCGCAAAGCCCTGGCACGGCCCCTCTCCGATATCGCAGCGATGGCCGGTTCGCCCGTCGCCGCGTTGGCCGCGTGCGTGCTGCCCCGCCGATTCTCGCAGGAAAGAGCCACCGAACTCTTCGATGCCCTGCATCATGCAGCCGTCGGGCTGGGCCTGCCCATCGTGGGTGGCGACGTCGCCACAAGCGGCAACGCCGACGCACCCATCGCCCTCAGCATCTCCCTCGTCGGCAGAGTCCACCCGCGCCGAGGCCCCGTGCGCCGCGACACCGCTGCAACCGGCGACTTCGTCTACGTCACAGGCTCCATTGGCGACACCTATCACGCCGACCCGACCGAGCAACACCCCTTCCCGGGCGGCGGACACCACCTCACGTTCACGCCTCGCCTGCGCGAGGCCGCGTGGCTCGCCGAAGGCCTCGACGACGACCTGCACGCCATGATGGACATCTCCGACGGCCTCGGACTCGACGCCGCACGTCTCGCCCGCGCCTCCGGCGTGCGCATCGAACTCGATGCCGACTCCATTCCGCTGCGCACCCCCTCGCGCGGACCGCGCCAGTCACTCGCAGATGGCGAAGACTACGAGTTGCTCTTTACCGCCGCCCCTGGTGCCACACTGCCCCGCACCATCGCCTCTCTCGGCACAGCCATCACGCGCATCGGCGTCGTCACCCAAGGCTCCGGCTGTGTGCTCCGCCACGAAGACAAGACACTCGACATCTCTGACGCAGGCTGGGAGCACGGATGATCGTCTTCTCACGCACCACCACCGACGAATCTCACACCGCCGCTCTCGCCAGCGGCCTGGCCGACATTCTCGCGCCCACCGACGTCATTCTCCTTGAGGGCGAAATGGGCGCCGGCAAAACCACGTTCACCCGTGCCCTCGCCGAGTCACTGGGCATCACGCAAGGCGTCAGCAGCCCCACCTTCGTCATCGTCAACGTCTACCCCGTCCCAGCGCGAAAGGATGCCCTCGCGCGCCTCGTCCACATCGACGCCTACCGCGTCACCAGCGACGAAGATCTCGAGCCCTTGGGCTGGGACCAACTCTTCAACCCGCACACACGCCTCGCCGCGCCAGACGCCGCCGCGCTCATCGAGTGGCCCGGCAACATCGCCCACGCCCTCCCCGCACGCGACGCGTGCATCCACATCCAGATCCGCCCCGTGGGCCAGACTTCGCGTCAATTCACCTTCACGCTGCCACCCGCATTCCGCTCGCGCCCCCGCGCCGAATGGCTCATCGAGCGACCACCCATCCGCTGCCCCAAGACCAAACGCTGGACCAGCCCCACCGCCCTCACCTACCCCTTCTTCGATAAACGCGCCCAGGACGCCGACCTCTACGGCTGGCTCACCGACACCTACGCCGTCCCACCGCCACCAGCAAGCGACTCACCCCCCACCGACTCCACCAACTGACACTCCGTCACTTCGTCACTTCCCCTCATGTTCCTCCTCACCGGCTTCACCGGCTTCATCGCCTCTCACATCCCCGCGCATCTCAGCGCACTGGGCGTCGCGCGCACCAGCATCCTCACGCCGCCGCGCAACCAGCTCGATCTCGCACAGCCCGCAGCAATCCCCATGCTGCTCGACCGCCTGCAACCGCGCGTCATCATCCACTGCGCCGCCATGCGCGACCTCATGCACTGCGAGCGCGAGCCCGAACTGGCCATCACCGTCAACGTCCACGCCACCGCCGCCCTCGCACACTGGTGCGCTGCCAACAACGCCCGGCTCATCTATCTCTCGACCGACCAGGTCTTCGACGGCACCCGCGGCCTCTACCACGAAGACGACCCGCGCCGCCCCATCAACCACTACGGCGTCACCAAAGCCCTGGGCGAAGACGCCACACGCATCGCCCCCCATCACACCGTCGCCCGCATCGCCCTCACCCTGGGCCACACCCGCGAACGCACCCGCAGCCCCAACGAGTTCGTCGTCACCAACCTCCGCGCCGGCAAACAAGCCACCCTCTTCGAAAACGAGTTCCGCACCCCTGTTCTGGTGACCGACGCCGCCCGCGCCCTCGCCGAACTCGCCACCATGCCCACCGCCCCCACCACCCTACACGTGGGAGGCCCCGAACGCCTCAACCGCGTCGACATGGGCCTGACCATCGCCCGCATCTACAACCTCGAGCAACATCTCTGCCTGGCCACCCGCCACCAGCCTCAGGCAACCGGGCTCCAGCGACCGCTCGACACGTCGATGGACACTTCGCTTATCAGACGTGTGTGCTCCCAGCCGCCACGTGCGTACGAGCAGAGCGTCCGAGAACTCTTTGCCACCGAGCCAACTTGACCCTTCCGCGCGTCATGCACCGATCCTGCCCTCGCCGATGATGCGTAGTGATGCAAGTTCTTTCCGGACAGTGAAATCTGTTCGGGCAAGTGCCGATATCAAGGGACCCGTGAAGGTTGGCTCCCAACCGGGCGGTGATACCATGAACCCCGTTTTCGGACAAGTGCTCTGCTGGTAAGGTGTCAATCGAAAGGTCACAGACAGGTCATGCCGCCTCCTGCGGAAATGCTGGTGCCGGTCGCCCCTCCCCAAGGTAGGGCACAGCGATTGCGCGCTCTCGTGCTTCTCTCCGGCGGCGTTCGCCAGACGCAACTCGCCGCTGGTCTTGGTCGGCCGCTCGTCGACCTGCCCCTCACCGGCGGTCGCACGCTGCTCTCCTCGTGGCGCGACCACATGACAAGCCTTCGCGAGTCATCGGGTGTCGCAGAGACCACGATGCGGGTCATCGTCAGCAAGCCGTTGGCCCTGCCCCGTCAGGTACCCCCTGCTGCGGGTGTCAACATCTCGCTTGAGTACGACAAGATTGAACTTCGCGGCACCGGCGGCCTGATCCGCGATATCGCCGACGAGTACGCCGACGACGATGAGATTCTGGTCGCCACCGCGAATCAGGTTCTGCTGCGTCCGCTGCACGAGTTGTATGCGATGCTGGCACAGATGCAGTCTGACATCGGACTGCTGGCTGAGCCGGGTGGGAACGCGGTGGGCATTCATCTGATGCGCTGCGGCGCGCTGCGGGCTATCCGCGCCAAAGGGTTTGTCGACCTCAAGGAGCAGGCGCTGCCAGAACTCGCCAAGACCTGCGACGTACGCGTCGCCATGAGCCAGCGCCCCGTCGCCCTGCCCGTGCGCACGCTCGAGCAGTACATCCGCACGCTTCGCGCTCTGTCTGAGGGTTCGGCCGAACTCTCCGCACCCGACCCGTATGAAGAAGAGTGGACCCCCACCTTCTCGCTGGTGGACGAGAGCGCGAGTGTCGCCAAGAACGCACTGGTACACGACTCGGTGGTCATGGCTGGCGCCAAGGTCGCCAGCGGCGCTGTCGTCGTGCGATCGCTCGTCTGCGAAGGCGCGACCGTGCAGCCGGGTCAGACGGTCTTTGACACCATCATCGCCGGCAAGCCCGGCGCAGCCGGAGGTTCGCGATGACCCGCACCATCGGCTACGGCAAATGGGAGACATGGCACTTCATCGCGGCGGCGGTCTTCGCCGCGCTGGCGATCGTGCTCACGCTTCCGGCGTGGCAGGACATCTACCAGATGGGCAGTCTGGATGAAGAGCAGAGCCACATTTTCCTTGTGCCCGTGGTCGCCGGCTGGATGTTCTGGGCCCGGCGACTGCGCCTGCGCAACTGTCCGCCGGCGGGCACGTTCATCGGTCCCATCATCGTCGCGCTGGGGTTCTTCTCGTACGTCTTTGGTTACAACAACGCAGTCGCGAGCATGTGGCACGCCGGCGCGGTCGCGATGGTTGTGGGGTGCGTGCTCACGGTGCTGGGCAAGAACGTGCTCTTCCAGTTCCTGCCGGCCTTTCTTGTGCTGGTGTTTCTGGTGCCCATTCCCGGCGTCATCCGCATGTCCATCAGCGGGCCTCTGCAGACAGCCACTGCCATGGTCACGCAGGTCATTCTCGAGATCTTCAGCGTGCCCATCGAGCGCACCGGCAACGTACTGGTCATCAATGGTCGCGACGTCGCCGTGGCGGAAGCGTGCAACGGCATGCGCATGGTCTTCGCCCTGGTGCTGGTCAGTTACGCCTTTGCATTCAGCATCCCGCTGCGCAACACCACGCGTCTGCTCGTGCTGGCGTGCAGCCCCATCGCGGCCCTCATCTGCAATGTCATCCGGCTCATTCCCACGGTGCTGGTCTACGGCTATCAGGCCGAGGGCAGCAAGATGGGCGACCACTTCCACGACTGGTCGGGCTGGTTCATGCTCCCCGTGGCGTTCATGCTTCTGATGATGGTGATGAAGGCCCTCAAGTGGGCTCTGCTCCCCGTGATGAGATACAACCTCGCGTACCAGTAACCAACACCTGACCGCACATGCGATCAATCTCCTTCACCATCTCCATCGCCCTGCTCGCCGCGTTCTACTTCACGACGCGCGACTATCCCACTGCCGACAAGGCCGAGCCGTATCACGCGCACATCCTCAGCACGGTTGAGTCCGTGCCCGACATGCTGGGGGATTGGCGCACGGTGGACCGCCCGCAGCCCCCGCCCGCGGCTCAGCAACTGCTGCGCCCCAACTCCCTGCTCACACGGCGGCTGGTCAAGGACGACACCGCCATGAACGCGCGGCTCATCGTCGTGCAGACCAAAGACTCGCGCGACATGGGCGGGCACTATCCCCCCGTCTGCTATCCCAGTTCGGGCTGGCAGGTTGACGGCGCATGGCCCCCGCCGGGCGAAGTCACGATCCCGGGCATCGCCCGTCCCGTGCCTTACCAGGTCTACACCTTCAAGCAGCGGGCCTTCCCCCGCGACCGCCGCATCAAAATCTACGGTTTCTTCGCGATTCCTGATAACGGCTTCCGCACCGACATCAAGTCAGTCCGCAAGGCAGCCGAAGATTATCGGGTGCGGCCCTTCGGCTGCGCCCAGATTCAGGTGATCGTCGACGCCGACACGCCGGAAGATCTGGGTGAACGCATCTTTGTCGAACTTCTGACACCCATCGCCCCGCTCCTCAACGACCTCTCGGGCCACCCGGAATCCGCCCTGCAAGCAGCCTCGCAGAAAGCAGCACCATGAGTCAGCAACTTCCCACGCAAGCCCTGCAGCTCGCTCCGCCGCCCCCGCCGGGTGACTTCGGCGGCGTGCACCAGCAGACAAACGTCATCAAGTTGCTGCACAACCTCTTCCGGGGTCGCTACCTGTTGACGGCGGCGCTGGCCGCGCTGGGTCTGCTGCTGGGCGTGGGTCTGGGCTGGCTGAGCCAGCGCCCGGTCTATCAGAGCACGGCCACCATCCGCATTCAGCCCCTCATGCCCTCGGCCATGCGCGTCAGTTTCGACGTCATGCCCATGTTCGACAGCTTCGTGGGCACGCAGGTCAACTTCCTGCAGCAGCCTCGCACCATCAAGCAGGCCATGACCGCCCCCGAGTGGCGCCAACTCAACCGCGGCACCGACGCCTCGGCTGAAGAGGAATTCCGCAGCGCTCTCAACGTCCGCCGCGGCGGTCGCGATCAGTCTGAAATCATCCTCGTCACCTTCAGCGACGAAGACGCCAACGCCGCGTTCGCCGGTCTGACGCAGACCTGCCGCGCATACGAGCGCATCTTCGGCGAAGGTCAGGGGCGTGAACTCAACGACAAGCGTTCGCAGCTCATCCGCGATGAAATCGCGCGGTACGAGCGCAACATCACCGATGCGCAAAACCGCATCAAGGCCCTCGCCGAAGACCTGGGCACCGACGAACCCCGTCTGCTTCTGACGCTTGCCACCAACAAGCGAGCCGACCTGCAGACGCAGATCTACGAACTCGAAACGCGCCTGCGCGCGATGGGTGTGCGCGTGACCGACGAGGGTGAGCCCAATGAAGGCGAAGAAGTCACCGAAGTGGTGCGCGACCGCAAAGACTGGTCCAACGAAGAGATCGCTCGCGTTGACTCCGTGATGGATGAACTGCTGGCTCGCTTCAACAACGCCCGCCAGAACTATCAGGCTGGCATCAACAACGGTCTGGCCCCCGCGCACATTCAGATGCGCCGCATCGAGAACGAGATCAGCAACCTCCGCGAACAGATGGAGGCCCGCAAGCAGAGCTGGCTGGGTGGCGAAGCTCCGGCCGAGTCACTGGGCCTGCCCGGCGGCGACATCGACACGCCCGAGTCCATCAAGCGCCGCCTTGAAGACCTCAACCGTCAGTTGGAAGAGGAGAATCGCAAGTCAGGTCAGCTCGCCGGCAAAGCGCAGGAGATGGAGAACTTCCGCCAGTCGCTGGTCTCCAACACAGAACAGCGCAACGAACTGCAGCGGGCCCTGCGCGACATCGAACTCAACACGCGCATCATCGGCGAGGCCGGCCTCATCACCGTTCTCTACCCCGATACGCCCCCGCCCAATCCCAGCAACGACACCCGCCTCAAGTTCGCGGGCGTCTTCGGATTCCTGGGCATGTTCATCCCCATCTGCGCCATCGGCATCTACGGCATGACTGATCGCCGCTACCGCTACAGCGATGAAGCCATCGACGAAGGTCCCGCCAACACCACGCTGCTGGGCATTCTGCCTCGCCTGCCCAGCGATCTCAACGACGCGGAACAGGCCTCGGCGGCTGCACACTGCGTTCACCAGATCCGCACGCTCATTCAAATCGGCGGCAAGGACCGACGCGTGCTGGCTGTCACCAGCAGCAACCCCGGCGACGGCAAGACCAGCATGACGCTGGCCCTGGGCCTCTCCTTCGCCAGCAGCGGCAGCAAGACCCTGCTGGTGGACCTGGACCTCATCGGTCAGGGCCTGTCGCGCGGCCTGCGCCTGCGTGAAACCAGCAGCCTCTTCAACGTGCTGCTTGATGGTGACATCAAGGCCCGCATCAAGCACACGCACATGGACCGTCTGCACCTGCTGCCCAGCGGCACCGACGACGACCATCGCAGCGCCAACCGCCTCGCCGAACCGCAGATCAACCGTCTGCTCGAAACCGTGGTCGATGACTACGACGTCGTGCTGATTGACACAGGTCCGGTGCTCGGCTCGATCGAAGCGCACCTGGTGTGCGCCCAGGCCGATGGCGTGGTGCTCGTCGTGGGCGCAGGTCGCGCTCGCGGTCAGGTCAAGAGCGCTGTGGACCAACTCCGCCGCGTGAATGCCAAACTGCTGGGTCTGGTCTTCAACCTCGCGCAGCCGCGCGACTTCAAGACCAGCGCCGCCAGCCAGAGCTTCCGCAGCATCCGTCCCGACGCCACCGCGCCACAACCGCCCAGCCCCAGCGAGTTCCCCGAACTCGAGCCGCTGCCGCGCGTGGTCGCCATCGACACCAAGCGCTGATTCCACACCCCGCTCACTGTTCTCCGATCTCTGTTCTCTTCACCGATGTCCGCCACGCTTACACCAACCTCCCCCGCTTCCGCACTCCCGCAGCGCACCGCCGCTGCGCCCACGGTGTGGGGCATGGACTGGATGGAACTGCACGCCCGCTACTGGGCGGCGCGGGGCGTGCAGCTTGTGCGCGTGGGTGAACGCACGCCACTCGTTGCGCATGCCGAGCTGTTCATGCTGCTCGACAAGCACACGCTCTCGCTCTTCCGGCTTGCTCCCATTCTCGATGATGTCAGTTGGGTCAAGCCCGACCTGATCATCGTCCGCGTGAGCGACGCCGCCAAGCAGCCCTACAGCGAGCGACTGGTCGCGGACGAACACGGCAAGTTCATTCGCCTGCAGCGCATCTACGACGCGACGCAGGTCCGCATCGGCCGCGTGGTGCTCACCAGCGACAAGGACCTCGCAGGCGTGTGGCAGCAGGCAAGCGACGCGCGCACGGGCTGGGAGCAGCTCCGCAAACTCACGCGACGCACCGACCGCTACCCCGCCAAGCTCCGCGGCAAGCTCTTTGACGCCAACAACCCCGAAGACCTCGCTCGCTTCGGCCACGAACTCATCCAGCGCTGGCCCCGCCCTGACGCCACGATCTCTCGCATTCGCGAGGTTTCGCCCGGCGTGTGGGCCGACAAGGACGCGAAGGTTGACGTGGGCCCAGGCGTGCGCGGCCCGCTGTGGGTCGGCGCCGGACGTGAAATCACGACGAACACCACCGCCGTCGGCCCGGCTGTGCTGTGGGACAAGCCCGAGCAGGCTCCGCCCAAGGAGCAGATCGAGTGGCTTGATCTGGAAAATCTCTCCAGCCCCGCTCCCAAGGGCCTGCTGGAGACGCGCGGCGCCGGCAAGTGGGCCCATAGCCCGCTCAAGCGCCTGTTCGACATCGCCGCCGCCGGCGCGGGCATTCTCGCAACGTTCCCCGTCTACCCGCTGGTCGCCCTCGCGATTCTGATCGAGGACGGGCGTCCGATCTTCTTCGCGCACAAACGCGAGACGCTGGGCGGCCGCCAGTTCGGCTGTCTCAAGTTCCGCAGCATGCGCAAGGACAGCGAAGAGATCAAGGCGCGACTGATGGCCCAGAACCAGGCCGATGGTCCGCAGTTCTTCATGAAGAACGATCCGCGCCTCACCAAGGTCGGCGCGTTCATTCGCGAATATCAGATCGACGAACTGCCGCAACTGTTCAACATTCTGAAGGGTGACATGAGCGTCGTGGGCCCGCGGCCCAGTCCCTTCAAGGAAAACCAGTACTGCCCGCCGTGGCGCGAAGCGCGCCTGAGCGTGCGCCCGGGCCTGACAGGCCTGTGGCAAATCTCGCGCACGCGCGAAGAGGGCAACGACTTCCAGGAATGGATCAAGTACGACATTCGTTACGTGGAAAAGCAAAGCCTGTGGCTTGACCTCTGGATCATCTGGCGCACCATCGTGCTGCTGGTCAAGCGTGCCACCAAGTCCTAGTCACCGCCGACTCACTCTCGTTCAGGGAAGAACCATGAGCCTCAAACCAAAGACGTCCAAGCGCCTGCTCGCCCTCGGTGGCATCGTTCTGCTCCTCGCGGCTGGCGCAGGCGGCGCCGTGCTCTATCGCAACTATCGCCAGAAGGCGCAGATCGACGCCTTCCGCACGGAAGGCATGGCGTTCGTCGAGCAGGGTGAGTACTTCCGGGGCCTGGGGACGCTCAGCAAGTACCTCAAGCGCAACGAGACCGATCTGGACGCGCTGCTCGCCTACGCCAAGGCCCGCGAGAACATCGAAGAGCCCGACGGCGCGCACATCAAGCAGGCTCTGGACATCTATCAGAAGGTCCAGTCACTCCGCCCCACGCCTGAGAACGCCAAGCACCTGCTGGAGCTCTACCAGGTCGCCGGCTACCTGCCCGAGGCGCGAGATCTGGCCGCGACCATGCGCCCGGAGGATCTGGCCCAGTGCACCGACGAGCACTTTGACGTGCTGCGCGCCGAGGCCAACGCCCGCATGGGCATCAAGCCCGATGACGAACGCATCAGCCAACTGCTCGACCGCATGCTCGCGCTGCGCCCGGCTGACTTCCCCACGCAGGTCGTTTACGTCGAACACCTGCGCGATCGCGGCCTCGCGGGCCAGGGTCGCGCAGTCGCCCAGAAACTGCTCGATTCATCCGACGCGACCGCCAAGGCGCAGGGCCGCCTGCTCATGGCTCTGGCGCGCCGCGATGAGCCGGGCTTTGACGTCAACGCCGAGGCCTTCCAGGCTCTGTGCGCGCTGACGGGCATCGATCTGGAAACCGCCGGCATCGCCCGCGAAGTGCAGTTCGCCACGCCGCTTGAAGTGCTGCGCTCCGCCAGTCTCTTTGACGGCATGGGCATGCACGCCCACGCCTTGACGGTGCTGCGCGTCGGCTTCCAACAGCACAACGATCCCATCCTCGCGCGAGTCCTTGCACGCCGCAGTTGGATGAGCGGTCGCTTCAATGACGTGCTCACGCTCTTCGCTCAGCCTGATCTTGGCATCATGGGCACCAACAGCGAGATTCTCGTCTACCGCGCTCTCGCACTGCTGGGCCAGGGCCAGAACGATGAAGTCAAGCAGATCATCGACGCCTTCGCCAAGCGCGAGGGCGACTTCCGCGCCGCGGCCTGGGGTCCGGTGCTGCAAAGCCTCGTCGCTGATCCTCAGCCCACGCCCGCAGATCGACTTGCCATCATCGAAAAATCGCTGACCGAAGCCACCAACGACCCCGTGCTGCTGGTCTTTCAGGGTGATGCGCTCGAACGCCTGGGCCGTCTGGGCGATGCGCGTGACTCGTGGGAGAAGGCCAGCACGTCCAGCCTCGCGCTGGGGTGGGTCCAGCCCTGGCTCAAGCGTGCCAACCTCGCGCTGTCGCAGGGCCGTCCGCTCGCAGCCGTGCAGGCCGCCATTCCCGCCATGCGCATCGCGCCTCGCAGCATGGGCGTGTTCAGCACGTACTTCCGCAGTAACGTCGCTCTCATTGAAGCCGGCTACGGCGACCAGGTGAACGGCGCGGAGCTCCTCGCCACCGCCAACCGCATCGACGACGAACTCGCCCTCAGCGAACAGACGCCCGACATCCGGAACTTCCGCGAGAACATCCTGCCGGGTCGCGTGCTTCTCACGTCGCGCGTGCGCGGCGGCGATCAGGCCCGCAACACGCTTGAGAAGGGCCTCAACGGGCTGGGCGATCTCTCGCCCGAGGGGCTGGGCGAACTCTTCCAGATCGCTCAGCGCGAGAACATCGATGCGGACTCGCTGCTGCTGCCTCGCATGGACAAGGCCGAAGGCACGACGCCTCGCACCGGCCTCGCCCGCGCCAGTTCGCTCTTCAAGCAAGGCAAGCGCGAAGAAGCGATGGCGCTGCTGCGAGAGAACCATGAGAAGGCTCCCGCCGAACAGAAGAAGGCGTGGCTGCGCGCACAGGCGGCATTCGCTGAGTCTGCGGGCATGCCCGACGCCAAGGGCACCTGGGCCGCCTTCGCGGATGCCTACCCCACTGACATCGACGCGCAACTCGCCGCGCTCGGCAGCCCCATCGTGCAGACGGATCTCACGCTGGTCGATCGTCTCATCGCCCGCACGCGCGAACTGGGTCGCTTTGATGAACTCAACACGCCCGCGCAATTGCGCATGGCCCGCGCCCGCGCGCTGCTGACCGAGCCGGTTGATCGCAACCGCCGCGCCGAAGCGATCAACGTGCTGCGCGATCTGGCCCTGCGCGAGAGTGACCTGCTCGAGGCTCGCGCCCTGCTCGTCGCCGCCCTCTCCATGGATCGCCCCGACGTGGGCATCGTCCCCCAGCGCACCGACGCCATCACCCAGTTGCGCACGCTCATCCCGCTGGTGCCGGATCCCACGCCCTGGCAGCTCGAACTCGCCCGCATGCTGCGAGGCGAGGGCGACCTCGCTGGCGCACGTGCCGAACTCGACCGCCTCGCCAATGCCCCCAAGGTGTCGCTCAACGTGCGACTGGCCGCCACTGAAGAGCTCATTCGCATGCGCGAGCTCAGCAGCGCAGCCAGCTCGCTTGAACGCATGCGCGGCTCGGCCAGCGATGCCGACAAGCCGCTCATCGAACTCACCCTCGCGAACGCCTACCGCGCCATGGTGCGCGATCGCGACGCCCTCGCTCTCTTCCGCGGCATTGACCCGCAGAAGATGCAGACGCCCCAGCAGGTCCTCGCGCTGGCCGAAGGCCTCGCCTCACTGGGTGACAAGGACCGCGCTCAAGCCGCCCTCACCCGCGCTGAACAGTTGCCCATGAGTGCCGGTCAGGCCCAGCTCGTGCGCGCACGCTACCTCGCCAACCACGGCACGATGGATGAAACCATCGCCATGCTGCGTGAGGGTGTCACCAAGGCGCCGCAGAGCATCGAAAACTGGGCCGCGTACATCTCATTCCTCGTGGAACGCAAGGACACGGCCCAAGCCAAGGTCGTGCTGGCCGAGGCGCGGGCCGCCATGCCCAACAACGAACGCCTCGCGATGATGCAGCAGCAGTTGGAAGTCACCGGCGGCACGATCGCCTCCGGCATGGATCTTCAGCAACTCGCCGATGTTGTCGCGAAGGACCCTCAGCGCCAGGACCGGGCCAAGTTCATTCGCGATCTGGACGCAGCCCGCAAGGCCGGACGTCTGGGCGATCCAGCGGAACGCGAGCGCCTCAAGGCCGAAGCGATGGCGGACCCCGCCCTGCTCGTCCTGACCGCACGAGTCCTCGCGACTGATACACCACCCCGCCTGCAGGCCGCGGCACAACTCATCCGCGAAACGATGACCTCGCACCCCGCCAACATCGAAGCTGCGATTCTCGGTGTTGACATCTACCGCAGCGTGAGCGACTGGAACAACATGCTCAACGCCGCGATGGCATGGCAGCAGTTGACTCGCGCCAAGGACTCTGACGTCGCCGTCGCGGAAGCACGTCTCAATCTGGGCCAGCGCGACGCCGCCGTCTCGCTCCTCCGCACGCGTTTGCCAGAAGCGCTCGCCAACCCTGCCGACGAGTTCTCTTTCCGTGTGCTCAACCTGTACGGTCGCGGCCTGATCGCCGACAACAAGGCGACGCAAGCCTTCGATGAACTCGCACCCGCGATGGAGAAGTCCTCGCTGGTGCGCAGTGGCTTCTGGCTGCCCGTCGCCGGCGCCTCGCTCGCAAGCGAACCCCTCTCGCGCCGTTGGATCGAGCGCGCAACACCCCACGTCAATATGAGCGATGAGAGCGAGGCGCTTTCGCTCGCCGGCACGCTCGCCCAACTTGCGTCGCGCTTCCCCGATAGCCGCGACGCCTACACCACCCAGGCCATGGCCATCATCCGTCCCTTGACCGCCCGCGCCGAGCCTTCGCCCCGCGCTCTTGAGGCGCAGGGCACGCTCGAGCAGATCGCCGGCAGACTCAGCGAGTCCAAGGCCAGTTTCGCCAAGGCCCTGGAGCGCGATCCTCGCTCGATCTTCGCCTTGCGTGGTCTGGCACAACTGAACATGGCCGATGATGCGGACAAGGCCGCTGACTTCGCCGCCAAGGCTCTGGAACTGGGTGGTCCCGACGACTTGATCTCCTTGACGATCGCAGCCCAGGCCTACAGCGCGCAGGCAGACAGTCTGACCGCTCGCAACCAGCCCACCGCCGCGTCACAAGCCTGGGACAAGGCCCGCACCGCGTTCGGCAAGGTGGTTGAAGCCCAGCCCAACGACATCATGCTGCGTCTGGGCCTCATCCGCGCCCTCGACGGCGCAGGCCGCGTCGCGGACACCATCACGCACTACGAGTCACTCATCAACGCGCGTCAGTTCCCCCCGGGCGTTGAGCGTTGGGCCCTGCTCAACAACTTCGCCGACGCCCTCGTCCGCGCCAACCGCAACTCACTCGACATCGAGCGAGCCAAGGGCCTCATCACCGAGGCAATCCAGGTCCGTCCCGACGTCGCCGCGTTGCAGGACACGCTCGCTCACGTGCAAATTGCCCGCAGCGACCGCGCAGCCGCCATTGACGCATACCGCAAGGCAGTGGAACTCGACCCCCAGTTCTGGGCAAGTTGGGTGGGGCTCGCTCGCGTGCTCAAAGACGGCTCCCCGGATGAAGCAGCCGAGGCCGGCCGCATCATCGAGCGCCTTCGCAGCGAGGGCGACAAGCTCCCGGCCGACCTTCGCGGGCAGTTGACGGCTCTGGCCGGCGAAAAGTGACGTATCGGCCCATCCTACCCATACCCCACTTTTGGGCAGAAAGACCGAGAATCTCGCCCTGCATGGCGTCTATTTCGTAAGTATTTCCAGCCAAGACGCTTACACCGTCTGTGACGCTGGCAATCTCATCAGCCATGACCATTTCTGGGTTGACTTTCCCGTACTTTAGGGTATGCTCCTTTACCGCGAGACCGAGGAACAACTCGCGGTATTCCTCGAAAGAGGAGGGAGTAGACAGATGAAGATCGCTTCGATGGTGGCCGTTTTGGCCGCCGCGGCTGGCATTGCCAACGCCGCTCAAGTTAACGTGTCCGGCGCTCACGTCACCAGCGCCTCCGGCAACAACCTCATTGGTGTGAACCAAGCTTTCCAGAACAGCTTCAGCGCTGGCTCGGGCAGCAACAGCGTCACCGGTGTGGTTCGCTTCAGCAACACGTTCGACGGCTCCAACCAGGTGCTCGAACTCACGCTGACGAACTTCACTTGGACCAGCAACGCCCAAGGCCCCGTCACGCTCCGCGTCGACATCACCCAGGATTACACGATCCAGGCTGGCGTCGAAAACGCGACCGGCAGCCACCAGATGAACGGCAACGTCAACTTCTCGGCCGCTGGCCAGAGCGCGACCGTTGTCAACAACAGCACGCACGAATCGACGGTTCTGCCCACGCTGAGCTACAACAGTGGTGTTGACGGCACCAGCATCAACAAGGGCCAAGGCCCCACGACTGCCGTTGCGGTCACGGGCAGCGTCTACACCATCAGCGCGAGCTACCTCTTCACGTTGACGGCTAACGGTGCGGTCGCCTCGATCATCCTGCCTGACAGCGGCGTTGATAACGCCACCCTCACGCTCGTCCCGCTGCCCCCGGCGGCTTGGGCTGGCCTGGGTGGTCTGGCCTTCGTCGGTGGCGCGAGCATCGCTCGTCGCCGTCGCCTGGCCCGCGCCTAAGTCCGGTAAGTCACTGTCGTGCCTGTCGGACTGCAGCCATTCAGGCACCGATAATCTTTCGTGCTTGGTAGCGAATCCTAGCGCGAACCTAACATGAGTACTCGCCAAGCCCCGTGTCCTCGGCACGGGGCTTGTGTTTTTGCGCCTTACGCCCCAGAATAATGCCCAATACAGGGGGAAGTTGCGCTTCCTGCGCAGATTGGGTTTATCGACACTCCTAAACAGCAAATTTCGCACATAAGTCGTCAAGATTTCTGGGTTTCCCAGAAAAGTGGTGCATGTTTGATGCACGTGCATGCCGGAGGAGGTATGACACGACGCACTGCATTCCCTCGGAAGGGTCCATTTATGAAGACGACGTTTTTGACTGGCAGCCTCGCTGCCTTGATCTTCGCGGCTGGTAGCGCCACCGCGGCCACGATCAACGTGACGGGCGCATACAACCTCACCGCTGGCAACGCCAACGCCATTGGCATCAACCAGGCCAACCAGCACAGCTTCAGCCAGGGTTCGGGCAACGACTTCGTGAGCGGTGTCGTTCGCTTCAGCAACACCAGCGAAGGCAACGGCAACCAGTTCTTTGAACTGACGCTGACGAACTTCACGTTCAGCAGCGCTGCTCAGGGCCCCGTGACGATCGCGATCCGCATCGTCCAGGACTTCGTGATTGACGGCGTGGCTCTGTCCGCGACCGGCAGCCACCAGGTCAACGGCAACGCCAACTTCAACGCCGCTGGCCAGATCGTCACGGCGAACATCATCAGCCGTCACGAAGCCACCGACCTCCCCACGCTCGCGGTCAACCCCGGCGCGGTGGGCATCGGCTCGGGCCCCATCACCACGGTCATCGCTCGCGGCCAAGGCCCGACGACGCCCGTCGCAGTGAGCGGCGGCATCTACACGATCGACACGACCTACACCTTCACGCTCAACGCGCTGGGTCTGGGTCCGGTCAGCGTGGTTCTGCCTGACAGCGGCGTGGACAACGCCACCCTCCTGCTGGTCCCGCTGCCCCCGGCCGCGTGGGCTGGTCTGGGCGGTCTGGCCTTCGTCGGCGGTGGCGCAATCCTGCGTCGTCGTCGCCTGGCCAAGGCTTCGGCCTGATCTGATTCACCACACTTCTGGTGTGTGTCCCGGCGAGCCGCGCATTGCGCGGCTCGCCGTCGTTTTGTCACCTCGCCACTCGCGCCTCCGCATGGTGTCCGTCGCACATGGGGAACGGGCAAAACTCTTCGTTTTCACGGTGATTTTTTGCTGATTTCGCCAGTGCAGATTCCTCAGAAATTCTCTCTACTTTGCTGGCATACCCCGCAACGTGTTGTAGGTTTAGAGGGTCTGGTTCGTGCGTGACGCATGTGATGTCATGCGTTGCATAACCGGTCAGTAAGGAACGATCTCGTGCGTACGTCTCTTGGCATCGTGGGTGCAGTCGCGCTGGCTGCAATGGCGTCCAGCGGTTTCGCGGCTTCGGTCGATATCACCGGTCGTCACACGCTTTCGCAGACGGACACCATCGGCGTGCTGGCCAACGGCGCGTGGGGTTTCCGCGACTTCAGCACAGGCTCGGGCAACAACCGCATCAGCGGTCGCGTTGAGTACGCCAACGCTGTCTTCAACGGTCGTCAGCGCATGGGCCTGACGCTCACACAGTTCAACTTCGTGGGCGATGGCGCAACGACGCAGACCGTCACCATCAACCTCGTGCAGGACTTCGCCATCGCCGGCGAGAACGTCGGGCGCGCTTTCGCCGCTCAGACGGTTCAAGGCCGCGTGAACTTCGGCAGCGCAGGCCAGCTCGCTCAGGGCACCATCATCTCCGCTCACGAAGGCACCAACCTTCCGCTGGTCGGCTTCAACGCCGGCGGCGTGCTCTCCAACGGAGCCATCAGCTCGGCCATCTCACGTTCGTCCGGTGGCAGCGACGTCACTGTCATTGGCAACGTCTACCGCATCGCGGTGCAGTACACCTTCACGATCAACGCCAACGGCGGCATCGTGAGCATCGAACTGCCGCAAAGCCTGGGCGATGTCGCCACACTGGTATTGGTCCCCCTGCCTCCCGCAGGCTGGGCTGGCCTGGCCGGTCTGGGGCTGGTGGGCTTTGCCGCCCATCGCCGCAAGCAGCGCAACCGCGTTGCACAATGACCGAGAAAAATCAATTGTCCAAACAGCCGAAGGCTCGTCCTTCGGCTGTTTTCGTTTATGGGGCGTCTCTGTTCGGCCTGGTGTGCCCCTCACCCACGAATCGGGCATCATTTTGACGCAATTGCATTGACGTTTCGTCGATTCGTTGTAGACTCCCCCCGTCTCCAGTTCCACACGGAATGGGGAGACTGAGGAGAGAGAGACAATGTTGTGCTTCACGCGTCTTGCGGCGCTGGCTTTGGCTGGCGTGGTCGCGAGCACCAGTTTGGCTGCCCAGATCACCGTCACCGGTGCGATTTCCGCTTCGACGGGCAACACCACGCCCGCAGCGATCAACAGCAACTTCACGCAACACATCAGCGGCAGCGCGAGCGGCACCAGCTTCCAGGCTGACATCCGCATCATCAACACCATCGCCAACGGCACCCAGTGCTTCACGGTCGAGATCGCCTCCATGCGGTTCGACAAGTACACCAGCGGCAGCAAGCAGATCACCCTCGAGATCATCCAGGATTTCACGGTCGACGCCGCCGCCATGTCCCCCGCCACCGCGACCCAGACCTTCAACACCACCGCCAACGTTCCCCGCTCGGGCCAGACCACCAGCTTCATCGCCGACGTCTACCACGAGGGCACCCAGCTCCCGCGCTTCCAGGGCCAGAATGGCTCCTCCGGCAGCGGTTGGACGCCCATCGACTGCGGCACCAGCACCTCGGTCTCACTCCTGCAAGCTGGCAACTACCGCATCCGCGCCCTGTACACCTTCACGCTCAACAGCAGCAATTCCAACTGGATGGCCCTCGAAGTCATCCCAGGCCAGCACGACGATGTCTCAACCACCGGCTGCCTGACGCTGGTGCCCCTGCCTCCTGCAGCCTGGGCCGGTATTGGCGGGCTGGGCGTGGTCGGCGGCCTGTCGTACATGCGTAACCGCAAACTCAAGAAGTGCAACGTCGCGGGTGAAGCCAACGCGTAAGCGTCGGATAAGCCACTGCTGACTTGACCGCTGGCGGCGAGTGACCTGAGGGAGGCGCTCGCCGCACTGCTTTTTTGCGGACCAAGCTGCTTCCCCCGGGTTGCAACTTCACCATCTTGCCGAGACAGTTTGATCTCTGCAATCGTCGCGCAGACGCCTCATCTCGTCGTCTTTGGTCGCCAACACGTGCTTTGTGTTGCATGTTGTGAGTGTGCAGTCGCTTCTGGTGGAGTGACGGCACACGAACGCAAGACAACGCACGGAAAGCGGGACTGACACAATGAACAAGACGACGACCATCTCGACGCTGACTCTTCTGGCTCTGACCCTTGCCGCGGGCAGCGCTCACGCCGCTCGCGTCACCATCAGCGGTCACGTCAATCACGCCGGCACAGGCAGCGTCGGCCCCCTCGCCGCGGGCACGATCTCCAACACCAACTTCTCGGCGTCGGGTCAGAACACCAGCGTCTCGGGCGTTCTGCGTGCCAAGAGTTTCACGGATGTCGACGGCCGCTTCATGATGAGCCTCGCGTGGGACGACGTCAACGTCGTGACCTGCCACCCCACCGCCATCAACTTCACCGTCAACATCACGCAGGATTTCGCGGTTCCCGCGGGCTACACGAAGGCTGACTTCAACAGCTTCACCGCCCGCACCGACTTCATCGCTCAGGGCAACAACCAGAGCGCCACCATCACCCGCACCCGCAGCGACAACGGCGTCATGCTCCCCGTCGCTGTCTCCAACGCTCTCTACTACCGCCCCAAGGGCACCTACCTCATCGACGATGACGCGGCCTTCGCCAACACGTCCAACGCGGGCACCATTGGCGGCATCTACCGCGTCAACATGGCCATCGCCTTCACGCTCAGCAGTTGCGGCGACATCCTCCGCATTCAAGACTGCGACGGCATCGAAGACGTGACCGGCCTGGTCATGGTTCCTCTGCCCACTGCGGCATGGGCCGGCATGGGTGGCCTCGCGATGGTCGGCCTTGCCCGCGTGCGTCGCAATCGCATGCACAACAAGGCCTGAGCAACCGTCGGTTCCGTTTGACACTCCTAGACGAGGCGCGTGGCTTGCGACGCCTTGATCACGAGACGTGGCACGCTGAGGGGCGTGCCACGTTTCATTTCACATTTTCTGCAGCACTTCCAACTGCGCCGCGTCCGCGCTGCTGCGCGCAATCAGCGCATCCACCTCCGCACCGCTCAGCCAGGGCAGGTTGCGCAGCTTCGCTTCCAGACTCTCTGGAAACGGCTTCCCCAGACGCTCATGCGCGGGCCTGCTTCGCCAAATGCGATGCATCCAGAAGTACTGCTCGGGCGCGGACCGCACCATGCTCTCCAGCGCTCGACGGAACCGTGCGGAGATGTAATACGGCGCATCACGATTGCCCTCCCAGTCCGCTGGGCCAAAGACATCGTGAATCTCCACCGCATACCGCATGTTGTCCGCAAGATCAATCCGCGCCAGCGTGCGTGCCTCGCGCGCCGGCTCGGCGTGCGTCCCCTGCCACACGCCCGCCGGATCCTGCTCATGCACGCCCAGCCGCCGCGCGTTCCCGCACACGATCGTCGCGCCGTACTGCATCGCCGTCAGTGCCACGATCTTGTACGTGCTCGTGAGCCGCCCGAAAAACGGCGTGAAATACCCGCGATCGCCGCCAGACTGATCCGCCACCAGTCCGATGGGCAGCCCCTTCTCAAGGCACGCCGGCACGCTCCGCGCCGCCCCGAACTTGTCCAGCAGATGCAGCCCCTTGCTCTCGCGACCTTCGCGCACCCACGCGTCAATGCCCTTCAAATCCAGCGGCCGATACACCGCCGCCATGTCAAAGCCCAGCATCGCAATCGCGTAGCCCACCAGTTCCCAGTTGCCGATGTGCCCGCTGATGAGCAGCACAGGCCGGTCACTCAGCAGGGCACGCACGCTCTGATGCATGTTCGTGAACGTGATCTGCTGAATCGCGCTATCTCGCGAAATCAGCCGCGGCGTGTGAATGAACTCCGCCCCCAACTGAAACATGTGCCGAAAGCACCCCAGCGCTGTCGCGTCCACCTGCTCCTGCGTCCACTGCGGGTACGCATCCCGCAAGTTGCGCTGCGCCCGCACCATGTGCTTGCGATCAATCTTCGCGACCACATCCGCCAGCGCGCCCGCACACCGACTGGCCGTACCAAACCCCGCGACACTCACCGGCGCCGTCGCACAGCGTGCCAGCGTCGAGAGCACCGCATCCGCCACAGGATGAAACTTGCGTTTGCGAGCCAAGGTGGGAGAGATTAGGGGTTGATT
>VYMG01000063.1_pt1 | contig 60812 bp, 42 predicted proteins | sample 5115261 | NCBI WGS metagenome assembly VYMG01 (sample SAMN12291781, study PRJNA351875) | freshwater metagenome | isolation source: freshwater lake | place: USA: Michigan, Wintergreen Lake | collected 2013-08-08
TTGGCGCGGCTGGCGAGGGACTTGTCGAGAGAGAGCTGGGTTATCCAGTCGCGCAGGCGCGGCTGAGCGGGGAGGATGGAGCGGGTGATGCGCTGGAGCTGCTCGCACAGCGCGCGTGCGGCGAGGGCCGCCTCCTGAAGAGGTTTGTCATCACGCGGGGTGGGCGTACTCGGACGAGGAGCTGAGAGCGGCTTGGCGGCCATAGGAAGATTCTAAACAGGGATGCGAGTCGGGACGATACATTCTTTGAAAGAATTTTGAGCATCGGCGAAACCACTGGGTAACTGATGCGAAGTTGATAGAGACGATGCGTGGGTGCATCGGATGGAGATGGTCATGTTCACTGCAACACAACAACGCGTTTTCTCGGCAATTGCAACACTTGCGGCGATGGCCGGCACGTGCCACGCGCAGTGGGCACCCGGGTACAAAGTGGAACGTGTGGGTTTTTTCGGACCTGAGTTCACGGCGGCGAGCGGAGAGCAGCAATCTCCGGTGAGAGGCGAGAGCCTGAGCCGCGACGGACTGCTTGTGGGTGTTTCGTACAAGTATGCGGGGAACAACTACTCGAGCATTGTGGCGTGGGCATCGAGCAAGTCAGTGCCGACGCAGCGCATCGGATTCTTTGATGCAGTGCACACGAGCGCGACGGGCGAGCAGATCAGTGACATGGGCGCTGCGTTCAGCGCGCTCAACACGGATCGTCGCGGCATGAACGCACTGGGACAGGTGGTGGGATTCTCGGTGCGGTATGGCAGCACTGGTGCGAATGGCGCATCGCTGTGGATCTGGGAAGAGAGCACGGGTACGACTGACATCGGCCTGCAGGGCGGCGTGTTCACCGGCAGCGAAGGACAGCGGCAGAGTGTGAGCTTTGGGTTTAACAACTCGGGCCGGGTCATTGGCAACTCGGTGCGATACGACGTTGATCCGGCGACGCTGGGTGACGCGAAGCCGACGAGCGCGTGGACGTGGACGCGAGACGAGGGACACACGATCATCGGACTGGTGGATGAGCGGCACACGCGCTCGCTTGATGGCTATCAGCAGCACTCGGTGCGCTGGATCAATGACGCGAACATCGTGACGGGTGTGTCGCTGGCATATCCGCCCGGGGCAGACTTCTCTGACGGGACGGATGGCTGGGTGTGGTCGCCCGGACAACCGACGCGGAAAGTCGGACCAACTGGACCGCGGTATACGGACATCAGCGGCGAGAGCTTCACGCTACCCAACCGCGCAACCAACGCGGGCGACATCATCGGCACGTCGCGCACGTATGCGAATGAGGAGGACGGCGACTCCTCTCGCGGTGCGGACACGTGGGTGTATCCGGCGGGGAGTTCGCTCACGCAACAACCGATCATCATCGGACTGTCGGGGCCGGAGCACACGGACTCGTTCGGACTGCAGAACAACCTGGCGACGGCGTATCGCGCTGACGCACCGCTGCGTGTGAGCGGCATTGCGAGTATCTTCTTTCCCGGCACGAACTTTCCGATTGGTCGCTCAGCGTGGTCGTGGGCTCCGGGTGAAGGGACGATTGAGATTGGTCTGTTCACGGGCGAGCACCGGCGGAGCAATGGCGCACGCGACAACTTTGCGGTGAACGCGTTTCCGACTGGGCACTTTGTCGGGATTGCGGATCGCTACGACACGGGCGGCAACTTTGTGGGCAACTCGGCGTGGGTGTGGACGCCGCCCAGTGCGGGCAACCCGCAAGGTGTGACGCGGCGGCTGGGTTTGTTTGATGCGCTGCACACGAGCACTGAGGGCATTCAGCGGAGTGAAATCTACGGCTGGACCGACAGCGGTTATGCGTACGGCGTGAGCTACCGCTACAACGGACGACCGAACACCGACCTGTACGTGGGTCGCACCGTGTGGATCTACAACATCAACACGCAGCAGCAGATTGACCTGACGTTTGATCTCTCGTCAACGAATGATGCGATTGCACTGCCGCTACGCATGACCGAAGACGGCGTGCTGACGGGATACTACCAGTTCTACAACGGGAATGAAGGGCTGTTTGACCCGGGATCGGGGCGAGCGGCGTTCATCTGGTCGGCAGAGCGCGGCTTTGCGAGCATTGACGGGCTGCTCGAGGGCGGGCTGAGCGGACAGCAACTGACGGCCACAGGCTTTGCCGATGTGTTTGACACCACGGCTGATGTGGGCGTGCTGTACGCGGTGCCTGCGGGCGTGCCCTATGACCCGACGGTGAACAACTACGGGTGGTCCACCGGGTATCGGCTGACGCGTGCGGGGTGCGACTCCATCGACTTCAACAACAATCAGGTCTTTCCGGAAGACCAGGATGTGATCGACTTCTTCAATGTGCTGGCTGGCGCGCCTTGCAGCGCGGGAAACACGTGCAGTGACATTGACTTCAACAACAACGGCGTCTTTCCGGAAGACCAGGATGTGATTGACTTCTTCATTGTGCTGGCCGGCGGCGCATGCTCGTGATGACCAGGTCGAGGGAGTTGTTCTCACGACGAACTCCCCATGACCCCGACCGCGTCACGCGGATCGAGCGCTCTCGACAATCCGCCCTTTCGTTGCCCGCGACTCACGCTCCTTCCCCCCTCTCCTACAGCGCGTGAGTAACGTCCCCTCCCGCCGGTTCCTAACCCACCGGCGGGAGCGGGGCGCGGGCTTGTGAGGAACCGGCAGCACAACCGACTCAAGGCACCAATGTTGGTGCCCACAGCTATCTCGCGGAACAGTTTGGATTCACGTTTGAAAGGAAAGCCATGAATCGTCTCGCTCGTATCAGTCTCTTGACCACAACGACACTGGCCACTGCGGCTTTCGCGCAGCCTGTGGACTTTACCGACCTCGGCGCGTTTGCAGCTCCGCTCTCGCCGCCGAGTCAGATCAGCGGGACGGCGTTCGTTCTGGGCGGGCGCTTCATCCCTGAAGAACTGGCAGTGAAGTGGTACCGCTTTACGGTGACGGAAGAACTCTCCGCGCCGGCCTTCCTGCAGGTGACTACGACGGCATCGACGGGGTTTGCGGTGCCGGCCGACCTGTCGCTGGCGTTCTATGACGCGACGGGCAATCTGATCGCGACAGAGTTTGGCGGAATCAGCGCGAGTCTGTCGTTTGGCTCGACCATTGCCGGTCCGCGCACCACGGGTGAGAATTACGGTCGCGATGGCGCGACGCTGCCTGTGGGTGACTACTACGTGGCTGTCGCTGCGGGCGGAAGCGCAAACGTGACGGCCAACCCGACGAACTGGGACGTGAGCACGAACACATCGCTGACGCTGGATCTCAACAACATCTTCACGAGCTATGCAGTGACGCTCGCATTCTCGTTCGGCAACAGCGATCCTCGCTCGACGACGGGACCGGCGAACGACACGTGCGCAACGCCGCAGGTTGTGACCGATGGCCAGTTGTGGATCGGCAGCAGCGACCTCGCGAACGCGGATGCGGACTTCTCGTGCTACCAGCCCAACCCGTTCGAAGTGTTCAAGGACGTGTGGTTCAGCTACACGCCCACGACGTCGGGCGTCGCGGTCGCGTCGGCCAACGTGCAGGACGTGTCGGCGGCGGTGCTGCCCGCGCTCGTGCGCTTTGAGGCTTGCGGCCAGCCCAGCGTGCAATGCGGCCAGATCTTCGTGGAGAACGGCAACCCCGGCACGCGGCTGACCTTCAATGCGATCGCGGGGCAGACCTATCTGATCGCGCTGGGCGGCTTCCAGGGCAATACGGGGCCGATCAACTTCCAGGTGAATCTGACGCCCACGGTTGGCTGCGACTCGATTGACTTCAACAACAACACCGTCTTCCCCGAGGAGCAGGATGTCATCGACTTCTTCAACGTGCTCGCGGGCGGTGACTGCAGCGTGGGCAACACGTGCAACGACATCGACTTCAACAACAACGGAGCCTTCCCCGAGGACCAGGACGTGATTGACTTCTTCCGCGTTCTCGCGGGAGATTCGTGCAACTGATCCCTTAGAGCGATCATCATGGATCGCACACACACCAAGCGGCGGGAGCGAAAGCTCTCGCCGACTTGTTTTTGCCAAGTGGACACGGTCAGCACTCGTTTGGGTCACGACGTACGAGATATATGCGGGGAATCTGACGTTCTTTCGCCTTGGGGCTTGCAAGTTGCGCCGGAACTCGGTAGGTTGTCGGGCCAGGAAAGCCTGCAACAAGGAGCCGAGTTATCGCCATGCATGCACGATCGATCATTGTCGCGTTCGCACTCAGCGCGGGGGTTGCGGTTGCGAGTGACAACAACGTGGCGTGGGACTCGCTGAGTCACAGCGCACTGAGCGATCGGCGGCCGCTGTGCCCGATGAACGGACAGCCGTTCGACGTGCTGTTTCAGTCGGCGCGAGGCGACCTGACGGCGGCGCGGGTTGCATTTGATGAAGGTGCGGACGGAACGGGCATTGCGTACGCAAACGCAACGCTGGTGAGCAGTCACGGGCCGTACGACGTGTGGCGGGCGACACTTCCGGCGACGACGGCGACGCGTGTGAGTTACGCGCTCGAGTACACCGATGGCAGTGACAGCGACTACCTGACGACGCTTGGCGTGTTTGACACGCTGCCGACGAGCGGTTGGTGGACGCTGGACTACGGCACGCTGAGCCACGCGCCGCTGGGAGCGACCCCGACGGCGACGGGGACGGTGTTTCGCGTGTGGGCTCCAGGTGCGAGCAGTGCGACGGTGCGTGGGACATTCAACAACTGGACGAATGTGAATGCGCTCACGCGGCAGGGTGAGTTCTTTGTAGGGCATGTCGTTGGCGCAAGGGCGGGGCAGAAGTACAAGTACTTCTTCAATAACAATCTGTGGAAGCCTGATGCGCGGGCTCGCTTCCTGGACAATGCGGACGGCTACAACGGCGTGATTGTCGATCCGCTGGCGTATGCGTGGCGTGCGCCGAACTTTTCGCCGCTGCCGCGTGAGCAGTGGGTTGTGTATCAACTGCATGTGGGCAGCTTTGCAGGGTTAAACGACCCGCTGGGGAGTTTCTCGCGCGTTGCGACGTATCGCGAGGTGGCGGCGCGGGCGGGGCACTTGCAGCAACTGGGCGTGAACGCCGTGCTGCTGAATCCGGTGAACGAGTTTCCCGGGAACAACAGCGGCGGGTACAACCTGGGCGTTTGAGAGTGCGTACGGATCGGCGGATGACTTCAAGTTCATGATTGATGAACTACACACGCGCGGCATCGCGGTGATGCTGGATGTGGTGTGGAACCACATGTCCCCCACTGACAACTTCCTGTTCAACTACGACGGCACGCAGCATTACTTTGACTCGCCCGCGGTGAACACGCCGTGGGGCGCACAGTTTGATCTGGATCGCGTGCAGGTGCAGAGCTACCTGCTGGATTCGGCGGAACTGGTGCTGGGCGAGTACAAGATGGACGGGTACCGGCATGATGCGCTCGCGGAGATGGTGAGCGCGACGCAATGGAGCGGCGGACAGACGATCATGCGGGCTTTGAGTGCGCTCAAGAACCGGCGATTCGCCGACAGCCACAACATGGCGGAGATCTACAACAACAGCGCGTGGAACACGAGCCCGAGCGGGCTGAACTTGGATGGGCAGTACCACGAGGCGTACAAGAACGCGATTCATGATGCGATCGTGGCGGCAGCGAGTGGCAACCCGGACATGGCGCGGCTCGCGGCGAGCATTGATGGATCGGGTGCGTGGGTTGAAGGTGAACGGGTCTTCAACTACTACGAATTGCATGACGATGCGTGGAGCATGAACGGCACGGCTCGCGCGCCGGTGGATATTGACACAACGTTTCCGCATGATGATCGCTTCGCGAAGGGGCGGAGCAAGCTGGGGAACGGGCTGACGCTGTTTGCACGCGGCATGCCGGCGATTCTGCAGGGCAGCGAGTGGCTGGAGAGCAACAGTTGGGAGACGCAGAAGATCGACTGGGCGAAGAAGAACACGTACAGCGGGATCTTCAAGTTCTATCAGGACGCGATTGCACAGCGAACGAGTAACCCGGCGCTTTTCGCCAACAGCCCGTGCAATGTGTACCACGTGAATGATACGGCCAACGTGCTGGCGTTTGAGCGATACGTGAATGGCGGCGATTCATTCGTCGTTGTCGCGAACTTCTCGAACAACGCCATCAGCAACTATCAGGTCGGCATGCCGCGGGCGGGAACGTGGAATGTCATCATCAACAGTGAGGACGCGCTGTATCAAGGGCTGGGGCAAGGCCAGCCTGCGGGGTGCATGGCGATTGAGCCCACGCCTCGCGATGGCTTTCAGCAACTTGCGCGGCTGACGCTGCCGCCGCATGGGATGCTGGTGTTGAAGCATCAGCCCGGGGCGACGCCACTGGAGATTGCGGAGCAGCCCGGCAATATGGGAACGTGCGTGGGCGCGTCCGCGATCGCGCTGAGCGTGATGCCTGCGGGCAGCGGGCCCTTCGCGTATCAGTGGCAGCGTCAGCCGGCGAACATCACGACAACATGGTTCAGCCTGAACGAAGGCCTGCTGCCTGGCGGCGGGACCTTCACGGGGACCACGAGCGGCACGCTGCAGATCAGCGGCGCGACGGTCGCGCTCTCAGGCACCAAGTTCCGCGCGATTGTGCAAGGCGTGTGCAACGGCGCGACGAGCGAGGTGGTGACCGTCACGGTCAACGCGGCGTGCTGCGACCCGATCGACTTCAACCAGAACGGTGTTTTCCCCGAGGATCAGGACGTGGTTGATCTGTTCGATGTGCTAGCCGGCGGCGAGTGCGCTGGGTGCAACGACATCGATTTCAACAACAACGGCGTCTTTCCGGAAGACGCTGATATCGTGGACTTCTTCAACGTGCTGGCGGGCGGAGAGTGCTCGTAAGCAGACTTCAGCCGCCGCAGGAGCCGGGCTTCTTGCCGCAGCCGCAGGTGCCTGAGTGAACGTGACCGCCTGAGGACCACGGCAGGCCCACACTCTTTTCGCCGCCTTTGCTCGCAAAGGTGCTTTGCTTGCGGATGAAGCGACGGCCCTTGCCGTCGGGATCGTCGACGGGTGCGTCGGCCTGGCTCATCGGGCGGAGCAGTTCGAGAACGGTGCCGTCTTCTGCGATGTACTCGTACAGGGGCATGGGGAATTGTCTGCGTCTGCAGGCCGAAAGCAAGAGGCACGTCCGTCGGTCACAGGTGGTCTAGTCAAGGCCGGTTACCACGGGCGATAGCGGACCTGCCACGGGCAAGCGTGTCGCGATAGTCCTTGATAAGCGGGTGGTCGGCGGGCAGCGTGCGCTGAGCCACGCGCACTGCTTCCTCCAGTTCGGCGATCGCCGCGGCGTCGTTGGCGGCACTGCGATTCTCAAGTCGCGCCAAGGCCGACTGACGCAGCGTGCGTGCCAGTGTGGGCGAGCCGCGCGGCGTCGCCAGACGCATGAGGCGCAGTGCTTCGTCAAAATTGCGGCGGGCGTCATCAAACCGTCGCTGCGCCTGCTGAGCGGCGGCGAGATTGACGAGGCTGGTGGCGATATCTTCATGCCCTTCGGGCAACGCAGCGCGACGAATGTCAAGGGCCTCCACCAGCAGCGGCTCGGCTTCCGCAGGGCGGCCTTGATCCTGCAGCAGCATGGCAAGGTTGCTCAGACTGACGGCGATGTGCGGGTGCTGCGCGGGCAACGTCTGACGGCGCAAGTCAAGAGCTTCGCGGAAGAGCGGTTCAGCCTGCGTCAGTTTGTTCTGCTCTCGCAGCAGCACGGCAAGGTTGTTGATGCTGGTGGCCACGAGCGGGTCGTTGGCGGGCAGCGTCTGACGGCGCAAGTCCAGAGACTCGCGCGACACCTGTTCAGCCTGCGGCAACCGATCACGCTCACGCAGCAATGCAGCCAGGCTGTCGAGCGTCTGCGTGATCTGAGCATCACCCGGAGCAAGAGCAGTCCGACGCAGATCGAGTGCCTTGCGCAGGCCAGTCTCCGCGTCATCAAACCGCATGAGCGTCCGCATCGCGCCGGCGATGGTTTCGCGCGCGGAAGCCTCGGCAAGCGGATGATCACGCAGAGCGCCTGCATCGAGGCGACGAGCGGCTAACTGCATGACCTGCACAAGCGTGACGTTGTCGCTGAACCGCGATTCACCCTCGCGCCCCGCGAAGATTGACGCAAGAAAATCAGCCGCGCGCCGGGCATCTGCGGACGAATCGCTCGCAGGTGCAGTTGCAACAGGCGATGTGGCCGCGGCATTTGCCTGCGCAATCTGCCGGAGCGATACTTCACTCTCCTGCGACTGGCGCAACTGCTCCTGCAGACTTGCGAGGGCAGCCTGATGTTGCACCTGCAGCGCGGACTCGCGCTCGCTCGCCTTCGTGAGCTGCTCGCGCACCTGTGCAAGTTCGGCCTGCACGCCCGCGAGTGCCGTCTGGGCTGCAAGTGCAGCATCAAGCTTGGTCTGCGCGGCGGTTGCCTGCTCCACAGCCTGATTGCGCTGCGTGGCAAGTTGAGTGATCTGCTCTTGAGCGTTCCGCGTCTGACGTTCGCCCTCGGCCGCTGCCTTCTCGAGCGAGGCAATCGTCTCCTGGGCTTGTTTCAACTGTGATTCGATCGTCTGCAGACGCTGCTGGTTCTGCTCCGCCGCTGCTGCGGCGGCAGCTTTGCCCTCCACCTGCGTCTGCAAAGCGGCGATCTGCCTGACAGCGTCGTCGTGCTTCTTGGTCAAATCAGCAAACTGTTTCTGCACGCTCTCCTGGGCGGCAGCGGTCTCGGCCAGTCGACGTTCCAACGTCTGAGTCTGCGTCGTGGCCTCGCTGAGTTTCGCCTCAGCCTGCTGCAACTGCTCGCGAGTGCGCTCCATGTCGGCAGCCGGCTTCTCCGCGGCGGCAAGCTGCTGCTGCAGTGTGGTGATCTGCTTGACGGCCTCGTCACGACTGGTGGTCACATCCGCAAGTTGCTTCCTTGTGTCCTGCTGGGTGACTTTGGCCTGCGCCGTCTCGAGTTGGAGCGTCTCGAGCTGCTTGGTCGCATCAGCAAGTCTGGTCTCAACGGCCTGAATCTGCTCACGATGCTGCTGTGACAATGCGTCAGGAGCCGTGGTGGAGGCGAGTTGCTGTTGCAACGCCGCGACCTGCTTGAGAGCGTCGTCACGCTGCGTCGTCAACTGCGTGGTGAGTTGAGCAAGCTGCTTTTCGACGTCCTGCTGCTTGGTCTGGGCTGCTGCAAGGTTCTCGGCCTGACGCTGGAAGGCCTCGGCCTGCTTGAGTGCCTCAGCGCGCTCGTTCTTGGTCTGCGTGAGTTCCTTGAGAATCTGCGAAAGAGCGAAGTCGGCGTCCTTCTCCTGCTGCGAAAGGGTCTGTCGAATCTGCGTGTTCTCGTCGCTCAGCGTCTTGGCCTGCTCCTGCGCGACACTCAGTGCGGTCTCGACCGCCACGCGTCGCTTCTCCTCGTCCGCGCGCGCCTCGCGAAGCTGAGCCCTCTCCTGCTGAAAACCTGCGATGGCGTCAGCGAGCGCCTTCTCCGCTTCCTGGCGGCGCAGCGATTCGTTCTTGATCGCATCACTATCGCGCGTCTGGACCGCGTTCAATGTCTGCTCTGACTGGGCGAGCGCGGCCTGCGCTTCATCGCGCTGCTGCGTCACGGATGCGAGCGAGTCCTTGAGGCGTCGCTCTTCCTCAATGCGCTGGTTCTGCACGTTCTGTAGTGCATTCTCGGCAGCGATGAGCTTCACAGCATCGTTCTTGCTCGCCTTGACTTCCTTCTGCGCCTTCTCGAGTGACTGACGCGCATCTGACAGCGACTGCAGCGCCTGATCACGCTCGCCGGCGACCGCACGGGCGCGATAGGCGAAGAACAAAGCGAACGCGACTGCGGCACACAACGCGATGACCGCCCAGGTGAACTTCACATTCGGGCTGGTTTCTTCCTCTTCACTCACCAGTCGACCGGCTGCCGCCGTCGAAGCGGGAAGGGCCACGGCGTACAACGGCGCATCGGCCTGTGGCGAAGGCTCGTAGGGCTGGGGCGCAGCTATCTCCGGCGGCTGCGGAGCTGACTGCTCGGTTGTTTCCGGCCGGGCATCAACGTGGCCTTCCTCGGCAGGCAAAGCTGCAGCCGCGACCGACGTCGCTTCAACAGTCGCTTGCTCTTGCTCCATCGGCTGCTCAACAGGCCGCTCCGCTGGCACGGCGGGGACATCACTCGCTGGCTGGGCCGCGGGCGGATCGCTGATCAGTTCGAGCAGTTGGTACGGATCCAGCGGCGCATGCAATTGCTGAGCCGGCACATCAGACGATGCGGGCGGAACGGGGCCTGCCACCCCTTCGGGCTTGGATTGCGGGCTGATGGCTGACATTGGCGCAACCGCAGTCGGTGCTGCAATTGTAATCGCCCGGTCAACCGCTTGCGCTGTAAAGATGCGGGGCCGATACGAAAGCGAACGTCCGAGTACGCGCGGGCCGTTTCACTGCTGCCGCATCACTTGGACCACATCCAGCGCGTGGGCTGCAGCGTCTCTCGCACCACTTTCTCGTGCTCTTCGTAGCCCTTGCGCCCCATGAGACCAAACGTGGCCTGTTTGCCTGTTTCAACAGCGGGTTGGTTGTACGCATCCACGCCCAGCAGCAAGCCCGCGTAGGCAGTCGCGATCTGCCACAGGTTGATGAACTGGCCCACGTGGTACGCATCGACCTGCGGGAAGGTGATGGTGAAGTTAGGACGCAGGCTCTCGACCAGTGCGTACTCGGTGGCGCGGCGTTCGGCGTTGAGCAAGTCGCCCATCTTCTTGCTTTCGAGATACATCAGCGCATCGACGCCGAGGCCCGAGGGGATCTCGACATCGCGAGAGAACTTCTCGACAGCAACGAGGCCGATGACTTTGTCATTGGGGCCTTCGCGGTAGAGTTGGATCTGGCTGTGCTGATCGGTCGCTCCGAGAGCCTTAATAGGCGTGAAGCCGGCGAAGACTTCGCGGCCTTGCGTGTCCTTCTCCTTGCCCAGACTTTCGGCCCACAACTGACGGAACCAGTCAGCGAGCAGATACGCGTTGTTCGCGTATGGCATCATCACGTGGTTGGGCTTGCCCTTTTCGGTGCCCATCTCCACAAGGATGCTGGCGAGCAGTGCGGCGGGATTCTCGAGCATCTTCTCGCGGCTGCACAGGGCGTCCATGTCCTTGGCGCCTTCGAGCATCGCGTCGATATCAACGCCGCACATGGCTGCACTGAAGAGGCCAACGGGCGAGAGCACGCTGAAGCGGCCGCCCACGCCGTCGGGCACGGGCAGGGTGACGAACTTCTCAGCGTCGCAGATCTTCCGCATGGTGCCCTTCGCAGGGTCGGTCACGGCGACGATGTTGCCGCCGTAGTTGGCACCCAGACGCTTCTTGAGCATGTCGCGGATGATCATGAACTGAGCGGCGGTCTCTGCGGTTTCGCCACTCTTGCTGATGACGTTGAAGAGCGTCTTCTCAAGACCGCCGTTGGCCTCGCACACATCCATGATGCTGGCGAAGTAGGCGGGATCGACATTGTCGATGACGAAGAGGCGCGGGCCGCTGCGCTTGCCAGCGGGCAGCATGTTCCACATGGGAGAATTGAGCGCACTCTGCACCGCGATGTTGCCCAGCGCGCTGCCACCGATGCCCAGAACGACCATGTTTTCAAAGCCGCGCTGCTTGCAGGCCTGCACCGCCGCCTTCACGGCGCGCACGTGTTCGCTGCGCATCGGGTCAAAGGGCAGTTCTCGCCAGCGTTCCCAGCCTGTGCCGCGCGTCTGCGCCAGCTTGCGGGTGGCTGCGGTCGCAGCGTGGCTCGCAGGCGAGTTGACATCGAAAAAGGCCTCTTCCAGTCCGTGTTCAGCGACGCGATCCTCGAGGCAGTTGGCGAAATCGATGTGCAGCATGGGCGGAAAGTAGGCGTGAACTCGCCCTCGCGTCGCAGCATCGCCCGCAACTTCAGCGGTGCGCCGCATCGCGCCAACCGGCCCGCTGCATGACCAGCGCGCCGACGACAAAACCCGTCACGCCCCCGAAAATGACATCGCTCGGATAGTGCGCCCCGAAGGCGACACGGCAGATCGCGACGACGATCGCCAGGACAAACACCAAGGGCGAGAGGCGCGGATAGAGGTGCGCGAGACACGCCGCCGCACATGCAGCGGCCATGGCATGACTGCTGGGGTAACTGGCAAGGTCACTGCTGATGCCCTTCCACCACTCCCAACTGTGGGCCAGCAGGTACGTCGTCTCACCATCGCTGGTGCGAGGCAACGGATACTTGCTCCACGCGAAGGCGAATCGCACGGGCGACTCAAATCCTTCCTGCGGCACGTTGTCAAAAAGCACGCGCGGACGCGGACGACCAAACAGCACCTTGAGCGCGTGCCCCAGCACGCCGTTGATGGCCAGCGCGATCGCAAAGTGCAGTACCCCGCGCTTCTTGGCCGGATCCAGGAGCAGAATGATGACGCCCGCGATCACCATGCTGGTCACGGCGCCAAACTGCTGCACAAATTCCATCTCGCGGACCAGATCACCGCCCAGCCTGCTCGCCAAGCCGCCTTGAAACGGACCGAGCGTGGTCATAACCCAGCCGTCCACCGGCATGACAGCAACGCTCGCCAGCAGCGCCCCGCCCACCAACATGCACGCACGGCGCGCGCTCATGGGGCCGGTCAACACGCGCTGCATCCAGGTCGTGGACGAAGCGTCAAGTGGGCTGGCGGATTGCATGGAAGCCTGCATGCGGCGGAGTTGTATGCGGCATGAGACCGACCCCACGGGCGTGCATTCCGGATGTGTGCCGACCTTACCCTCACCTCGCGTGCGGCATGCGTACCCGGTCATCATCGGTCCGACAGCGGGCGGCAAGAGCGATCTTGCCGTGCGGCTGGCACATGCGCTCATCGCACGCGGCCAAGCATGTGAGATCCTCGCCGCTGACGCGTACCAGATTTACCGCGGAATGGACATTGGCACCGCCAAGCCAACACTCGACGAGCGAGCCGGCGTACCGCACAGGCTGATCGATCTGGTGGATCCGCGCGACGCCTTCACCGCGAGCGACTGGCTCGCCCTCGCAAAACAGACAATCGACGAGTGCTTCGCTCGCGGCGTACTGCCCATCGTGGTGGGCGGCACACACCTGTACGTGAAGCTGCTCGTGGATGGCATGTTCGAAGGGCCGGCGGCGGACGAAGAACTGCGCGAGCAACTCCGCGCCATGGGTCTGCCCGCGCTGCGCGCCGAACTCGAACGGGTCGACCCCGCTGCCGCGGCGCGCATTCATCCCAACGACGAACGCCGCACCATTCGGGCCATCGAGGTGTTTCGACTGACGGGCAAGGCCATCAGCGAGCATCAGAAGCAGTGGTCAGCCGGTACGCAGGACTCCCACGCCGGCCACCAGATTGAGAGTTCCGCGCGGCCGCTGCTCATCGGCCTGGAGTGGCCTGTTGAACTGATCAATCGACGCATCAACCTGCGGGTCAAGTTGATGATGGAACACGGATTCCTTGATGAAGTGCGATCGCTGCGCAGCGCGGGTTGCTTTGGTCCCCAGTCATGCGAGGCTTTGGGATACAAGCAGTTGCTCGCCCATCTGGATGGGCACCTGACGCTGGATGAAGCGGTGGAGCAGATCAAAATCCAGACACGTCGCTTCGCCAAGAACCAGCGCACCTGGCTCAAGAGACTGCGTCTGACGCCCGGCAGCGTGTGGATTGACGCGACGAGCGACCCTGCGACATGGGCAGGCCTCGCCCGCGCACACGTGAATGCTGCGTTGTGACTGCGTGAAGACTTGACGAATCCGGATATGTCTTCGCGCAGACTGCGCGCCATCTGAACGCATCGACGGTCGTTGCAATCTAGTGTGCTCCATCGCGCGGACCGGGCGTGTGTCTGTTCCTAGCGATTTGAGGAGAGACACATGCATCGGTTCACCTTCGCGCTTGCTGGCGCGGCCATCGGCCTTGTCAGCGCATCCGCCCATGCCCAGCTTTTCGGCGTCGGCGACTTCTCCCCCACTGGCGTGCAAAATCTGTACAGCATCAACGCATCGACCGGCGCCGCAACGCTGATCGGTAGCACCGGTCTGCGGCAGATCTCTGACATCACCTTTGATCCCAACGCCAACGCGCTGCTCGCGCACACTGTCGCTGGCGACATCTTCACGCTCAACCCGCTCACGGGCGCCGCGACGCTTCTTGAAGATGGCAACACGCTGGTGCCCGAGTCCGGCTTGGCCGTCCTGCCGACAACCAGCGCCCGCTTCACGACCATCTTCGATGATCTGCACAGCGGCGCGAACGTCACGGCATGGTCGCGTGTCGGCGGCTCCGGCCTGAACGCCTTTGACGTGTCCGCACTGGCGTTTGATCCCTCGCTGCGACTCTTTGGCCTTGCCAGCAACGGGTCGCTCGCGGATGAACTCGTCGAGTTCAACCTCAGCACCGGCGCTGCCACTGTCATCGGCGCCACCGGCACCGCCAGCCAGTCAGTTGCAGGCCTCACGTTCAATCACCAGGCAGGTCAGCTCCTCGCAAGCGACGGCGCGGGCCTTTACAGCATCGACCGTGCAAGCGGCGCGGCCACCTTCATCGGTGCGCACGGCGCCACCGGCTTCTCGGGCATCGCCTTTGTGCCCACGCCCGGCTCGCTCGCACTGCTCGCTCTCGGCGGCATGGCTGTCGCGCGTCGTCGCCGCTCTCTCTGAATCAACACCCCTGCATCGCACACTCCGCACTTCCTGAAAGGAACACGCTCATGAAGACTCTTCTCGCGCTGATGGCCGGTCTGGCCCTCGCCGCTCCCGCGCTGGCCCAGAAGGCCGTCATCACACGACAGAACACCATCAAACTCGAAGACCGCATTCTGCAAATCCTTGAAGATGAGTATGGCGAGAACGAACTTGGTTCGCCCGTCTCCTTCTGGCTCCACGTGCTGCACAACAACGACGGCGAATCTCGCGTGCTGCCCCTCACTGGTCCGCAGGCTGGCTTCGGCGGCGCGGCCCGCTTCACTGCTCTCGTCAATCAGAGCAAGGCCCAGGCCAACGCTCCTCGCGGCGACGGCGTGGCTCAGGGCTGGGTCATGATCTCCTCGGGCGACAACATTCTGCCCGGAATCAACCTCGACATCTCCATCGCCCAAGGCGTGCCCTACTACGACGCGCGTCTCTTCGACCTCATCGGCTACAGCGCGATGACGCTGGGCAACCACGACTTTGACGCAGGCCCCGAAATCCTCGCCAACCTCGTGCAAGGCACCAACGCCACCACCTTCATCAGCAGCAACCTCAACTTCGCGGGCGAGCCCACGCTGCAAGCCCAGGTGAACGCCAACAAGATCGCCTCCTCCAAGGTCGTCACCGTCGCGGGCCGCCAGGTCGGCATCGTCGGTGCCACCACCGAAGCACTGAACACCATCAGCACGCCGCGTTTCGTGGTCATCAATCAGGTTCTGCCCGCTGTGCAGGCACAGATCAACAACCTGACCGCGCAGGGCGTCAACATCATCATCGTCAGCACGCACTTGCAGGGCCTTGAAGCCGAGATCGCTCTCACGCAGCAACTCTCGGGCGTCGACATCGTCATCTCAGGCGGCGGCAGTGAATTGATGGCCAACCCGGGCACGCTGCTCGTGCCAGGCGACACCATCAATGCCGGCGGCCCCACCCTCGGTGGTACGGGTTATCCCCGCTGGATTGTCAACGCTGGCGGCGTCAACACGCCCATCATCACGACCGGCGGCGAGTACAAGTATCTTGGTCGCCTCGTCGCGGGCTTTGACAGCGCAGGCAACCTCATCACCGTCGACCCCATCAGCAACCCGCTGCGCGTCAGCGGTGTGGCGCCCGACGCAGTCACGCCTGACGCGACGGTGCAGGCGCAGATCGAAGCCCCGCTCGCCGCAGCCAACGCGGCCCTTGCCAACAACATCATCGCCACGGCCAACGTGCCGCTCGACAGCCGCCGCAGCGTGAGCGGCGTTGGCGTTCGCGTGAGCGAAACCAACGCGGGCAACCTGATCGCCGACGCCATCCTGTGGCAGGCAAACCGACTCGCTCCCGCCGCGGGGCTGCCGCTTGCTGATGTCGCGATCCAGAACGGTGGCGGCATCCGTCTCGACAGTGTGCTGCCCGCGGGCAACATCAGCGAGAAGTACACCTACGACCAACTGCCCTTCCTCAACTACATCACCATCGTCCCCAACGTGACGCCCGCGAAACTCAAGGAACTGCTGGAAAACAGCATCAGCCGCATGCCCAGCGCCGATGGCCGGTTCGCTCAGATCGCCGGCATGCGCATCGTCTACGAAACTGTCAATCGCACCGCACAGACCGTCACCCAGACTGGCACCACGCCGACTGGCGACCGCATCTTCAGCATCACGCCCGGCACCCGCATCCGCGACATCGTCCTCAATGACGGCCGCGTGATCGTCCGCAACGGCGCGGTCGTCCCCGGTGCGCCCAGCGTCAACATCGCCACCATCGACTTCCTCGCACAAGGCGGCGACAGCTACCCCTTCAACGCCATCCCCTACACGCGCCTCGGCACGACGTATCAGCGCGCCTTCTTCAACTACCTGACGCAGGCGCTGGGCGGTCAAGTCCGCAGCCAGGACTACCCCGCCGCGGGCCAGGGCCGCATCATTCGTCGCAACTGATCAGTCACCGCGCGATCAGCGCGGACAGTGACAACAGGTCATATGACAATCAGAAGTAACACTGGCACGCGGGCGAAAGCTCGCGTGCTTGCTTTCTGAGCGTGTGAATCGCTTACTGACCGGCTCGCTCACACCTGAGCGAGCCACTTCACCTGACTCATCGCGCTGGCGGGCGTAGGCGGATCACTCAGATCGATGGGCAGGTACGTGCCCTTGTCGTGATCGCTGGCGAGGATGATGGCGTTGGGCTGCACAAACTTCACGCCGTCTTCGGCCTTTTCGTGGCCCAGAATGAACATGTACACGCCCCATCGCTCGACGAGATCTTCGAGGCTTTGCTCGTCGTAGCCGCGCCCCCAGGTCATGAGGTACGCGCTGCCGGTGCGCGGAATGTAATCATCATCGTGCAGGTCACGCCGGATGATCTCGGCATCGAACCGGGCCATGCCCGCGGCGGCGGGAACGCTGTGGGCGCAGAGAATCGTGCCGCGAGGCGTGTGCACTTCGAGCGCGATCGGCAGCGAACGGATAAATGCCTTGCAGGCTTCGTCCACTCGCTCGGCATCATCGCCGAAGGTGAACGCAACAGCATCGTTGAAGACATCAACGCAGCGCACGCCGTCTTTCAGCACGCCCGCATTGGTGTACTGCGCCAGTTCGTGGTTGCCCAGCAGCGCGTGAACATGCTCGGGATAGCGAGCCTTCAGGTCTGCCACGCGGACCAGCGCGCGATAGCTCATGTCCATGCCGTTCACCAGGCGATCGCTGTGGATGATCTCATGCAGCGTCAGGTGGCATGGCTCGCCCGCAGGCGGCGCCTGCTCCATGTACGGCTCGTTGAGCGTCATATTCGCCAGACGCGTCAGTTTCGAGAAAGCAACAGGATTGTCGTGCAGGTCGCCGGTCGCGATGAGTTTGCCCGGCGCAGCGATGCTGTCCACGCTGCCACGCCGGCATTTGGCATGCAGATTGGCGTGCGCTCCAGCGTTCAGCGCGGCGATGACGTTCTCAGCGTCATTGAGCACGAGCGGCGGGCGTTGGAGGGGGAACGAAGACATGAAGAAATGTCGCGGAGGCGCGGAACTGAGCGGAGAACGAGTGGAGAGACGAAAACCAGAAAGAGAAGTCGGTCGGCAGTCACAAGCGAGTTGCATCACACAGGCTTGAACGTCGCAGTGAAGGCTGGACCATCCACGGACTGTCTCAGCCTCGTGTCAACGCCGCGTTACTCCGCCGCTCTCCGCTCCTCCGCGACCGCCTGCTTTCCGATATTCGCGCTACTTGCCTTGATCCTTGAACTTCACACCCAGCACGCTGGTTGATGCGCTCTTGCTGTCAAGCTTCATGCCGCTGCCGTTGGAGCCGGCGGCGGAGCCGCCTTTGGTGCCTTCCATCAGACCGCTGTCACCGGCGGACTTGGCGTCACTCGTCTTCTTTTGGGCTCGCACCATGCCCAGCGTCAGTTGAAGTCGGTCGTAGACATAGCCCATGCTCTCGGGCCGGTCCGCGGGATCGATCTCCACGCAGTGCATGATGAGTTCAGCCAGTTTGGGATGACACTTGGGATCAATCTCCATGACCGGCGTGGGCTTGGGCATCAAGCTGGGGTCCACGCGATCAACAAGACTGTTCTCGTTCTTGCTGTTCAGCGGCGTGGGCACCGTCTTGCGCGTGATGGTCCAGTACATCGTCGCGCCAAGGTTGTAGATGTCGGTCTTCTCCGTGATGGGCTGACGCATCACCTGCTCGGGCGCGATGTAGTCAGGCGTGCCCTGGATGCGCGGCTTGACCGTGCCGATCTTGCAGCTCTGGCCAAGGTCAACAACCTTCACGAGCGGGCCCGGTGCCACCATGATGTTGTTGGGTTTCATGTCCGCGTGGACAAAGCCCTTTTCATGCATGTGGCGTAGTGCGCTCGCGGTCTGACAGAAGATCTCCAAGGCGTCTTCGTACGTCTTGGGACGCTTCTTGTCCATGCTGTAGCCGTCAGCGAACTCCATCACAAGGAAGAGATCGGTGACAGTCAGCAGTTTGCGTAGCTTGTGCATCCGCGGGATAGACCGCAGATTGGGGTGATCCAGTTCCTTCGCGACCTTGTACTCGTACTCGGCCTGATCGAGAAATCGGTCGTCCTTCTCCGTCGAGCGGTGGACGTGCTTGAGGGCCCAGATCTGTTTGTCCTTCGGATCCTGCGCGAGGTACACCGTCGACGCCGCGCCCTGCCCCAGTTCCTGGAGGATGCGCAGGCCTTCAACGATGTCGTTGGGCTTGTAGAATGAAATAGGTTCGGCCATGCAAAGAAGCCCAGCGCAAGAAACGAACAAAACAAGAACGGACCGACAGATAACTCTCCGCAGCGTAGACGATCTGCGAGGGGTGAAGCGTAGAACCGTCGGCTGCCCGACGTCGCTTGTCCGGCATTCTTTCCGATTCCGTCCCCTGACGGTTGCATGCAGGAACGACAAAGTTCGGCAAAGCCGTCTGACCGGTCCCGTTTAGGGACGCTGGCCCGCGCGGCGCAGTTATCGCGCACGCAGTGCCGCCCGCAACTCGCTCTCGGGAAAGAAGCGACCCGGGCTGGTGGTCGGGGCGATCTGGCTGTGGAGGTACACCCGATCGGAGGGGATGTTCAAACGTTGCGCGAGGAGCTGCACAAGTTGCGTGGTGCGCCGAATCTGCGCGGGGCTGAAGCGCTGGCGGTCGCCATCGCCGACGAGGCAGATGCCGATGGCTTGGCGGTTGAACCAGTCGGCGTTGTCGCCGGCGGTGTGGGCTCCGTGCTCCTGGTTCATCCAGCGACCGGAGACGAAGAGCTCGCCCTCGTCCATGCCGTTGCCGTTACCGACAACAAAGTGGTAACCCAGTCCGCGGAGACCGGCGGCTCGGGCACGTTCGTCGAGTGAGGCGGGAGTACCCACGAGTTGGCCCGTGTCATGGATGACAATGGCTTGCCAGCGATTGGCCTGCAGCGGCTGGCGCGTGCGCAGGACCGCTTCAAGAGCGGAAGAGACCGGCGCCGGGGCGCTGACGGGCTGGGTGCTTGTGGCAACCAGCGGCTGGACATTCTCAATGCGCCCGCCTTGGGCGAGCCAGAGGCCGCCACCCACGAGCGTCATGGCGGCGACGAGTGCCATCCAGACCACGACAATGCGGGTGGACTCTTCGCGAGTGCGAGGCTTGCGAGTGGTTTTCGAGGTCTTGGCCATGCGCATCCATGCACGGTCGAGAAGGGTGAAGGGCCAGGACGCGCATCCAACGCATCACGGCGGCAAAACAATCGGCCCGCGCGATGTGCTCACTCGCAAATCGCGTGCACAAAGATAGACGGGTGGGTGAGCGAGTCCAGAACGCGAATCGGCGGAGTGCAAAGTGCGGATCTCAGAGCGAAGCATCGCACTTCGCACGCGGGCATTTCGCACGCGGACGGCCTTCTGGCTCAGTCGCCTCCCAGCAGGCGGCCTCGCACGTTGGGTCGGCGATCGCCAAACTCGTTGGTGACGTAAGGCGGTGCGCTGCGGCCGCGGAGGCGGTCGGAGCGGTCGTACTGGCTGCGGGGCTCTTCGGGACTGAGCAGCGGGCGGGCACAACCCGACAGTCCCCCCACTGCTGCCACGAGGGTGGCGGCGATCACAATCGCGCCGGCGAAGGCGGCGACCGACCGCTCGCACTGAGCGGGGGGCGAAACGGCGCGACGTGCGGCGTACGGACTGGTCTGACCCACGGGTGCTCCTTCACTGACTGGCCTGCGGACGGGAGGCGGCTTGGGAACCCGAAGACCGCCAGATCCAAAAACACAGTGTACCGGCGCTATTCACGCCGGCACACCGGAGGAGGGAAAGGAGTGGGCCGGAGGTTGCGTGCGACCGGCCCTGCGTGCGTCATATCTGATTACGAATAGTGAGTCCCGGAGTTCGTGATTGACGCGTTTTCCGCAGGGAATGACACAAACACGGGATCGCACGGGGTTTGGCAGCACCCGCAACCGCCGGCGGAGGAAAGCGTCTGAAAGGCAGACACGCCGTTGGCGAACAAACCTGATGGGTTCGCCCGTGGAGCGCGATCATTGTCGGTTGCGGGGGCTGTCGCCAGGACATGACAGCCGGGGGCGTCACTCGCCTTCCGCACTCACTTCGCGCCAGCGCACGATATCCACAAAGGGCACAAAGTCGGCCTCGTTGATCGTCAGCATGCGAGGGATCGTGCGGCCGTTGACGGCGGTGGTGGCGGAAGCCGGGCGGACACGTGTTTCGTAGCGGTGCTTGCCGCTGGTCACACGGACGATGTAGTCAATGTTGGGATTGATGCCACCGAAGTGAGCGAACAGAGGCGTCTGACCGCCGTAACCGGTTGCCATGCCGAGATCACGCCGCTGCAGGAAGACGCCCGAGGCGTTGAGCAGATCGATGCGGGCACCGTTGCCGCCGCGGGTGGTGCCGAACTCGCCCCGACCCAGCAGACGCACGGTCAAACGATCACCGGTACCAAAGACCGGTTCGAAGAGACGGGTGGGATAGCCGCTTTCACTGGTCACGATGAGTTCCATGAAACCGTCAGCAAACTGCACATCGGCGAAGGTGGCATCACCGCCGCCGCTGATGACGTTGGTGCCCTCATCAAATGCCTCGAAGGTGAAGCCGTTGGCGGCTCCCCGATTGCGAAACAACTGATTGCGTCCTGACGCCGCGACGATGTAGAGATCCAGATCGCCGTCGTTGTCGTAATCGCCAAACGCGGCGCTGGTGGTGTTGCTCATGGAGATGCCGCTGGCGCCAGCGACCTCGACGAAGTTGCCGGTCAGTCCGGGATTGCGCCAGAGGGTGACGGGGCCGCTGCGAGAGCAGACCAGCAGATCGGGCCAACTGTCGTTGTTGTAGTCAGCGAAGACACTGCCCGCGCTGCCTCCGGTCGGTGCGGAGATGCCACGGTTGGTGACGATATAGCCCTGCGCAGGATCAGAAACGAACAGCATGCCGGCACCCAGCGGGTACCAGAAGTCAGGTCGACCGTCGTTGTTGAGTTCCGTCGAGGCTGGGAAGGTGCCGTCTCCTGAGACAGCAGCATCATTCGGGAGGATGTCAGCGTTGTAGTTGAACGCCTGGCTGGATGTCGTGGCACTCGTGGGTGTGATGGTGTTGAGCGCGACGGTGTTGCCCCGGATGAGATTGTCAAACTGCACGATGTCACACCAGCCGTCGCGATTGATGTCGGCTGCGATGGCCCCCTCCTGATTGACCGGGCCGCTGAAGCCCAGATCACCCGCGCTGGAGAAGACGCCGGCAGCGTCGTTGCTGAAGAAGCCGCGGCTCGCGCCATCAACCAAGGCGTAGAAATCAAGGTCACCATCGTTGTCGTAATCGAAGAGTGCGCCGCCTCGGCGGGCAGGCAGGGAGATTCGCTGGTGTGTAAAGGTCCAATTCACGGGGTTGGAAAGCAACGCGGTGGCACCGGGCGAGGACTGACGATCGCTTCCGCCGATGACCACGTCCAACAACGCGTCGTTGTTGAGATCTCCCGTGAAGATGGACCCTGCGATCGCGGGACCATCTCCCGAGTGCACTCGGAAGTTGCGGTACATGGCAAGATCGCGATACAGGCGCGTCCACGGCGTGCCCCAGAAGACGCCGTTGGCGCCCACGTTGTCCACGACGCGGACGTTGTCGATTGCAAAACTGCGTGAGGCGGTGCCGTCGGACCAACCTGCACTGCGGAAGGAGATGAGGGTGACATCATCGTCAGCGGTAAAGTCGAACCACTGCTGGAAGGCGACCTGATCGTGCGCTGGCCCCATGCCCCGGTTGGAGCCCCATAGTTCGGCACCCTTCCAAGGGTCCATGAGATCAAAGGGCTGGCCCATACGACGCGTGTCGGCACGGTGCTGGTTGCGGTCTATGAAGAACCAATGGTTGAACTCGCCAGCACCTGTTCGAAACCCTCGCCAATCGTCGAAGTAGATGACGTCATAGAAGACGCGATAGCGTCGACCGAACACGGTATTGAGCGCAAGGGCCTGATCGCCAGGATTGCCGATCGCGAAAGCGCCGCTGGCACGCGACAGTCCACCAACATTCACGGTATTCGTGCGAGCCCATTCGCCACCCACCGCCCCTTCAAAGGTCTGTACATACGGAGGCGTCACGCGGATCGGGAAGCCTTCGTAGACACCTGCGTCTGGCGCAGAACCGAAGGGACGAATGACGCCGCGAAGGTCTGACGCTGCCCACCACGGCGACGCTTCGCCCATATCGATGGCTGCGCTGCCGCTCTCGAGGTCAAAGTCCATCGCCGCAGCGTTCTGATAGAGCGGATCGCCTGAACGGTCACCCGTCTGGACGGTGGCGCCATCGCGATCGGTTGTGTTCTGCCAGAAGAGGTTGTGACGGACCGTCAAGTTGCCAGCCGTGCGGCGCACTCCAACGGCGTTGGCGGAGAAAATGTTGTTGCTCGCGTTGAGGGTTGCCGTGGCACTCTCAAGAAGCACCGCGGGACCGCGATTGTTGTGGATCGTGTTGTGATGGATGTTGACTGTGCGATTCACGTTGGTGGAACTGGCATTCCGGATGCCACCAAGAGCGTTGTTGTTGAGTATGTTGATGTATACAGCACCCCAGTTGTTGATGGCGTTCACGCCCCAGCCCTGGCTGCCCTCAATGCGGTTGCGGAAGACGTTGGCGGAGATGCGAATGCCATCCAGTCGCACACCGTCGAGTCCGGCGTTGCGGATGGTGGTGCCTTGCAGTTCCATGTAGTCCTGCGCGGGGTGAATGCTGTTGCCGTAGTAGACGCCATGCCCAGCGGGGTTGATGATGCGGTTATTGCTGTTGATACTGAGACGAACGCAGCGCTCGGCCCAGATGCCGCTGCCACCGGCGTTCTCGATCAGGCAGTTGTTGATATTGACATTGTGCAACTGGCCATTGGCGGCGACATCCATCGTGTGGATGTAGATCGCGTCGGCAGTCTGGTTGCGCATCGTCACGCCGCCGATCCAGTACGGACCGGTGGTGTTGGTGATGCGGACGGCGTTGGATCCACCCTCAATCACATAATTGTGGATCGCATTCCAGCGATGCGTGAAGTTGAATGCGGGCTGTCCGGCCGGCGGACGGATGATGACGTTGCCGTTGGGCACCACGCCATGACCGTTGTTGTTGCCGTAAATGCGAATCCACCCGTCGTTGGAATTGTCCCACGTGCGGTTGTCGCTGCCAGCGACTCGGGAAACGATGGACTCGTTGTACACACCAGGCAGCACCCACACGTAGATGCCTGGCTGGGCCATGTCATAGGCCTTCTGGATGGTTCTCCAGGCGCGCTGCGGCGTCGTGCCGTCGTTGTTGTCGTCACCCGTCTGCACGCTGACCCAGTAGGTGGGAAAGGTCTGCGCATGCGCACCAGTGATTGGCAGCAGCAACACCACCAGCAATGCCAGATGCATCGCACGACGCACGAGCGGCGCGAGCCATGTGTTCAGCACGGACAGAATGAGGGCACCCGACAGCATCTTGATCGGCTCCGTACCCGCCATACGCCGGAACTGCGGCACGAACCGTTCGTACCGACCGCGTATCACAGTGGAATATCGACGCGTTGGAATGCGACCTTCACCACATGAGGGGAAAGCGCGTTATGGACTTCACCACACCACGACTGGCGTCCAACTGCGCAGTTTTTGCACGAGAGCCGGCACGCCGCGTACGCGGGGCGACTCACTCGCCTTCAGCGCTTACTTCGCGCCAGCGAAGCACGCGAACTTTGGGAAAGAGCAGGGATTCATCCAACAGGTACGTGCGCACGAAGGTCGTGCCGCCGATGGTCGTGTTCGCGAGCGCTGGCGTGACCTGCACGTCGTAATAGCTGCCAGGGTAATGGAATCGCAGTGTGTAGGTTGTGGCTGGCGCGACACCGCCGAAGTGCAGAGCGAAGGGTGACTGCCCGAAGCCACGGGCGGTACCGATGTCGCGGCGTTGGAGCAGCGTGGAACCATCGGCGGAACGGAGTTCGACGCGCGTGCCGACACCCATGGTGTTGATGCCGCCCGCGCCGCGACCCTTGAAGAGCACAGTGAGCGAGCCGGTGTCGTTCTGGTTGTTGAGAAAGAGGCGGCTGTAGTAGAACGCCTGTGCCTGGGTGTGAGTCACGGCCAGGTCGAGATCACCGTCCATGTCGGCGTCAAAGAACAGGCAGTCGTTTGCGAATGTCCGGGAGTTGGTGCCTTCCTCAACTGCTGTGAAAGTGAAGTTGGGTGCGCCGCTGTTGCGGTACAACTGCGACTGCGAACCGGCATCATTCACCACGTACAGATCGAGATCACCATCGTTGTCAAAGTCTCCCCATGTGCTGGAAGTGACACGGATGGCGGCGGTGAGGCCCACACTGCCTGCGACGTTGGTGAATGCCACGCCGAGGGCGTCATTTCGCCACAACTGCGGCGGGCCCGAGCCCGTGTTGTCACCCGTGAAGAGGTCCAGATCGCCGTCGTTGTCAAAGTCGGCGAAACTCGCGCTGAGCACGTTGCCGGCGGTGAGAATGCCACCGTTGGATTGGCTGTACGTCCCGTCGCCGTTACTCAAGAAGAGACGGCCGTTGCCCAAGGCGTAGAAGAAGTCGATGTAGCCGTCGTTGTTGACATCTCCCGACGCGAAGCGTCCACCGTCGCCAGCCGCTGCGCCGTTGGGTGCAAGCGCCAGCGACTGATCAAAGGTCGGCACGGTGTCTGCAGGCAACGCGCCAGTGACCCACGAGCCAGTTGCGGGCACATCGGGACGCGCGAGCGAAATCCAGTTGCCGGCGGTGCCAAACAAAGCAAGATCCGCGATGCCATCGAAGTTGAGATCGCCCGCGGCGACAGCGTCAACCCCTGAGGGAGCGGTGATACCGAGCCCCGCCGGCACACCGGAGTGAAACGTGACACTCGTCGCGGATGACGCCACGCCAAGCCGGAACTGCTCGGTGCTTGTGTCATTCGCAAACTGGAAGATGTCGGGCCGATGGTCGCTGTTGACATCAACCACCGCGCTCTGCAGCGCCGTGGCGGCGGGCCCATTGACAACCGTCCATGTGCCCGATGCGCTGGCCAGCAGCGTCATGGGGCGAGGGCCAGTCATGACGATGTCCTGCAAACCGTCGGCGTTCATGTCAACTGCCGAGAGCGACGCGCCGCGTGCATCCTGCCAGAAGCCGTTGACACGCCCGGCTTCCTGAAAGTTGTGTCGAAAGCCCAGAGCGTTGGCCGCCGTCACGACGCGCACGTTGTCAAAGCCGAATGCTTCGTCAGCCCAGCCTTGATCCGAGGCGGCGTTGAAGGTGATGGCGGTCACGGCGTTGGCTGCTGTGAAGGGCACCTCGATACCGCGATAGACGGTGAATGCACCGTCGTTGAACTCGGGCGTGTCGACGTAGGACTGCCAAGCGGGGAAGTTGGTGTTGCCGAACTGCCAGTTGAGGATCGATTCACCCCATTCCAGCCCACCGTCCACCAGAACTTCAAAGCGGTCGGGCCCGCAGCAGGTGAAGCCGCGCTCGCCGTCGAGACTGCTCAGACCGACGAGATCGAAGAACAGCGAGTAGTCAACGCCCGGCGTGGTGCGGATCCAGACGGTGACCTGCTGCGGATTGGTGCCAAATGGTGCATGGGGCCCCTTGTACTGACCCACGACTCCGCCAGCGTTGGTGATGGCCGTGTCGCTCCACTCGCCACCGAGCGCGACGGACATATCACGAAAGTAAGGGACGGTGCCCACTGCGCCAGCGACTTCATACGCGCCGATGTCGTACACGCCGCCGCCCGGTCGCGGGCGATTGCTGAAGTCGACCGTCGTGAAACTGTTGGCGGCCTGCCCACGATCTACGCCTCCGCTGGAAGCGATGGTGGTGAAGTTGTTACTGGCGCGATTGGAATACCCCGGATCAACGAAGACGTCCGCCGCACCATGCGCGATGCCCGAGACGTTGGTGGTGTTGCCGAAGTAGAGATTGTTGTTGAAGTTTGTGATGCTGTTGGCGGCGGGCGTGGACAGCGACGACACGTCCACGCCTGTGGTGTGATTGCTGAAGATGTTGTTGATCATCACGCCCGTGGCATCACGCCAGAAGACAGCGGGGCTTGCGAGATTCTCGTCGAAAGTGCAATTGATGATCTGCACCGTCGTGGCGGTGGTGATGACGCCGCCTGAGTTGGTGTTGGCACCTTCCACGCGAACGCCACCCTGCCTGTTGTCGGCGAGAATGCAGTTGGTGAGACGGACGGTCCCGCGACGGACGAGCAGGCCGTGTGTGTTGTTGGTGAGGAATCTCGCGCGATTGAAGGTGACTGAAGCCCCGGCTCCGTCGATGAGCACACCCGGGCCACCGCCTGTCTGCGTGCTGCGCACCAAGTTACCCGTGGCTGTCACGACCGCGTTGTCGCCGAACACAAGGTTGCAATCTCGAGCGCGCTCAAATGTGCTGCCGGAAATGGTCGCTCGCGCGTTGGCCGCAAACTCGACGCCGTCGTCGCTGGCGTTACGCACGTTGACACTGCTGAGCGTGCCGCCCGTCGTGGCGTTCCAGCGAATCGTGTCAGTACCGCCATCAAAGCGAATGCTCTGGAAGTGATTCCAGTCGTGATTGACGGTCAGAATCGGCCCACTGGCAAACATGATGACGGGCGTGCCGCGATCACCGGTCTGCGCGCCCGTGGTATCGCCGATGAATCGGATATTGACGGTGTTGTTGACACCCGCGCGCACCGTCGTGAGTTGTTCGTTGTAGGTCCCTGCACCGATGTAGACCGTGTCGCCCCCCTGCGCGACCTGCATCGCTCGCTGCACGGTGCGAAAGGCACGCGTCGCGCTGCGCCCGTCGTTGGCGTCGCTTCCTGAAGTGCGCACGTAGTAGATGACGGCATGGGCTGCCATCGGCGCACACAACACGGCGATCAGGAACGCGACAAGCGATCTGCGCATGACACACCCTTTCTGGCGCATCGCACGCACGATGCGCGCGAATGGCAAGCACATCGACCTGTTGTGATGGGACGTTGAGCAGGTATGCAGCCGCGCGTGCATATTTCATGTTGTAACAAGTGACGCGCCGGTTATCCGGATGCATCGCGTTGGTCTTGCGCGTTCAATTTCGCTTCAGACTCTGCGTGATGGAGACTTCCTGCAGGCGAATGCTGCCGCGATCGAGTGTCTCCTTGGCCCGCTGAAAGGCATTCGGGTCCACGCTGCGCCAGTCGGCTTTCGCCTTGGCAACAAAGTCCGCGAGTGTCGCGAGCTGCACCTTCAGTTCCGCGGCATAGGCAGGCTCGATAAGGGACTCGTACTTGCCGAGCCGATCACTGATCCACTTGATGTCCAGCGACGCGTTGGTGATGAGATCCACCACGCGATGGCGCGTCATGTCCTCACGGGCGTGCAGCAGGCTGTCACGCTCAATGGTGTTGACCTCGTCCGCCGTCAGCCCGTGATTGGGAATGATCTGCATCTGCGCACGACGGCCGCTGCGGCGCTCGTGCGCGCTCACGTTGAGTACGCCGTTGGCGTCGACGAGAAATTGCACCTCAATCTGGGGCAACCCCGCTGGCATGGGCGGAATGCCTCGCAACTCGAACTGCGCGAGTCGCCGGCAGTCGCTCGCCATCTCTCGCTCACCCTGATACACGCTCAGCTTGATCGCCGTCTGATTGTCCACACTGGTGGAGAACATCTCCGTCGCGCGAGTCGGCACGGCGGTGTTTCGCATGATGAGTTTGGCAACCGCGCCGCCCACTGTCTCGATGCCCAGCGACAGCGGAATGACATCCAGCAACAGCGAGCCCTTTGTCTGACCCGCCAGAATGCTCGCCTGCACGCTCGCTCCCAGCGCCACGACCAGATCAGGATCAAGAGCCGTGTAGGGTTCAAGCCCGAAGAACTGCCCAACCCGTGCTCGCACCGCGGGAATGCGCGTGCTGCCGCCCACCAGAATCACACTGTCAAGCTGCACAAGCCCCTTCTTTCTGGCATCGCGCAGAGCCTGCTCACAACTGGCAAGCGTGCGGGCCAGCAGCGGCTCGATCAAGGCTTCAAACTCACTGCGCGTGATGACACGCGCGTAAGGCGAGTCCGCCCCGACGTCGATGCTCACACGGGCTTCGTCCTTGCTCGAGAGTTCGATCTTCACTCGCTCCGCCAGCGCGAGCAGCCCGCGCCGGCCCTCCGCGGGCAGTTGCAGCGACTGTGCGCTCTGCCCCAGTTTGCTCGCGATCTCGCGCGTGAACAGCGACACCAGCAGATGATCGATGTCATCTCCGCCCAGGTGCGTATCGCCCGCCGTCGCAAGCACCTGGTAGAAGTTCGTCTCACTCTCGCTCTCCGCCGGCGTCAGGCGCAGAATGGAAACGTCAAACGTGCCTCCACCCAGGTCGTACACGCAAACATGCGACGCCTGCGCGTTGCGGGCGGCGCTCTTGGCGACACCAATCCCGTACGCGAGTGCCGCCGCAGTCGGCTCAGGCACGATGCGCACAACTTCCAGCCCCGCCAGCCGTCCAGCCACGCGCGTGGCCTGTCGCTGTGCATCATCGAAGTACGCAGGCACCGTGATGACAGCTTTCGACACAGCGTGGCCCAGCGAGCGCTCGGCGATCTGCTTCAGTCGCGCAAGCACATGCGCGGAGACTTCCTCCGGGCTCTGCACGATCACGCCACCCGCCAGTGGCACCCGAACGCGCGCAGTGTCGCGCTCACCCGCAGCGACCTCATACGCCAGATAGGGCATGTCACCTGCGGCATCGCGCACGCTGCGACCCATCAAACGCTTCACACTGCTGATGGTCGTCCGCGGATGCTGCGGAGCCTGTCGCTTGGCTTCCAGACCGATCACCGTGCTGAACACGCGCGAATCATCGCTCGTGGGCGTGCGATCGACATATCGCACGACGCTGGGCGTCATCGTCGCTCCATTTTCATCAGTCAGTATGCGCGGCCCCCGTGCGTCGCACACCGCGACAAGACTGTTGGTCGTGCCCAGATCGATACCGACGATCACATCGTGCGCGCCGTTCGCCGCACCACTCGCACCTTTCATGGCGCGGTCTCCCACGCCTGCGCGCGCACATCGCGATAGGTCTGCGCAACCACCTGTAGAGCTTCGGCATCCTCCGACAGTTCGGGCGAGAGCACAAAGCTCCGGCGACGTCCCTCCGCCGACCACCACACACCCACGCTACCCGGGCGCAACAAGACCGCCGACGCGTCGCCCACCGGTTCGCCTACTGCTCCGTACTGCAGCACCTTCGCGCTCGCCAGCCGCTCGTGCAGCGTGTCCAATTGTGCCCGCGAGAGCGTTGTCGCGCGGCGCGGCAGGCGCGTCGCCCGAGTCACTTCGCCCGCAAACTCGCGCACACCCCCATCGGCGTCGACCACAATCCAGCCGGGCTGCATGCCTGCGTCACGCGCTGCGCTGGGCACCAGAATGCCAAACGAAAAGTCTTCAGGCGTGCCTGTCGTCCGCGCGGCGCGTGTGCACGCCGTCAGGGCCGTCACGATGCCCGCCATCAGCGCGATCTTCCACACAGCATGCAGCGTTGTTTGCTTCACATGCGACTTTAGGACTCGTTGCGTCGGCAACGGTTCATCCGTCCCGCGTCAATCTCGCGGTGCAATCGGTCCAATGGCGTCATACAGCGCCATCAGTTGCTCCGCGCTCATCGCCTCCGCTCGAATCTGGGGATCAACGCCCGCAGGCACGCTCTTGCCCAGCCCACGCAGCACCGCCTGCAGTTGCTTCCTTCGCTGCTCGAAGATCGCATGACAGAATGCCAGCAGTCCCGCCGGATCAGCGTGCAGCGGCACAGGCCGCCGGGTCAGGCCGATCATCGCGCTGGTCACATCAGGCTGAGGCCAGAAGCAACTGGGTGGCAGTTTGGCAATCGCAGTCACTTCGCACGTCACCTGCGCGAGCACGCTCAGCGGGCCGTATTCCTTGGTGCCAGGCCTGGCCGCGAGCCGGTCACCCACTTCACGCTGAATCGTGACATACAGACCGCGACACTCGCGACGCTGAGCCATCAGCAGCGACATCAGCGGCGTCGCGGCGCCATAAGGCAGGTTTGCAACATGCACAAAGGGCTCAGCCCGCAGCGCGGCGAGCACCGCCGGTGCAATCGCATGCTTGCCATCCAGACAGTCGCCTTCCACCAGCGTGAACTTGGGATTGTCCGCGAATCGCTCTCGCAAAATGCCGCACATGCCGCGATCAATTTCGCACGCCACGACGCGGCAGCCGCGCGAGAGCAGTTCGTCGGTCAGCACGCCCGTCCCGGGCCCTACTTCCAGCACGGTTTCGCCCGGTTGCACACCTGCCGCGTCAATCAGCTTGCGCAGCATGTTCTGGTCAATCAGAAAATTCTGCCCGAATGCCTTGAGAGGCGACATGCCGCGCGACGCGAGAAGTTCCTTGATGGTGGCGACGGTCTGGTGCATGATGAATCGCACGGCGCAGCATGATGACGACATGCTGTTGGCGTCCGAGCATCGTTGGCCCTGAAATGGACCGCACGCGCTGAGGGCAGGAGATTTTCGTCGTTCTCGGGGGCCAGACCGGCCTTGAGCGCAGAGCCCATCTGCCTACCGACTGTGCGCGAAAGCTTCCAACACCCCCACCACGTCCACCCAAATCTCCTCCGGCCCGCGCGCTGCGTTGATCAGCCGGTAGTCCTTCGGAAACTGCTTGGCCTGGGTCAGGTAGCCTTCACGCACTTTGCGGTGAAAGGCCGCGCCGCGGCTTTCGATGCGGTCGAGGCCCTCTTTCCGCGTTGCGGTCGCCATCAGCGGATTGATCCGGCTCGCGGCGGTCTGTTCGTCAACATCAAAGATCAACACCAGATGCGGGAACACGCCTTGCAGACTTGCGTTGGCCACCGCCCAGATGTCCTCGTGCGAGATCCCGCCCGCCGTGCCCTGGTATGCCAGCGTGCTTGCCAAGTAGCGATCGGCCACGACCACCTGCCCTGCAGCGAGGGCGGGCTTGATCTTCTGCTCGACCAGTTGCGCGCGGCTGGCCATGTACAGCAGCATCTCGCAGCGCAGGGTCATCTCGGCCTTGGTGTGCAGCAGCACTTCGCGAATCTGCTCGCCAATGGCGGTGCCGCCCGGCTCACGCACTTCCACGGTTGACAGCCCGGCATCATCAAGCAACTGCTTGAAGCGCCGCATCTGCGTGGTCTTGCCGCTGCCGTCAGGACCTTCAAAGACCAGAAAGGTCCCCGCGAGTCGGCGCAGCCAGGGATATTGGGAGGCGGTGGCGTCCATGCGCGGGACAGGATACCAACGAACAAGCCGGCACGCGCGAACGCCTGCCGGCTCGTTACAAGGAAGGGCGAATGGGTGTGATTACGGGCAGTTGCCGCCCGCAAGCACGTTGAAGAAGTCCACAACGTCCTGATCTTCAGGAAAGACGCCGTTGTTGTTGAAGTCAATGTCGTTGCAAGTGCCGGTAGGACAGGTGCCGCCCGCGAGCACGTCGAAGAAGTCCACGACGTCTTGATCTTCGGGGAAGACGCTGTTGCCGTTGAAGTCGATGCTGTCGCAGCCGACCGGCGCGCCCAGCGAGCCATCGGCGTTCACACGCATGGCGCGCACGTCGCGCTCGCCGCCGGTGTCGTTGGCCCACACTGCGACGTACCAGTCACCGCTGGTGCTCCGGACAATGCTCGACCGCGACTTGTTGTTCGCGGCACTCGCCAGATCGATCGTCTGCGTGGGCCACGCGAATGTGCCATCCGCATTCACGCGGGCCGCGGAGATCGCCATCGGGCCGTTCGGGCCTGTGTAGCGCTGCCATGACAGAATCGCGCTGCCGCTGGGACCAGACACGACCTGCACGCCCGCCTGCGGCGGCGAGTTGAAGGCGACGACTTCGATGCCCGAGCCGCCGCCCCATAGGAGCGTGCCTTCCTGCGTGACGCGCTGCACGTTCAAGCCGCGCGGTCCTTGCGACGTGTTCGTTCGTTCATAGGCGATCGTGTATTCCTGCGTCGCCGGGTGATACGCAGCGCTGGCCGACAGGCGAAACTCCACCGCGCCGCTCACGTTGGAGCACTCGATGCCGTCAGCGGCGAACACGAAGGTGCCGTCGGAGCGCACGTGCTGAATGCGCGCGTTGCGCGTCGCGCCGCCGTCATAGAACGGAATGATCGCGCCGTTGCTGCCGTCGCTGATCATGCGCGGGAAGTACGCGGTGGTCAGCCCGCGCGAAGGCGTTGCGCTCGACGTGTACACGTCCAGCGGCACGCCGCCGTTCCACATGCCGGTGTTGGTGGCGCTCCACTTCTGAATCTTCAGGCCCTTGCGGCTGGTCACTGTGTTGGTGCCTTCCGCACGAACCCACAGCGAGATGAACTCAGTACCGGCCGCCGCGACCATGTCGCTGGCGACTTGCGCGCGTCCGGTCTCCGTGAACGCCCACGCGCCGCCCAGAGTGCCGTCGCTGTTGATGCGCTGGAAGCGAAGGTTGACTGAAGCACCCCACGCCACCACCGCGCTCCCGTCATCAAAGCCGACGACCTGCGGCGCGAGATTGCCAGTCGAGTTGGGCAGGAGCACGCCGTTGGCGCCCCACTGCTTCACGCCCGCGCTGTTGACCTTCTGCACATACAGCGCGCCCGCCTGGTCATACGCCATGTACGCGTTGCCCACGTTGTCGGCGTACAGGTCCACCGTGAACGTGCCTGAGTTGACACGCGTGGGCGACACGTCAACCGGCGGCGAGAACATCAGCGCTCCGCTGGCGTCCAATCGCTGCAGCGAGTGCTTGTACGTGCCGCTTGAGTTGTCCGTATGGAAGACCCACGTGGAGCCATCAGGCCCAGGCGCGCTGAGCGGCGTGCCTTGATCGCCCGTCAGCGCGCTCACCACGGTGTTCGCATCAATATCAGTGGTCCACTGCGCGAAGGCAGCACCGGACGCACACACGAGCGCAGCGACTGCGCACCCCGCAACACAGCTCATCTTCATGGACAGCTCCTTTTCCCAACCAGCCGCACGATGGTACAGAAATACGTTGGGAATGCACCCGTGAAATCGTAAAAACTTACGAATTTCTGTTTCGACAGTATTTTGCACTAGCGCACCACCCATTACTGGGCATATGCCGCCCGGTCGAGCAGTGCGCGCTTTCGCGTATCATGCCCCATGAGCACTTCGTGGATCATCTTGTGTCCGGGTCAAGGCGCGCAGGCGGTGGGCATGGGCAAGGGGTGGTTTGACCATGCCAACCCGGCGGCGCAGGCCGCGGCTCGGGAGATCTTCTCGCGGGCGGACAAGCAACTGGGCACGCGGCTGGGTGTGACGCTCAGCGAACTGTGCTTTGCGGGGCCTGCGGAACGACTGAATCAGACGGACGCGAGCCAACCGGCGATCTACACCGCGAGCATGGCCTGCTGGGCAGGGTGGCTTGCGTCGCAGAATGTCACGATCAACGATGCGGCGCACAGCGTGAAGGCGGCGCTTGGCCTGTCGCTGGGTGAGTACACGGCGCTCGCGCTGGCGGGTGCTTTCTCGTTTGAAGACGGACTCGAACTCGTCACGCTGCGCGGTAGAGCAATGCAGGATGCGGCTGACAGCCCCGCGGCACGCGCGGGCGGCGGCGGCGGGATGCTCGCGCTGATCGGCGCGACCGATGAGCAAGCTGCGGAGATCTGTGACAAGGCTCGCGAGAAGGATGTGCTGGTGTGCGCGAACTACAACGCGCCGGGTCAGGTGGTGCTGAGCGGGCACAAGGTCGCGTGTGAGCGTGCCGCGAAAGTCGCGGAAGGCATGGGTCTGCGCAGCAGCATGTTGCAAGTTGCAGGCGCGTTCCACTCGCCCCTCATGCAGCCCGCGGCCGATGCACTGGCAACTGCGCTCGCGAAGACGCCCATCAAGGCACCGCGCAACACCGTCATCGCCAACGTCACTGCCAAGCCCTACGGCGAAGGCGCAGCCGTCACCGATGGCGAGATTCGCCAGCGCCTCGCGCAGCAGCTTACCAGCAGCGTGAAGTGGAGCCAGAGTTGCCAGTGGATGGCGGCGAATGTGCTGGCTGGCAGCGAGGTGTATGAACTTGCGCCGGGGAAGACGTTGATGGGGTTGATGCGGCGTATTGATAAGGGCGTGAAGGTGAACGCGCTGGATGCTTGAGAAAGTCACGGCCGGTTGGTTGCATTTGCGAAACTCCGCAGATCACGACGGTGGAACTCGCCAGCATCTCGATGTTGGCAAGATGATCAATCTTGATCTCAACGTGTTGTGGTACCGCGTGCAACGAGCCAGCCCTTTTGGTTACAGAGTGCAAGAGCCTCAGCGCGGCCGCGGACTCCAAGTCGCCGGCAAATGGCCTGCACGTAGGTATGGACGGACGCTGGACTCAAATTCAGTTGACTGGCGATCTGCTTTGCGGCTAGTCCATCATTGAGCAAAAGCAGAACTTCCCGCTGCCTTGGGGTCAACAACGCAAACAGATGCGAGGCACCGAGACGCCCGCTATGTAGCAGCGAACCGCCAATCGGAGCGAGCGCCGAGAGGGCGATGCGACACAGTTCTCGATCAGCAACTGAGAATGTTGAATTGGATGCCTTGTGGATACTGAAACCCGCAATCACATCCGAAGGCAATCCACGCGAACCGTCAAGTGCGTCGCCACCACCGAATACCGCACCGTAGATGCAATCGTCAACTCCCGCGACCGATCGATAGTTTGTGAAGTGGCGGGAGCGGTACCACGCTTGGTCAGGGAGCAACTCACGTCGTCGCGCGACCGAAGTCACGCCTGGTTGTGCGCGCATTGCGAACTGAAAGAAGACAGCAATGAACGGGTCTTGAGCAGCCGAGTCATTCATGTAATTCATATACGACTGCCGCGCGGTCGTGGACCAGCGACCTCCCTCGATGACATCGATGAATCTGAGACCGTTGGCGGACGCGTCAGGAGCACGCGAGTTGTCATCCGTCAGAGGAGTGAAGCGAAGCAGTGAAAATGCGGAAGACACCGCTCCAGTGAGATCAACGAGTGCGGTGATCGAATCGCTGATCTGTCTTCGTGGATCTGTCGACTCTCGTGCGGCACGAAAGAGGTGAGATGCCAAGATCGAGGTGCGATGCACGAGGCCGTTTGGATCAGAGTCCAACCTAGGACGACGCGCTCGGCGAGGCGCCTTCGCTTCGCGAACAGGGGACGCAGATTTCGTACGTGAGCGACGGGGAGTCCGACCACTTGGCATGCGACAAAGCTCCATCTCGGGTGGCGAAGACGGGCAGTTTATCAATTGGACAGAGCAGCGGAGTCATGAAAGACATCTCGCAACGTATCCGAAAATTCGTATATCCAAAGCGCGTTGACAGTGTGCAGCAATGTTGTATTCTGCGATGGTTCTTCGAGATGGGTACTGGCGCGGCACCTTCACGCATGTCCAAAGAGATCACCATTCTCGATGTGTCGCACTGCCACGCGGTGTTTGAGAAAGTGCTCACGCTTCGCTCTCGGGTCTACCGCCAGCCAATCCTTGACACTGCTGATGAGGTTGATCCGCATTCAACGATTCATGTGGCAATACATAAGGGAATGGTCGCGGGTTCACTGCGTGTGACGTTCTTCGCCGATGGATCGGTGTGCTGCCAGGAATTCATGCCCGACGATCTGATTTCAAAATTCTCACACGTTCTCGGTTCGGCTTCGCGATTCTGTGTTGACCCAGACGTGCAATGCGAGGGTATTGCGGTGCGACTGATCCGACATGCGTGGCGATCGGCGATAGACCGAGGCAAGTTCATCGACATCATTGATGTCAGGGAAGAAGTCACAAGGTATTACGAGCGATTCGGCTATCGATTGCTGGCGGGTGCACCCTTCGTACATCCCCGTTTGGGAACTCGAAGTCGCCTGATGATCTGCACTGCGCATCCGACGACCGATGGATCGCTGTGTGACATCTTCGCGAGCGTGGACGGCGGCGTGCCGATGTCGGCGATTCTCCCGTGGCTTGAACGGACGACAACCCGCTGCGTCGGATAGTGGAGGGCCGTCTCGTGAGCGCATTTGAGCCAATCGCCTTCTCTGCCGGCGGCAGCATGACACGTCTTGATCGATACCGCGCAGTGCGATGTCGAGATCTCCCTTCGGAAATGGTGGCGTTGGCCCCGGCGCTCGCTGAACTTCTGCGGAATCCGCCGGTCATCATCAATGCATATCCCGCTCCGATGCCATGCTCCGGCGGAACCTTTGTGGATACGTACTTGCGTCCCTCGTCCTTCGCCGCCGGTCTGCGGCTTGCCAGCGAACGAGGCACAACTGCAATTGCACTTGGGCAACCACTGCTCCTCGCTCAACTGCTTGTAACGACATTCATGCAAATGGCCGACTCGCCGTCGTCGATCGTGCTGATTGTGGGCGGATACCAATGTCCAGCATCGCTCGAGAGATTCCTCCGATCACGCGTTAACACGATCCGTGAAGTTCTTCACGTCTATGGAGCGGCCGAGGTCGGAGCAGCTGTACTCGCAGGTATTCGTCCATCAGTACGCTCGCGGGTTGTATACCGACAAGCGGATCCGCGCTGCCGCGTGGTCATACAGGACGGACGCCTTGGATTCACAGGCGGCAGCGAGAAATCAAGCGGACCTGACGCCGGGCCAGACGACGTGTTCTGGACGGGTGACTCGGCTACCGTCGAAAACGGCGGCCTATGTATCAGTCCCGGCGCGTCACGTCTCGATCCTCGTGTGGATGAGTTGCTTGAGTCTTGGAGTGATAATGAGTGGACGCGGTGCACGGGGGCGGTCGCCCAGCGCCTTGGCTCGTGGTTCGTGCAACTTCGCGAAGATTGCGCGCCCATGACCTCTCACGAGGTCGAGCACTTTGAATTCGCTCGTCGATTTGGATTCTGCTGGTTGGACAAGCCTGACTGGTCCAGCACGCGCTGGACGTAGCATCGCGAATCAAGCAACTTGGCAGCCGCTTGCGATAAACGGAAAGAAGGAGGAAGCCGCGTGCGGCTTCCTCTGTTCCTTTGCATCGTGCTCGCTGTTGCCGGTCCGGGCTGAAAGCCCGGACCACCGCCGAGACTTTACCAATCCGACTTCGGAACACCCATCCCCTTGCGGTTGGGGCTTGCCGGGCGGTTGGGCTTCACGTACGGCTTCTCCTTGATGGCTTGTTGCATCAGTTCGATGGCCTTGTCGAGTTGCGGGTCGCCGCCGTTTTGCATCTTCGCGGGGTCGTCGAGAACTTCATGTGTGGGGTCGGTGCCGTGGCCTTCGACGCCCCAGGTGCCGTCGGTCTCGTAGAAGCCGAAGGTGGGGACGGAGATGTAGCCGCCGTCGATGAGGGCCGGGTTGCCGGAGATGCCGACGAGGCCGCCCCAGGTGCGCGTGCCGACGACGGGGCCGAGGTTGTTGTGCTTGAAGAGCCAGGGGAACATGTCACCGCCGCTGCCGGCGAGGCCGTTGACGAGCATGGCCTTGGGGCCCTGATGTGAGTCCGGCGGCCAGGTCCAGTCGTTGCCGTGGCGGACGGCCCAGTAGTTGGTGACGGGGCGGTTGAGCAGTTCGATGAAGCGCGTCGGAATCTGGCCGCCGCCGTTCCAGCGCTCGTCGATGATGAGGGCCTGCGTGCCGCGCTGACCGAAGAACTGGCGGAAAAGTTCGTTCTGACCATCAACGCCGGTGTTGGGTACGTAGATATAGCCGACGGTGCCGCCGGTTTGCTTCTCGACATAGGCGCGGCGGCCTTCGATCCAGGCGCGGAAGCGCAAGTCGCTGTCGCTGCTGAGGGTCTTGATGGTGACGTCGCGTGTGACGCCGCCCGCGGGTTTGTCGCTGACGGTGAGCGTCACGACTTTGTCAGCCAGACCCACGAAAGCGGCCCAGGGATCCTTGCTGGTGTCGACGGGGGTGCCGTTGACGGCGAGGACGTAATCGCCGACTTTGACGTCGACTCCCGGCTGGCTGAGCGGGCCACGCGCGTCGATGTCCCACGCGTTGCCTTCGATGATGCGAGCGATGCGGTAAGCCTTGCTGTCGCCTTCGCCCGCAAGTTCAAAGTCGGCGCCGAGCAGGCCCACGCCGACGGACCTGGTTTCTTCGACATCGCCCGGGCTGCTGACGTAGGCGTGGCCGATGTTGAGTTCGCTGATCATTTCAGCCTGAATCCACGCGATGTCTTCGCGCGTGGTCGCGTCGTCGACCATGGCGGCGTAGTGATCGTGGATCTTGTCCCACTCCACGCCGTGGAGGGTGGGTTCGTAGAACCAGTCGCGCTGCACGCGGTAGGTATCGCGGATGATCTGCTTCCATTCGTCGCGCGGATCGATGGTGATGCGCATGTCGCCCGTGGGGACGGTGGTGGGCTTGCCGCCACCTGCGGCGGCGTCAGCCACTTGCAGACGGTTGCCGGGCTTGAAGACCAGGATCTTCTTGCCATCGGCGGAGAGGCCCATGCCGCCGACGTCGTCGACGACGAGTTCTTCCTTGGGCTCGTCGGCGGTGATGTCGATGATCTTGATGGCGCGCTTGGCTTCGCTGCGCGGGGCAGGGTTGCGGATGAAGAGCAGACGGTTCTTGTCGGCGACGGCGAGACCTGAGAAGGAGCCTTCGTCGATGGGGAGTTGCAGGGCACGGCGCTCGAAGCCGTCGAGGTCGATCTTCAGCAGCTTCTTCTCATCTTTCTTCTCGTCCTTCTTGTCATCATCTTTCTTCTCGTCAGCCTTCTTGTCGTCAGCCTGCTGACCGTCGACTTTGGCGTCGGCGGGTTTGTCGTCCTTCTTCTCTTCCTTCTTCTCGTCCTTCTTGTCCTCGTCCTTCTTGCCTTCGGGCTTCTTGAGTTCTTCTTCGTCGGCCTTGACGGCGAGGGGGTTCTTGACATCGGCTCGCAGCGGCACGGCGTAGATGCGCTGCGTCATGGCGTACGCGAAGGTCGTGTCATTGTCGGCGTAGATCGGACGCTCGATATCGCGCATGCTGATGAAGTAGAGCATGTCGCCCGTGCGGTCGAAGGTGGGCGAATAGCTGTTGAAGAAGTCGCTGATGACCTGCGTCTTGGTGCCCGTCGCGACTTCGTAGAGCCAGATGCCGCTCTGCTCGATGCGATCGTCGCTCCTGACGTACGCGATCCACGCGCCGTCATGCGACCAACTGACGGGTGCACGGTTGGACCACGGGTCGGTGTCGATCACTTTAACCTCGCCGGTTTCGACGGTGACGAGGCGGATGACGCCGGCTTCGTCGTTGATGACGATGTGCTTGCTGTCGGGGCTCCACTGGGGCGTGAAACGGAAACCCTTGCCCAGACTCGTGAGTTTGCGCGGTTCGGTGGGCTTGGCTTCGGCTGCGGGCTTGTCGTCAGTGTTCGCGTCGGCTTCGGCGTCCTTCGCGTCTTCCTTTGACGGGTCCTTGGCCGCGTCTTTGGTCTTCTTGGCGGCAACGGCGTCGCTGCTGCGCACCCACAGTTCGTACTCGCCGCTTTCGTCGCTGAAGTACGCGATCATGGAACCGTCGGGGCTCCACGCCGGATCGCGCTCAAAGAGATTGTCCGTACGCGTGAGCGCTCGCGTCGCGCCTTCCTTGGCTGGCGCGGTGAAGAGATCGCCGCGTGCGTTCACGACCACGCGCCGGCCGCTGGGCGAGATGCTCGCGCCCTGCAGGCCCGTCTCCATCGCGTCCAACGTGCGGGTGCGCACCGCAGGGCGGTCGCCGGGAATCGTCACGACAACCTGCTTGCTCTGGCCACTGCCAAGATTCAGCAGCATCATCCTGCTGCCGAGTTGGAAGACGATTTCGCCTTCGCCATTGTCGCCAGGGCCGACGCTGGGCCAGCGCACATCATCATCGGTGAAGGTGGTCACCTGCTTGCTTGCGCCGCTGGCGATGTCGTACTCCCACACGTTCAGCCGGTGCTCGCTGCCGCGGTCACTCAGGAAGTAGACCTTGTCGCCCTTGCCGCCGGGCACCCACATCGGAATGGTGTCGGTGCCTTCCCACTCGGTGATGCGCTTGCTGGCTTTGGTCTTGAGGTTGAAGAGCCACACATCGGTCGCCATGCCGCCGCGGTAGCGCTTCCACGTGCGCGTGTCGGTGCTGTGCGTGGTGTACGCAAGCCACTCGCCGCTGGGCGACACACTGCCGAAGCCGGCGTAAGGCACACTCACCTGCTCGGGCAAGCCACCTTGCGGGCTCACCGTCCACATCTGGCTGGTGCGCGGCAGGTGGACAGCCATGCCGCTGGCAAGGAAGAGCAAGTTGCCGTCGGGCGTCCAGTCGCACAGCGTTTCACCGGTGGGGTGGTGCGTCACACGATTGGCGACGCCACCTGCCGCATCAATCGTGTACACATCGCGATTGCCGTCGTAGTTCCCGATGAAAGCGATGGTCTTGCCATCCGCGCTGAATCGCGGGAAGCTCTCCAGTCCCGCCGGGCTCGCGAGCGGGCTGGCCTTGCCGCCCGCCTTTGGCGCGATCCAGATGTCATTGGCGTAGACAAAGCAAATCGAGTCTTTGCTCACGTCGGGCCAGCGCATCATGCCGGCATTGGGCGTGACATCAGCCATCGCGAGAGATGACGCGCCCGCGAGCGCGAACAACTGCGCCGCGCGAGAGAGACCTGCCACACTGCGCGACGACGTGAGAGACTTCAAACGCTGCAACATGCTTTCTTCCTTTCAGAGCGTGCGAGACAATGCCGGCAAACCCCAGAGCAGAAACCCCGATGCGCACACAGTCAACCGGTGAGCCCATTGTTTGGACAACGGGGCAAGAGGTTACGGAGTTCTGACGCTCCGGTCAGCCCGCGCGGTCGCGAAAACTCGGAGCCCCGCCGCGACAAGCAAGAAATACGCGATGAGCGCGCACCAGCTCGCCCCGCCCACGTGCTTCCACGCGGCCAGAGCATCATCAAACATCATGCCGCCCGGCGGCAGCGTCAGGCCGGCAAAGTACACCGCGACGGCGGTAATCACCATCCATCGCGGCCCGCCCAGTCTTGGGTGCAGCAGCAATGCTGCGGCCAACATCATGGGAAAGACCAGCAGCGAGAAGTGCCGCCCCACTGCCTGCGGGCTGAAAACCACCAGCGCGACAATGACACCCGACCACTCGATGCACGTGAGCAGCCCGCGCGAGCCGGTGTCGATCACGCGCTCACTCGCGCCACCGCGCCCGGCGAACAGTGCAGCGCCGCCTTGGCGATAGATCCAGGCGACCACGCCCACGCATGCCGCCGCACATGCGGCGACAATCGCTGCGAGCAGCGCGGTGTTCGCCGGATAGCCCGTCATGCGAGCGACCGCACTCGGTATCGACACGCTCGCCCACCATGTCAGCGGGTTGACATCGGGCGCATCCACACCCGCCTGTGCTTTGCCCACGAGCGTCGCCACGCCGCGAAAACTCGTCGCGACGTACTGCCAGTTGGTCGTCCATCCAAAGACCGGCACGCCCACCAGCAACCCCGCGGCGATGCCCGTGAGCATGCCCATGCACTCGCGCCAGCGGCGCCGCACCGCGAAATACGCGAGAAATGCAACGGTCTGAAACTTGATGACGGCTGAAAGCCCCAGCAGCACGCCCGCGACAAACGGCCGCTTGCGCACCGTGATGAACGCGCCGGCGAGCAGCGCGAGGATGACGTGATCGCTCTGCCCGGAGTAAATCACCGCGCGGAGTTTGTCCACGTTGAAGAGCAGGCCCGTTGCCGCGACGGCCCACACACGCCAAGGATCAAGCTGCAAGCCCAGCAGCCGGCACGTTTCCCGCGAGATCCACACCAGCGCCAGCACCAGCAGCGCAGCGCTCACGCACGCAAACACAAAGCCCGACACGCCCTCGCTCAACAACCCCAGCGGCGAAAACACCACCGCAAACATGGGCGGGTACATGTAGCACTTGATTCCCGCTTCATAAGGATTGGTGCCCTGCATCACCGCCTGCATGGCGTGGAACAAGTGAAACCAATCCTGATACTTCCCGCGCACAAACAACGCGCCGTAGTACACCGCACAGAAACACGCGAACCCCACCACCACGACGCGGCCGATCCACAGCAGCCGCCGCTGCCGCGCTGCTGACACGGAATGAAAATCAAATCGCGACATGATCTCCCGGCTTCAGCCTCACGCCCTCGCGGATCGTGCCATGATAGTGAACACCCGTCGCGCGCCCCAACGCATCTACACTTCTCCCATGCGACTTGGCACCTGCGCCACGCTCATCTCGCTTGCATCGCTCGCGGTGCTGACGCGCCCGCTCGCCGGCTGCGGCCCGGTCGTCACGCCTTCGTTTGATTCTCCCGAGCCCGCCGCACGCAACGCCGCCATCGTCCGCGCCGCCGAAACGCGCGATCAGGGCAGCGTCGATGAACTCATCGCCATGCTCGCCAGCGACGACCCCGCCACGCGCGTGCTGGCCATCCGCACGCTCGAACGCATCACAGGCCAGACCAACGATTACGATCCGCACGCCGACGAACTCTCACGTTCGGCCGCCGTGCGCCGCTGGCACGCCTGGTACGCCACGCATCACACGCAACACGCACCATCCGTCGGAGGCCGCAAGTGAACCCATCGCCTGCCACCCCGCCGCCTCCCACGGCCGCCCCCACTGCTGACGCCAACGCCGAAGTCCGCATCGAGCTGCTCAGCAAGCCCGTCTACCTCTGCGCCGTGCGCGACTTCATGCGGCAGGTCTGCCGCCGCCACGGCTTTCATGACGACCAGACCGCACAGATCGTGCTCGCCGTGGACGAAGCTCTCGCCAACGTCATGAAGCACGGCTACGCCAACCACCACGACGGCCACATCTGGCTCGCCCTCACGCCCTTCACTGACAGCCCACGCGGCCCCGGCCTGCGCATCATCATCGAAGACACCGCCAAGCAGGTCGATCTGGCATCCATCAAGAGCCGCGACCTCGCCGAAGTGCGCCCGGGCGGTTTGGGCGTGCACATCATCAAGCAAGTGATGGACGAAGCCGTCTACGCCCACCGCGAAGGTGGCGTGGGCATGCGTCTCACGCTGATCAAACATCTCTCATCCCCCGCAGTCTCCGCCACCCAGACGGACAATGCGAGTCATACCAATTGCTGTGGAGGTTCGCATGGCCGCTGAAGGTTCTGCAATGCACGTCGCTCTCACCTACAAAGGCGCCGTCGCCATCGCCGCGCCGTCGGGCGATATCGGCACGCACGAAGCCCCCGCCCTGCGCACCGCCATCCGCGAAGCCCTCGACAAGAAGCCGACGAAGATCATCGTCGATCTCTCGGGCGTGCCTTACATGGCGACCGCTGGACTGGCGACCCTCGTCGAAGCCATGAACCTCACCCGCAAAGCCGGCAGCACGCTGGTCCTCGCCGGCATGCACGAACGCGTGAAAGCGGTATTTGATATCTCGCGTTTGACGGGCCTGTTCAAGATCGCGCCGGACATCGCGGCGGCGGAAGGCATGTAGGCCCGGCGTCGCTGGCGGCAGTTGCCCGGCGAGGACGCCGGGCCTCCATTTAAGTGATCGGTATGTCAAGCATCAGACGCCAGTTTCGTGCCTCTCGCCCGTGGATATGCGGCATGCTCACATCCATAGTTGTCGCCGCGTGCGGCATGGCGCCGCAGTCGCGTGAAGGACTACGGAATCTGGCCATCTGGGTTTCGGTGGACATGCCAGTAAAAATCGGCGGATTGCAAGGCAGACCCTTGTATGGCCGCCCGGCAGATACCGTCCGCCGGGCAGTGCGCACGTCACCGTTGTGGGGCGGCTTGATGGCGGGCGGCATGGTCTGTGTGCTGCTTCGGCGACGCGAAGCCCGTCGGCAGCGCGCGTCGACACACTGCAGTTATTGCGATTATCCTCGCATGGGCGACGAGCGTACACGTGCATGCCCCGAGTGCGGTCGCCAAGACACCACAACCAAAGCACCATGATCCGTCGCGTGAGCCTCTCCGCTTCCTCTGACGTTGCGAGAACGAACGACCGCGACACGCCACTCTGACGCCGCTGCGGTACAAGTTATCCGTCACTGGCTTGTGCCCGCCGCCACCGCCACACCCTCGCCGCGTGTGGCCTGTCTTGTCCACGTGAGGCATCTGTTTCTCTCGTGGTGCATCATTTTGTCAGCGGGTGCAACATTTTCGCCGCGGGTGCAACATTCTGCCAGCGGGTGCAACATCCTGGCCCGATGCGCAACATTTCGCGCCGTGGTGCATCATTTTGCCAGCGGGTGCATCATTTCGCGCCGTTGCGCAACATTTCGCCAGCGGGTGCAGCATTTTCACACCGCATGCCGCGCGCCGCCGCGTGCGGCACGTCCCAACGCCGTGTTATCGCGCGCTGCCACCGCGTTGCGGGCGGCACCGTGTCGCCGCCCACGCAACAAAATCCGCCATGCACTTTGCGCGCTGGGTCGTTTCTCCGCGGAGTAAAGGGCGTCCACCCGCGACGTCGCTCAGGAGCCGACCATGCACCGTACTGAAACGATCGCTGCCCCCGCCACGCTCAGCACCCACACGCCATCGGGCCGCCGTGCACATCGCATCGCCGCAGCCGCGTGCCTGGCGATGGTGGCCGGCCTCACGAGTACCACCTTCGCCCAGCCAGCCGGTGTCACCGTCACGGACTTGGGCGACTTTGGGCGCACCGTTTCAACGACGCAGACGCGGAACATCACGCTCAGCCCCGCCGCGCCGGTGGCGTGGTTCAAGATTCGTGTGCCGCGGATCGCGCCGCCGCACCGGTACCTAGACATCAGCACGTCGGGCGCGGGGTTTGGCGACAGTGAGATCGCTCTGTTCGCCGCCGATGGCACGCTGATCGCCACCGACGATGACGACGGCGCGAACAACTTCTCGGCGCTTTCGTTTGGCATGGTCACCCCCGGCGCGTTTGGCCGGCCGGCACCAGTTGCCGAAGTCGGGCAGTCTGCCGGTGAGCCCAACAATGGCCGCGACGGCACGCTCAGCGGCCTGGCATCAATCGAGCGCGGGGGCACCGCGGGGGACTACTACATCGCGGTGGCGCGGTTCGACTCAACGTTCGGCAACAACTTTGGCGTGGTGCCTCCGGGCGGCACGCTGACGCTGCCCACGCTGTTGACCGTGCGCATGGACACGCCGGGCGGGCAGGTGGCGCCGACGGTGAATGGCTCCGACGAGGGGAGGATCGTTGGCAACAACCTCATCCGTGTTTTCGCTTCCACAAGCGCCAACACCACGGGCGTGAGCGTCGATCTCTCGTCCATCGGCGGGCCGAACAATTCGAGCCTGTTCCTTAATTCTCCGCCCAGTTCATGGCAGTCGCCTTTCATATCGCTCTCGCCGCTCTCAATCGGCGTCTTCCCTATGACGTTTCGCGCGAGCAACGCCATCGGTGATGTGACGATCGATGTCGCTAACATGACCGTCCTCCCGCGCGGTTCTGAATGCCAGTTCGCTGACGAAACGTTTATCGCCACCACGCCCGGCACCACGATCTACACCTACACCACCACGCTGGGCAACGTCGACGGCCCGTGGACCACCGCGTGCTTCAACCCCGCCCAGCCGCCCACAGGCAACGACGTCTGGTTCCGCTTTCAGCCCACCCAAAGCGGCACGCTGACGCTCAGCACCTGCAACAGCGACACCGGCGCGACCGGTGGCCAGCCCGACACGCTGCTGGGCTTCCGCGGCTCCTGCGGTGACGCCGGGTTCTCGACCTGCGGCGACGACGTCGGCGGCTGCGGCCTCGGCACGCGCCTGAGCAACATCCCCGTCACCGCCGGCTTCGAGTACAACATCGCCGTGCGCTCCTGGTCGGGCGACATCGTCAACGGCCGCCTCGCTGTGACGTTCGTGCCCGGCTGCGATGACATTGACTTCAACAACAACGGTGTCTTCCCCGAAGATCAAGACGTTGTCGACTTCTTCGACGTGCTCGCCGGCGGCAACCCGCCAACGTGCGACCCGATCCAGGGTTGCAACGACATCGACTTCAACAACAACGACGTGTTTCCCGAAGACCAGGACGTGGTTGATTTCTTCAACGTCCTGGCGGGCGGGGCGTGTGCCTAGACACCGAGCGTCGGCTGTGGTTGACTCCCTCTCTTCATGTGATGACGCGCAGACACACGAGGCGGAGGCGCACACGTGGCAACAGTGCTTGAGGGCTTGATAACTGTGCCTTCACGGAAAGAATGGCTGTTGATTCTCGGTCTTCTCTCCCTTCACTTCGAGTGCACCCTGTAACGAGCGTCCGAACGCTGCCAAACACACCTTCCAGAGAAAATCGTGGCGGGAGTGACGAGCAATTGTCGCTCTCCCTTCAGGGTCGGCTCTCGTGCACGACCTCCGAATGTTGATGGGAGGAGTTTCCATGGTGTTGCGAGCACAATGCGTTGTCGGATCGGTTGTCTCTTTGATCGCGGCCAACGCATGGGCACAGGGTGTGCAGGTACGTACATTCGCTCTCTCGGGACAGCAGGCGCCTGGACTTCCCGCAGGATTGAGTTTCAGCGCGTTTGATGCGTTTAGCATCAATGCGAGCGGACGAGTCGGGATGTTTGCCACCGTTGCGGGCAGCGGGGTCACACCGAGCAATCGGCAGGGTATTTGGTGGGACGTACCGGGGAATCTGCAACTGGTGATGCGGCTGACTGACCCCGCGCCGGGACAGCCGGGGTTCAACTACACATCAACAACCGCGTCAAATCTGAGTGATGCGGGAATCATGGTGTATGGCGCGCTGATTGCGCCGACCGGAGGCGGTTCGCGCGACAGCCTATGGACGATCGGTCCCGGTGGCACTCCTGCGGCATTTGCCATCGGCATGCAGCAGGTGCCTGGGCTTGGGATTGGTACCCAGTGGAGCGGGTTCAACATTCCCAACATCACCTCAAGCGGCGTGATGGGGTTTCGAGCGATCTTGCAGGGGCCCGGAGGAGTCAACAGCCACTGGGTCGGAACACCCAGCAGCTTGTCGCTCGCGAGCCGTGACGCCGATCCAATCGGCGTGCTGCCAGGCGTGAACTTCGCGGGCATCTTCAACGAGTATCGCATCAACAGCGCAGGCACTTTCGTGTTTCGTTCGAGCCTTGCGGGTGCGGGTGTCACCACGAGCAACAACGCCGCCATCTGGTCGCGCGCTGCCGACGGCACACTCTCACTCATCGCACGTTCGGACGATCAAGCTCCGGGCTTCCCCGCTGGAACGCTGTACGGAAGCTTCCTCTCTGGTCCTGAGCTTGACCGCTCTGGCCGCATCGCGTTCAGTAACGCCCTCACCGGTACGGGAGTCAATGCAAGCAACAACGTGGTGGCTCTGCTTTACGACGGCGGCGTCGCCACCGTGCTGGCCCGCGAGGGCGACCAAGCTCCGGGCTTGCCCGCGGGCGTGTCATTCGCCGGTTCGTTCACCGTCACATTCGGCGGTCAAGACACACTCGTGCTTCAAGCCCGCCTGCAAGGCGCGGGGGTCGTCACTGCAAATCGCACCGCACTCTTCAAGCGCGTCGGCAATGGCCCGCTCACGCTCGTCGCACGTGGCGGAAATCCCGCGCCGGGCGTGACGCCGACGGTGGCGTGGGACGAAGTCGAAGGCAACGCGAATGTCGCGCTCAACGCGAGTGGCCGCTTGATGCTGGTTGCTCCGCTCGCAAACGGCAGAGAGGGCATCTGGCTCGAAGATGCCAGTGGCGAGCTTCGACTCGCTGTACTCGAACAGACTTTGTTCGACGTGAACGACGACCCGAACGTCACCGTGCTCAAAACCGTCAGCGCACTTGGCTTTCCGCCCCAAGCGGGTGATGACGATGGCCGACGCACGGCATGGAGTGACACGGGCGAAGTGATCTTTCGACTCGCATTTACCGACGCTACCTCGGGCGCGTTTGTCGCAAAGCTGCCGCAGGGATGCGATGGCATCGACTTCAACAACAACGGCGTCTTCCCCGAAGACCAAGACGTTGTCGATTTCTTCAACGTCCTCGCAGGCGGCAACCCCTCAACGTGCGACCCGATCCAAGGTTGCAACGACATCGACTTCAACAACAACCAAGTCTTCCCCGAAGACCAAGACGTGATTGACTTCTTCAACGTCCTCGCAGGCGGCACGTGCGGGTGACGCATACCCATCGCTGAGTCACTCAATGCTCACACGTGCGCGGGACCGCTCGTGAGCCGATCGGCTGCAAAAAGCCGTGAACTTACCCGTTTTGCTCTCGCAATCGGGACGAAATGGGTTACCTTCTCACCGGTTCATTGCTGAACCCCGAGGAGGCGGCATGCACAATCTCAAGCAGTTCATCACGCGGTCCACGTTCGTCGCAGCGGTTGCGGCGGCGGCGGGAATGACCCTCGCCCAGCCGGCAGGTGTGACGATCACCGATCTGGGCAACTTCGCGGGCAGCGCGTCCACCGTGCAATCGCAGCTCGTGACGATCACGCCCGCGGCACCCGTGGCGTGGTTCAAGATTCGCTTGCCGCGGATCTTCGCGCCACACCGCTTTCTCGACATCAGCACGTCAGGCTCGGGGACCGCAGATACCGAGATCGCCATCTATACGGCGAGCGGTTTGCTGGTTGGCAGCGACGACGACGACGGCGCGAGCAACTTCTCGGCTCTCTCCTTTGGCCTGACCGATCCCAACGCACCTTCTCGCGTGCCGCCGATTTGGGAACCCGGCCAAGCCCTGCCAGTCGCGAACGATGGTCGTGATGGTTCGTTCACGGCGAACCCGCTGACGGGCACCGATGCAGACTACTACATCGCCGTCACGCAGTACAACGTGAACTTCGCCAACGGATTTGGCGTGACACGTCTCAATGGCCCGGCGACCGGCCTCAACACGCGACTGGCCGTGCACATGGGCACACCGAGCGGGCAACAAGCACCCGAAGTGAATGGAACGAGCAGATTCCTGCTCACAAACAACACGTCGGTTTCTCCAGCGGCAATCACCAGTCTTGGCGTTGTCAGTGTCGCGGTCGATGTCTCATCGCTCGGGGGCCCAACCAACGCGGAACTCAACGGCAGTGCCGACGACGATCAGTGGAGCGGCACAGTGCCACTGGGACCAGGCCCGCTGCCAGTCGGTAGTTTCTCAATGACCTACCGCGCGACAAACTCGATTGGCGATGTCAGCGTCGATGGGCAGTCGATCTTCGTGGATGCGGCGGGGCGTACCTGTTCTCGCGCCGTTGAGCAGCCCATTCCCAGCACCCCCGGCACGTCGATCCAGACCTACAACACCACCGACAGCAACGTTGACGGTCCGTGGACGACCGCGTGCTACAACCCGGCGTTCACCCCCACCGGGAACGATGTCTGGTTCCGCTTTGTGCCGACGCAAAACGGCACGCTGAGCCTCAGCACCTGCAACAGCGACACCGGCTTTACAGGCCTCCAACCCGACACACTTCTGGGCCTGCGCGAACAGTGCTCTTCGGGCAATCCGTTCTTGGTTTGCGGCGATGACGTTGGCGGCTGCGGCATCGGCACGCGCCTGACCAACATTCCCGTCACCGCTGGCCAGCAATACAACATCGCCGTGCGGGCGTTCAGCACCGACATCATCAACGGCCGCCTCGCCGTCACCTTCGTTGCCGGCTGCGACGACATCGACTTCAACAACAACGACGTCTACCCCGAAGATCAAGACGTCGTCGACTTCTTCAACGTCCTCTCGGGCGCTGACTGCCCGGAGTGCAACGACATCGACTTCAACAACAACGATGTCTTTCCCGAAGATCAGGACATCATCGACTTCTTCAATGTGCTTGCAGGCGGCACCTGCCCGTAACGTTGCGCTTCAGTCTCACCCCTTCGTTTGACTCCACGCGACAAGCCACCATCAAGGCTTGCCGCGTTGTCTTTCTTGACATCTTTGTGTCAGACCTCGCGCACTTGGGCGCTACGACACGCAGGAGGTCTCTCATGCGTTCAACCTGTGCCATCGGCATCCTGTCTGCCATCGCGGTCTCCGTCGCCGCCCACGCCGCCGTGACAAACATCCAGATGGTCCACGCGACCGATTACCGGCAGACCGCGCCCAACGCCTACCAGTCGCTGGGCAGCACCGTCTTCTTCGTGCTCATCGCGCAGAACACCGCTGAAATCGCCGAGCTTGAAGTGACAACGCCCACCGACGACTACGTCACCCTCAACTCCTTCGGCGGTCCCGTCTGGTCCAGCTTCTCCGGTCCGTACTCGTCACAGGCGGATCTGCTCGCTGCGTACCCCAGCGGCCCTTATTCCTTCAACTGGTCGGGCGGCACACTGGGCGCCCAAAGCGCCGTCCTCCAGCAGACCTTCCCCACCGGCTTCTGGCCCACGAGCTTCCCGCGCTTCTCCGTCGCAACCTACAACGGCCTGCAAGGCATGGACGCGGCCCAGCCCTTCACCGTCGCGCTCGTCTCATCCTTCTTCCCCGCGCCAACGTCCGAGCAGAACACCGGCGGCTTCTACATCAGCACCGTGCAGCCCAGCGGCTTGCCCGGCGCAATCGTCTACTCATCTCAAAGTTCCGGCCCAAACGCCACACTCGCATCGCGCGTCTTGCCCGCCAACACGCTGCAGCCGGGCACCTCCTACTTCGTCACGTGGCTCTTCACCCAGGCCGACCTCTCCACCCCCACCCCCGCGCAAACCGGCACCCTCGAGTTCCGCACCACCACACGCCTGCTCTTCACCACCGCCGCTGCACCCGTCGGCTGCGACGACATCGACTTCAACAACAACGAAGTGTTCCCCGAAGATCAAGACGTCATCGACTTCTTCAACGTCCTCGCAGGCGCCGCTTGCCCCGCCTGCAACGACATTGACTTCAACAACAACGAAGTGTTCCCCGAAGATCAAGATGTGGTCGACTTCTTCAATGTGCTTGCAGGCGGCACCTGCTGACCCGCACTCACTGCGCCTTGCGTAGCGGCGGGCGATGCACAGTTGTCCGCCACTTTTCTCTTCGCTGCGCCACCACGCAGGCAGCAACGCCATCTCCGCACCAGCCACGGCATCGCGTCACGGCTGTCACACGGCTCATGCCTGCGATCCGCGCGCTGCGGCCGCGACGCATTATCGAAGAGTACCGAGCCAATCAGGTCTGCGCGGGCTTCAACCCCTGACACGCTGCCGCAACACGCCCTCTGCTTCATCTTCCTGTATACTTCACCTCCTTCGTGCCCCCTCCCCGCCGGCTCCCCTCCGTGACCATGCCAGACCCCCAACCATCCCGATCCCAGGGCCTGCGCGAAACGCTCCTCGCTCCCGTCGCCACCATCGGCGCACAAGCCATCAGCATGGTCGATCACATCGGCAGCGCGGTTTTTCTGCTGTGGGACACGCTGGTATGGGCTTTCAAGGGCGCGATTTCGCCCAAGCTGCGCCTCGGCAAGGCCGCCGTCATTTCGCAGATCGTCCGCGTTGGCGTGCGCAGCATCTTCATCGTCAGTCTCGTCTCGGGATGCGTGGGCCTCATCCTTGCCTTCCAGCTTTCGCCGCCGCTCGATGACTTTGGCCGCAAGGACCTCGTCGCCAACATCATCTCCATCGCCGTGCTGCGCGAACTCGGCCCGCTCATCGGCGCCATCGTGCTCACCGGCTTCGCCGGCGCCAGCATCGCCGCCGAGATCGGTACGATGGTCGTGAGCGAAGAAGTCGAAGCCCTCGAAGCTCACGCCCTCAACCCCGTGCGCTTCCTCGTCGTGCCGCGCCTGCTCGCCGCCGTGCTCAGCATGACCTGCCTCGCCGTCATCGCCAGCATCGTCTCCATCGCCAGCGCTCTGGCTATCAGCGTCGTCGCACTGGGCATCCCCTTCGACAACTTCATGCGCAACATGCTCGACCAGGCCAAACTCGTCGACTTTGCGACAGGCGTCAGCAAAGGCGCAGTCTTCGGCCTGCTCATCGGCACCATCGCCTGCCTCAACGGCCTCAAGGTCTCCGGCGGCGCAGCAGGCGTGGGCAAAGCCACCACCAGCACCGTTGTCCAGTGCGTCGTCGCCATCGTCATCGCCGACCTCGCCTTCACCGCCGTCTTCTTCGCGGTGGGATTGGTCTAAAGACACGTCGCGGAGACGCCGAGCAAAGCGGAGACACGCAGAGCGACGAGCTTTGCGTACTCAGCACTTCGCGACCCACGCCAATGCGCGACCAATCCCTGTATCTTCCAACCCAATCTCCCCTCCGCGCCTCACCGCCACCCTCCGCCCCTCCGCGACCCGCGAAACCCGCGCTCTCCAATTTCGTATAATCATGTCATGAATCCCCTCGCACTCCCAACTCCACCCGCCTTCGACGGCCTCCACCCCCTCGTCGTTCACTTCGCCCTCGCCATCCCGCTCATCGTCCCCATCTTCCTCGTCATCGCCCTCGCATGGAAATCGCAGTGGCGCGCCATGCTCGTGGCCTCGCTCGTCACCTGCGCCCTCGGCACCGCCTTCATGCTCCTCGCCATCCAAACCGGCGAAGCCACCGAGAAATACGCCCACATGGTGGAAGGTACAGGCCCCACCCTTCACCGCCACGAAGAACTCGCCGAACTCGCGCGCAACCTCTTCTTCGGCGTCACCGCCGCACTCGCTGTCGCAACCTTCGTCGCCTTCAAGTTCAACGACAAATTCAAGAGCGGCGCTCGCTTCGCTCTCATCGCCGCCTGCGCCGCCATCTGGGCACTCCCCGCCCTCGTCCTCGCCAACGCCGCCCACGCTGGCGGCGAACTCGTCCACGTCCACGGCGTGAAGGCCCCCATCACCAGCGCCGCCACACAAGCCGCCGTGTTCACCGAGCAGCAAGGCGACTAAGCCCACTCCACACACCTCGGCACCACAGCATTCGGTCACCCAGCACGCCTTTCCCCCGTGCCGAGTGCCCAGTCCCAGTGCCTTCTCCGCTACCATCCGCCCCATGTCCACCACCACCGCCGACGGCTTCGCCAAGTATCAAGCTTTCTATCAGCGCCCTCCCGCCATCGTCGTCGAGTGGCATGACGACGTGACCGACGCCGTCGGCTGGCTCTGCATCGACAGCCTTCGCGGCGGCGCAGCCGGCGGCGGCACACGCATGCGCGACAAAGGCACGCGCGAAGAAGCCGTCTTCCTCGCCAAGACCATGGCCGTCAAGTTCCGCGCCTGCGGCCCCGACATCGGCGGCGGCAAGAGCGTCATCCGCTTCAACGCCGCATCACCGCTTGACGTGAAGCACGGCGTACTCGAACGCTGGTACCGCCACATCGGCCCGTACCTCAAGAACTGCTACGGCACCGGTGGCGACGTGGGCGTTGACGAAGTCAGCGAAGCCACCGCCATCACGCAGCGCGTGCTGGGGCTTGGCCACGTGCAGGAAGGCATCGCCCGCGGCCACAGTTGGACCGACAGCGAAGGCCCCGCGCCCAAAATCGAACGCCTCAAGCACGGCGTCGAAGCCCTCGTCACGCTCAGCGACCTGCCCGGCCCGCGCAACGGCAAATGGATGGTCGCCGACGTCGTCACAGGCCTGGGCGTCGCTCGCAGCGTCGAAGCCTACTACAAGCTCCGCGGCAAGAGCCTGCAAGGCCAGCGCATGATCGTCGAAGGTTTCGGCGCTGTCGGTGCGTTCACCGCGTACTACCTCGAAAAACAAGGCGCCGTGCTCGTTGCCACCAGCACACGCAACGCCGACGGCACCATCCGCGTCGTCAGCAGCCCGCGCGGCATCGATAGCCGCAAGCTCATCGCGTCACGCGAAAGCACCAATCTCCCTGTCCGCTACAGCGACAACGGCGCAAGCGTCATCGACACCGCCAGCGGCGATGAACTGCTGAACCTGCCCGCTGAAATCTACATCCCCGCTGCCGCGAGTCACACGACAACCGCCCAGCGCCTACGCGTCATGAAGAACGCCGGCATCAAGGTCGTGAGCTGTGGCGCCAACAACCCCTTCGCCTACGACCACACCAAGAAGGACGTCGCCAGTTGGGTCAGCGATCAACTCACGCTCATGCGCGACGCCGACCAGCAGTTCGCCATCATCCCCGACTTCATCGCCAACTGCGGCATGGCCCGCGTCTTCAACTTCCTCATGATGGCCGGCGGCAAGACCGATGCCGATTCAATCCTCAAGGATGCCGGCAACATCATCGAGCAACGCCTCACGCAACTGCTCAAGGAACACCAGCAAGACACGGGACTGCTCAATGCGGGGTATCGCGTCTTTATTCCGTAAGCTGCTGGGCCTCCCTCAGCCTGATCCGCAGCCACACGTGTTTGTTCCGTCGGACAACGCATGGGATCCTTCTTCCCTGCGCGAGGCACTGCACGCGTGGAAGCTCCACGAGTACGCCGATGAACTGCTGGCGATGTCACGCTTCGCATTCGCTCTGCACGCCGAACGTGTCTCGCAGCAATCCCTTGCACAAGGTGCATCGCGGCTCGGCGGTCTACCCGATCTGCCCGCAGCACATACGTGGCCTGTCTGGCGCGGCCGTTCCATGAACTTCATCGCGCAGATCGACTTGCACAATCTCGCGACGCTCGCGCCAGACAACCCCCTCCCACACACCGGCTCTCTCTGTTTCTGGTATGACCTCATGGACATGCCATGGGAATCATGCAAACTCGACGCGGGCGGCTTTCTCGTGCAGTACATTCCGGCGCCAATCGAACAACTCAGTTGCCGCACGTTGCCCGACGACTATTACTACCAAGACGGCGTCAAGCATGGCACAAAGACCTACACACCTTGCCAACTTGACGTGAAGGTTGTCACTTCGCTACCCGAATTCCCTGACGAGTACCTCGATGCACGCTGGATCCGCAATGAGCACATCGAACAGTTCGAGACGTTCCTCCGAGCCTTTCGCCGCCGAGTTCTGTCACGCGAACCTCGTTCCCACCAACTCCTCGGTCACCCCTGGCTTATCCAAGGTTCCATGCATGAAGACATCGCAATGAGCGAGTGGCGTCGACAGCCCGAGAATGCGAACGCGTCGGCGTATCAACCGCGAGAACTCACCGAATCTCTCGCTGCGGAGTGGCGTCTACTCGCTCAGTTCGACACCGATCCCGCCACGGGCTTTGAGTGGGGAGACTCAGGTACCATCTACTACTTCATTCGTCATGATGATCTAGCTGCCGGTCGCTTCGACCGCGTGCGAGCCAAGCTCGAGTGCTATTGACGGCATAGGTGCTTGCATCACTGGGTACCGAGATCGTCACGCCACTTTCGATCGTGACGTATCCCCTCTCCTCCCCACCCACCACGCCACCCCGCACCACACCGCCGCCGTCGCCGCTCCCAGCCACGCTGTCTCCGCCGGCCCCAGTTTCAGCGCCTTGTGCAGGCTTGCACTGGTCGCATCGCCGCCGCGATACACAAACGTGTCGATCAGCGCCTTCGCCTTGTACTTGTCCTCACGCGGCACACTCGTCCACAGCATGTCCCGGCATGGCCGCGTGATGCCATACTCGCCCACGCGCCGCACGCACATCACCGCGACCACCATCGCAAACGTCGGCGCAAGCGCAATGGCGACAAATCCAGCCATCATCACGATCGGCATGAACACGATCATCGCGCGGAACCCAAACAGTTTGAACGCCCGGCTGAAAATCAGCATCTGCAACACCAGCGATGCCGCCTGCACCCAGAAGTCAATAGTGCTGAAGTACGCCGTGCGTTCATTGCGAGTCGCAAACGCGCTGTTCACCAGCTTGAGCTGCTCCACATACAAGAACGTGCTCACCCACGTCAGCAGCAGCACAAACAGTGCAATGCCCAGCAGGTAAGGCGACTTCGCCACCGCGGCAAACCCGCTCCACATGCTGCCACCCAGTGCGGCGTCGCGTTCCCTCGCTTGCTCCGCGCTCAAACTCTCGCCCGCATCACCCGGTGCGCGCCGATGCAGCGCCAGCAGCCCCAGCATCGCCACCAGCGACAGCCCAAGCACCCCCGCCGCCACCAATAGCAGACTGATCGCCCCGATGCGCGGCGCCAGCACCGTCGCCAGCGCAGGCCCCGCCATGCCCCCGCACGACAACCCCGCCGCGATGAAACCAAACATCCGCCCCGCCTGCTCCCGCGTGAAGATGTCCGCCATCAGCGACCAGAAGACCGCGACGACAAACAGATTGAACACGCTCACCCACACGAAGTACGCCCGCCCCGCGTACAGATGCGACACCGACTTCTCATCCGTGAACGTGAACCACGCCCAGAACGCAACCAGGTTCAGACAAAAGAACCCATACACCCAGGGCAAAAACGTCGTCCGCCGATATCGCGACGTCAGCCACCCATACACCGGCTGCACCGCCAGCATCGCAACAAACGTGCCCCAGAACAACTCGCTGATCTTCTGATGATCCTCCGCCCCGATCGCATCACGCACCGGGCGCAGCATCATGTACGACGTGAACATGCAGAACACGGTGCCAAACGCCGCGAGCAGTAGCGACAGCTCCGCCGGCCTGACAACCACCACGCGCGACAACGCGCGCACAACAAAGCCCTCGCGCTCCGCCACGCAAACACACGCCTTTCGAATCTCCTATCCGCAGGGCGTGGTACGCGCCACCAGTATCATGCGTTACCAACCTATCGGCAGTCCCCACCCGCCAGCACGTTGAAGAAATCAATAACGTCCTGATCCTCAGGGAAAACGCCATTGTTGTTGAAATCAATGTCGCAAGCAGCATAAGGACAGTTGCCGCCCGCCAGCACATCGAAGAAATCAATCACATCCTGATCTTCAGGGAACACACCATTGCGATTGAAATCAATTGAATCGCACCCCGTGTCAATCACGACAATCCCGAAACTATCGTCCGTGAAGACGACACGCGCCGCGATGCGGCCTGCATCGTTGATCGGCCCTGCCGCAGTCGACTCAACAAAATCGCGAGACAAGTTCACCGCGCGAACCGTGCGCACATCCGCGGGCACGCTCGGGTTCACAGCCAGCACTTGTCCCCGCGCCAGCACGCTGCGCACATCGCCATCCACCGACACATGCCAGAGCGCAGCATTGCTTCGCACCGTCCCAGTCTGCTCCACCAAGTCACTACCAAACAAGATGTCCCCGAATGCGTTCGAGAATGGCCGGCGCAACTGTCCAACGCGAATCCCGTTCGCAAGACCTGGCGCCGGATCGCCTTCACGCAGCAGCAGCGCCAGTCCTTGCGACGTCTCTCGCCAGATCGCCGTGTCGTTGGCCGTTGTCACCGTGGGACCGGTGAGAGTTGCTAACAACGCGACATCTCCGCCCTGCGAAATGGAGACATTCGCCGCGCGTCCCACGATCGACGCGGTCGTCGTCACGCTGTCAAATCGCTCAGCAGCGCCGACACCGGGCGCAGCGTCGCCTTCACGCGCCACCACACGCAGCGCTCCATCTCGCATCGCGAACACCACAAAGTCGTTACTCGCATCCACGCCGGTGCCGCGCACTTCACCCGCGAACACAAATCGCTCTGGCGTTGCGGCGGTCAACTGAGTCACTTCGCCCAAAGTCAGCGCTGGCGCAACCGTCGCACCTTCTCGCAGCACGACGCCAGCAGTACCGCTCACAACGCGCAAAATGACCGCATCATCTTGTGTCGTCACTGTGTCACCCGCGAGACGTGAATCAAACAGGTACGCACTCTCACCCACCCGAAGCACATAGCTGCTTTCAGCGAGCGTGGTGCCTGCCGGCAATCCCGGAAGCGTCTGGTCTTCCGCAAGCAGTAGCTCGAGCTCTCCGCCCGCATCGGTCCACACGCCAAATACGACGTTTGCCCCGTTCGTCACCGCGAGGTTGAAAACCCCAGCACCCGGGTACCCCGCGCTGCCGTAATACAAAAACGATACCGCACCCGTCACACCGGACGTCTCAAGCTGATCACCCAGCCGCACCACCGGCCCGACCGCTGTCCCCAGCCGCCAATAGCCCGTACTGCCAGTGCCATCAGGCCCGACGACGCCCACACGCGTAACAACCTCTCCATCGCGCGACATCGAGAATGTCCGCCCCAGTGGGGGCAGATCCCGCTGCATCGACGTAAACGTCGTGCCCGCTTGCGCCCCAGGCGCTTGCTGTCCGACAGCCCCCAGCAGCACTGTGTTCGATTGGCCCACCATCCAAATTCCCAGCGGCCTGGCCGGGGTAGACGAATGAGACCGGAAGGACGCCGCGTACGCAACCCGCCCATCCGCGGCAACAACAGGAGATTCAAAGTCAACCAGACTCGAGTCAACAAGTCCGTCCGCTCGCTGGCCCGACAGTGCGATCACACGCACATCCGCACGGCTCAGCGCAGTGCCACATGACACCACAAGCATTCCAACAGCGACTAAACGCGGGGCGAGACGATCCATGAAATGTCTCCAAATACGCCGGCGGGACATGCGTTCAGACGCACGTACTTCTCCGCTCGCGACGGGCAATCACTCAATCGCCACCATCACTCGGCGCTCTTTGTCTACCGCCCGACCCGCCCACCGGTTGCAAATCCTCCGCGGATCACCAGAAAATCTCACAGTCTCCTAACGACACACCGCTCCGCAATTCGCGCACGATCCCGGCGAATTCACCCAATCTTCCTTATCACACTCACCGCCACATACAGCCCCGCCACCTGTTCCCGCCGGTACACCTGCGGCGCATACCGATTGTTCAGCGGCTGCAACCGAATCCGCTCCACAGGCGGAGCCGTCGTGTCACCCGCATCCGCGGCCTGCTCGAAGTACACGCGCTTGAACGTCGTCGTGTGGTCCGGCTCAATCCGCACAAAGCAATCGCTGCCGTTGCGCACCGCCCGCGCCGGGCTGAAGACCACCACATCGCCCTCCACGTAGTTGGGCTCCATGCTGTCGCCCACCACGCGCGCTGCAAACGCATCCGGGTCATGCAAATCCGGGCAGCGAACATACTCATCCGCCACTCGCGCCGGATAGCCCAGATCCGTGAACTCCGTCGGATATCCCGCCGCCACGCTGTTCATCAGCGGCACCTCCAAAGGCAGCGGCATCACCGTTGCATTCGTCGCGTTCTCCGTCCCCAATCGCGACGCAAACTTCTCCAGTTCACCACTGCGATACAGCGCATCGATCGAGCCCTTCGCCGCCAGCATCGCGCGCAACTGCTGCGTCGCCTGCACATCGCGCTGCATCGCCGCCACGTCGCGCTGCACATGCATGCCGCCCGCCTCCAGACTGCGCTGCCACCTTCCCGCCGTCAGCAGCGCGCCGCGTTGCATGCCCAGCGCCTGCTCCAGCTTCACGAGCACTTCATCCCCCGGCGCGCTGCGATGCCCGTTCTCTATCGCGGACAAATAGCTCTTCGCGCACCCCACCAGTTCCGCAAGGTGCGCAAGCGTCAGCCGCCGCTGCTCGCGAGCCGTCCGCACCAGCACACCCACCCGTGCCGGGGCCGAAGTTGACTGCCGTTCCGCTTCCATAAACGTCACTCCTGCGCCCTCCGAGCCAGCCGCCAGAAATTCCACCGGCGATGACCGCGTTTGTGCGCCCGTTTGGTGTATATACCGTACATAGACCTTGCAAAGGTGTCAAGACCATGGTAGATTATACCCGTCGTTCACAACTCAGTGAACTTCCGATCGGATACTGGTTGGTTATGAACGCTGGAGTATCACCATGCCTCGCCGAGACAACCCCCCTCGCACCATTCAACTGGTATTGAGCCAACCACTTACGGACGATTCCTCCGCGCACGATGCGCACCTCGCCGCCACCCACACCGCCGACCTTCGCCGCGTCCATCGCCGAGACTTCGTCGAGCGAGTCATTGAACGAGCCCAGGTGCTCCCACCTCAGCAGCGAGCCATGGTCGAGGGCATCTATCTCCGCCAGCTCTCTGCCGCCGCGCTCTCTCGCGAGATGAAACTCGACCCGCGCTGCCTCCGACGCGACGTCCGCGCAATCGTCCATCGCGTCCTCTCACCCATCTTCCCCTTCGTTGTCCGCCATCGCGATACCTGGACCGGCCAGCGCCGCCAGGTCGCCCGGCTCTGCTTCATCGAGGGCATGAGTCTGCGCGCCGCCGCCCATCGCATCGGCATCAGTTTCCACAAGGTCCGACGTCACGACGAAGCCATCCGCTTCCTGTTCGAGGCATTCGAAACCGCACGCCGCCGCGCCTCCTGAACCAGCGAGTCCATCCATGCACAAGTCACATGCGCCCCGCGCGAGCGTGCCCTCACGCCCACCGCGCCCACCCATCGTCCGCGTCATCTCCATATCGCAGGCCCCCAGCCCGCGGCTGCTCCGCGCCCTCA